>Ga0310786_10001052_pt1 | contig 44356 bp, 74 predicted proteins | sample AusTroGonzalo_MG_FD_203881 | JGI IMG/M metagenome (GOLD analysis project Ga0310786, IMG submission 203881) | Bovine rumen microbial communities from tropical cattle in Woodstock, Queensland, Australia - Gonzalo_03 (v2) (version 2) | ecosystem: Host-associated > Mammals > Digestive system >...
AAAAATAATTTTATAATCATTGGCTTGATTGATAACAAAACCAGTATTGTTCATGTCGGGGTTGTCATTGTTATACACCCTTAACCCAGTGATTGCTTCAATGCTTAAATCACCAGCACTATATTCACTAACAATACAAGCCCTAGTTCCGCTTGTAGACGCAAATGTCTTACCATAAATCTTTAGTGTATGTTCATGGCTAAAGTTTAATCTGCTATCAATATACTGCGTGCCATTACTCTCAATGTATTCAACCCTTTGATATTCCTTTGGCAAACTCTCGTCTAGTAAGTAGTCGTCCACTTCGTCTTGGGTTTCATAGAATAGGTAAACGCCTTTCATGGCTTCTTTGAAAGCGGTTGCGTCAGTTCCTAAACCAATATCTCTAATTCTAATTGAGCCACCTAAAACAAAGCATACTTTATCTAGTGTTGTTTGAGGGTTGCCTTGATTTGCTGTGACCGATTGATAATTAGCAATATAAATATTAGCCAATGTGTTGACACTTGCTGGCTCTTTAATTCCATTAAGAGTAGCAAACATCATATTATATGTAGAACTATACGACCAAATTAAACTTCCCAAATCAACAACCCCTAAATGTTTCTTTGGAATTGTAATGACTTGTGGGGTGGCGAGAGCATAATAGAGAGTTTTGCCAGCAAGGTTAGAATTATCACTAACATAAACTCTAGCACCATAAACACAAATCTTATCTAATGCTGTCCCTAAATATAAAGTATCACGATTAGCCGAAACTAAACCACTATCAGTTATAATGTCGGGAACTAACCAAGAGCCATACTCGTTTGCTGTTGGGGATAAGACATCAGTTCTCTTTGAAACACCACTGCCATAACTATCCCAAGTTTCGCTACCAGTAAATGTATACTTCCACACATTTCTTGTGAATACGTAGCCGTTCTTGGTAATCTCAAAACTATTGCGTGAGTTGATTGCCCCGTCAAGTTGAAGTGGGGCTGGAAGTTTAATCACGTTATCGTTTGGAACATCAGCACCTTTTAAGAATGAGCCACTACCTTGATTGGTGTAGAACTTGCCCTCGACTAAATCGTAAAGACCGATTGTGCCGTCTTGCTTGCGATAGACTGGGATAAAGTCACGGACGAAAGTTTGATTATCAGTGATTTGGAACGAATAAAGTTTAATCTTTGAAGCGTACTCAACATTTCCATTACTTTCTCTACGAGCAAACAATAAAATTGTATACTCGGTGCTAGTTTCTAATGTAGCATAGTCAAGCACTAGAACTGGGTTTTCTACATTATCAAGCAACGCTTTTCGACTATTCTTAAAATTGTGTTTGAAGTTATGAATAGTATTGTAGTTTATTCTTGGTCTACTAGAAACTGCTGTGTTAATGTTATTCCAGCCCCAATAAACGCCAGTGTTTTCACTTACACCGTTAGAGCCGAGTTGTAAATAATTTTGTCTGCCAAAGAAGATTTGGTCTTCTTGGCTGTCGGTTGATAAATCGAAATTAAAACCAAGTGTATTCTTTGCCAACAACCCCGTATTGATACATTGTGTTCCAGTGCTTTCAATATACTCAACCTTTTGGTAGAAGTCTTGCCAACGATGTGGCACATATTCACCATTACGTTCACCACTGCGATTGATACAAATGTCGTGGTTATACACATTAAATGGGTCGGCAAATGTTGCTGAAATATTAATAAAGCAACAATTTGCTGGCGTAGTAAAAACTTCGTTCAGTCTGCTTTGAATACCAAGATAATTCATATCTTTATCATAGCAATATACAGCAATCGTTTTTGGACATTTAATGTAATAAATTGTATTAGGAAGAACTTTGATTATGTCCTTGTTTGCTAATAGCCCAGCGTAAGGAATAAACTCGCCAGTTGTGGAACTGTAATAACCAGCCCTAGTTTCCTCGTCCCAAATATTAAACCCTTTTGTTTCAACGCTCTCAATGATTGTTGAGTTGTATGTGCCAGCGTTGTGTGGTCTATACTTTTCAAGGATACGTTTAATGCGCTTGTCGTTAACATCGGTTGGCTCGTTGCCAGTGCCAAACTCAAGGGTGAGGTCAATGATTTCATACATTGAAATGTGCAATTCCCAATCGTCTTGACTATCAGTGTAGTTGTAAAAATAATCACTGCTTGTTAAAAGAGCCGAAGCAGTCAGTTGTTTGATTGAAACGTAAGTCTTTTTTTCACCACTAGGTATGCTATCATACGAAACACTTTGCAAAGTGAAATTATAATTGCTTGAATATTTAGCAACAATCAAATAATAGTGATTAAGAACTTTTTTGTTTACATAACTATTTATGTTATAAACAAGGGCTTTTCTTCCACTACCATTAGAAAAAACTATTTCGTTATTGTTATATGTGGCAGTTCCGTTATTACCAGTCCACCCGTCCAAACTCGTAGGCAAGCCGTTATTGATTAACTGATTTTCAATCGCACCATTACCCTCAATCTTGAGCAGTCTTGCTTTGCCGTTGTTTCTTGCTTTTCGGTCAGCGATTGTGTTTGGGATAATGTCGTGATAGAGATTGTTAAATAGGACTGCACGGAACATATCCATATTTAACACGGATAAAAGGTATCTACGTCTATTCATATTAGACACCTCCTATTAAAAGACCACTGCAATCATTTTGCCGTCCATAATTGAACATTCAATCGTTGTGCCAGCACTTAATGTAATCACGTTGCCGTTAATGACGACATCTTCTTCGTTGTTGGTGAGGATAGATGTGACACCAGTGAATGTTAAGTTGATTGGACTTGACGCACTATTGGTAATCTTGGCTTTGTATTCACTTGCATTGTCACTTGGTTGACTTTGTAATGCGAATGTTGTATCAGCACTCTTGGAACAAATATTCAAGAACTCATATCCTAATGTAGTTAAGTTATTATCAGTTCTTTTACGATTGAATAATAAGTTGTAAGAGGAATTGATTGTGTAAGAATACGTGCCGTCAGTTAAATTGCCAGCCAAGTAAAGGTCTTTCCACTTCAAACCGCTTTCACCTAAATCATAAGCGTTATTGCTACCCGCTTTGAAAGTTGCGTCAACATAAAAGCCATTGAGATAGCCAATAGTCCTACCACCAAGTTTAATAACATTAGATAAATACAAGTCACGCCAATTATGTGTGGTATCACCTAAATCTCTATTGTTATTTGTTTTTGGTTTAAGGTCATTGTTAATGCCACCACTAAATGTAGCACCGCCCGAAAAGTCTTTTTCACCACTAATCGTTTGTTGTGTTGTTAAGGTGACATAATTACTCAAATCAATTTGAGTTGTGCCTAAATCTAACCAAGCATTGTTTTCCCAAACATAACGATAGTAACCTTTTGTGAGGTCAGTTGTGTCAATAGGATAGAGGTATAAATAACCCTCCTCACCAGTGCTTGCTAGGAAGTCTTGAAGTGTTGGGTATTCGGTTGTGTCAACTTCTTTATAACTATCTTTCTTGACGTTGGCTACGAGTTCGTCAGCATACTTTTTACTGACTGCGTGGTCGTCAGCAGTTGGTATTTGTGGAACGTGTAATTGATTATTACTATCTCTACGTGCCACGTTGCCACTATAACCAGTGCCGTTGTCAAGGGCGTAAGTTGTTTGGTTGCCACTTCCGTCAGTGCCATAGACTTTGTTGCTTGCGTCAACTTTGTCAACCTTTGTAGCGAGTAAGTTGTTTGTTTCGGTCTTTGTGTAGATGTCACTTAAATCAACTTGTTGAGTTGTGCCGTCATTCGCAGTGAATGTAATAATTCTATCGTTAAATGCGACACTCTTGAAACTCTTGTTGGTTGGAATTGTGATTGTCTTTGTGTCAACAACATCACCATTCTCGTTGAGTAAGTTAATAGTCAACACATCATTGTCATAACCAAGTGTGACCTTTGCACCACTTTCGGCAAAGAGTGTGTCGATTTGTTCTTGTAATTGTTTTAAGACTTGTGGGTAGATTGGCGGAATTAAACCCTCGACATCAATGGTATTGGCTAATGTCAATGTCACGATACCAGTTTGGTTAATAATCTCGCCCTCTTTTTCAAATTGTAATTGCAAGTCAATCTTCTTGCAGTGAGTGGAAACCGCACCCATAGTCCATTTAACAACCAAAGCGTCATTGTCAACGCTCACGTTCTCACTTGCAATAGCAATTTTATCTACATAATCGTCGTTATGACTTCTAATTTTTAGATAAATAGAAGTGTCTTGTGCATATTGAGTAAAACGTGAGTAGAAGTTAACTACATCGACGTTTGAGTTGCCCATTATTGAAAAGCGGTATTCACTAACATTTGTGTTTCTAAAATCAACAATGAACATAATTTTTTCCTCCTTATTGTTGAAGAGGGGTGTAATGTTTCATACACCCCAATTTGATGTTTAATTATTGTGCTTGCCAGACATCTTTGGAATTGAATGTCCAGACACCGTCAACCTTGTCGTAGGAATAAGTATCACTATAACCAGTTGTGTTATAAGAGATACAAATACCAGTGGCTTGTTTGTGTGTGACGTGGTATAAATGTCTTAACAATTTGCCGTCTTCTGTTGTTTCTTTGATAACAACATCGCCACATTCCAATGCTTCTAATACATCGGCTGGGATATGTTCCATATCGTCAGTGTAGACAGCCTTGTTACATAAACCATATCTAACCATTGTTTCGTCCTCCTTGTTATTTATTTCCCGTTCATTGAATTAAAAAACTTAACAGCGTCTTCAATAAACTTTTTAATGTTCAAGAACAGTTTAGAGATTTTGTATTTTTCGTTGACTGCGTCAAGAACATATTTTAATTTGGCTTTTGATTTTTCTGGCTTCTGCATATCCTTATAAAGAGTTTCTGCTTCCACCATTTTTTCTTTAATGAACTTTTGTAATTCGCCACGTTTAATAGCAACTAGAATAGCCCATAAACCAGCGAAAATCACTAACGCTAGTATAACTAATAATGCAACTGTTTTAATTGTTTCTGGTGTCATAATCATTTACCTTTCTTTCTACTTGGTTTACTTTCTAGCACGGCAACACGATTATCTAAACCATGTATCTCGTCGTCATGTTTTTCGAGATGTTTGCCTTGCGCTTCGGTGTTCTTTTCGATTGTACTTAAACGCCCGTCGATAGATGTGAGTAGTTTAACTTGTTCACTCTTGTTCTTGTCACGATTGCCTAAAAAGGTCATAACCCCAATAAAGCACCCGACAATGGCTATTACTGTTGGAACACTGATTGTTAATGAAGATAAGTCCATATTTACACCTCCTACAAAGTTATGATGTAATCTTTTCTATATATAGAATAGCACACACTTTTTTAATGTTCTACTATTTTATGCTTGGTTTGGCAATACTACGACAAGAGCAGATGTACCTTGACTTACAGTTTCTGTAAATTGAATTGTTACATCGTCGTCAAGTGAGCCGTTATAGTATCTATAAAAACTATTATCTAGTTCGGGTAGATTACCAGTTGTAGTTCTGGTATTAAAATTAAATGTTGAGTTGGCTTCAACCGTACCAGTAACTAATACATTATTTGCTATTCTAAACGTAAACGTCATAGGGTATGGGTTAACATTTTGGATAGTGCCAGTTGTATAAGAATAAGCACCAGTCACTTTAACTTTATGAATAGTATAATTGACGATTGGCTCGAATGGTTTGTTTCTAATCACACGACCTTTGTATGTACCCTTAAAACTACCATTAAAAGTAAAGTTAACTTCTTCTAATAAAACCATGCCGACATCTTCAATATAGATAATGTCGCTTGGCTCAAAGGTCGGGTCAATTCTACCTTTAACCGTGACAATCTCGTTGCTCTTATAAAGTTTGTTTGCTTCGGTGATTAATGAACTTGTATAACTTGTGTACAAGAATGGTGAATAGATAATCTTATTTTGTTGACCTTGAGTGACATCTTTCTCGCCTAACTTGTGACCGTATAAGTTTACTTTCCAGTTATTAGGTGCGCTATTAAGAGATAAGTAACCATATCTATCCATACGAAAATATTGGTAGAAGTAAGCGACAGAAGCACCACCATATTCAACTTCCCAGTGGTCGATAACATAGTTTTCAAACTCAATAGGAACTAAACCAGTGCCAGATAAAGTTCCACTGTTGCCAGTGATTGACATAATAAGAACTTGGTCGCCTTTTTTCTCAACCGATTGAACATTTACTTCGGTATAATCTTCTACCTTATAGTCAATCTCGGTATGGTTGAGCGCATAAAACTTTTTGTCTTCGCTTAATGAAGATAAACTGTCTGGGATATTATTGTTTATTAATTGCGTAAATGTATAAAACTGGTAACTACTATTAGGCATACGCAACATACCATAAGCAACGGCTACATTTTGTAGCATTTCAGCGATTGTCATACGGTTAATATTCATTGGATAATAGAACTGTTGATTAGACGGAATAATAATTTCGCTTGGGTCAGTATCAAACATAAGGCTAACAAAATCTTTTGTTGTTAAATGAGCATAGCGCAAGTCACTATGCTCGTCATAGATGTTAATAAGTGTACGGTAAAAGATTGGTGCGTCGTCATGGTAGTTGACAAACTCAATGATTTCCGTATTGCTTTTGAAATCATGAATATATTTATCAACCTCTAATGGCACACGACCAGTCGTTTCAATTCCATTAACAACGAAAGTAAGATAAAGATAACTACCTTTTGTAGTTAGATATTGTTTTAATGTGGCGTTTATGCCAACGAAAGAACATTCCATAGAGTATTTTCTATATGGGTTGCCCTCGAAGAACTTGTATGTACTCTTTTGTGCAAAGTTAAAAAGAATGAAATCGCCACGACTAGAATAGCCAGTGCCACCACTATAAACGAGATATAATTTAATAGCACATTGGTATTGCACTCTATTTTGAAATGCGCCAGCCCATGTATTTGGTTTATCAATCATACATTACACCTCAATCAAAGATAGTTTAACATTGGCATAACCATTAAATGAAGTGATTTGTCCGTTGCCGTCAAAGTTAGCAACTAATTCGGCTGTATCACTTACCCTATCACCAACATACATATTCTTTGTTTCCATTTGTCCAGTGATTGTATCAAAGTACATAACACTATTAATAAACTTATCGTCACCCTCAAATAGAGAAGCGATTGTTGTGAACTGTGCTTGAGTTAAAAACTTCCAAGTTATTTCAACCTTTCTAATACCGCTTCTAATAACAGTAGCAGTAACATAACCTTTAGTATCACGTGAACTATCGACAACTGTTGTAGAGGTCATTTTATATGAACTAGGGGCTGGTAGCCATGTGGTTGCTACCTTGACAATCTTACCGTTATCACTTGCCATAATTGTAAACGCCTCCTCTTGTATTTTGTGTACCGAAGTTATTTTGTTCTTTGGTTACGGCTCTAGCAATCTCACGGCTATCTAACATAACCACTACTTCGCCTTGACTACCGCTTTCTCTCATAGCGTCACGCACGGCTTCATAAATGCCTTGTGTGATTTGTTGGTTATTAGCGACGGCTGTTTGTCCGTTAGAGAACTTGCCGACCATTTCATTATGATTAGCGAAGAAGAAGCCGTCTTCTGGGAAGCCACCAGTGGCATAGCCTTGTACATTCTTAACGCTGTCGCTGGCAACCTTACCCATGTCTTCCCATGCTTTCTTAATATTGCTTCCAACGTCAGCCCAAACATCACCGATGTGCTTCCAGTCTAAAGTGACGATTTTAACGATTGTTTTAACAATGCCCTCAATTACATAGAAGATTGTAGAAACGACTGTTAGAATGGCTGAAAGTGGCACTAAAAGCACGTTTAAGATATTAGCAATAGGTTGCAACACCTCGAATAAACCACCAACCCATTTGAAAACGTCACCTAGAACACCATTAATGATATTCAAAACAGCAGAGATAACATGAATGACTGGTGTCAATACAATCTTTAAGCCGTTGATAATTGAATTAACAAAGCCCAAGATGTTGCCGAGCATATCAATGAAGCCAGCAAAACTGCTGTTTACATCGTCAAAGGTTTGTCCAACTAATGTTGTAACTAAATCTAGGATAGTACCAATAATGTCAATGATAGGTGTAAGCAACTTACCGATTGCTGGAAGTAACTTTTCAATAAGGTCTTGGACAACTGGTTTAATCTTGTCAATGATTTCTTTAATCTTGGCAAAGACTTTTTGTACTGCACCAGCGATACCCTCTGTCTTCTCACCAATTTTGACATCTTCCATAGTGAAGCCTTTTGGTTGGTCTTGTTGAATGACATTGAGTTCGTCAATGCCGAGTGCTTGTGTTTTCTTTGCTTCCTCATTGAAATCTCTTAAATCGTCACTGGCTTTAGCAAATTGTGTTTGACCGTTAGCACCAGCAAAGATTTCAGCAAAGGTGTTTCCCAGTTCACCAACCATAGTCATTATGGTATTTAAGATTGGGGCAACCATTTGGATAAGTGGTGCAAGCATAGCACCTAAACTATTCTTAACAAACTCGAACTTGGACTTTAACGCATTGACGGTATCACTTGTTGCTTTATCAAATGCGACAACATTATTAATACCCTCTGTTAAAGCCTTGTATATTTCTTGAATTATCTTACGGATAATTCTATACTTCATAATGTTTTTGAATTGGTTAGCAAGTTTCTTTAAGCCGTTAGTGGCTTTCTTTCCGCCCTCGTCTAAAGTGCCTAAAGACTTGGCAACTGCTTTAATTTGTTTGTTACTATAACCCATTTTGTCTAAAGTCTTAATGACTTCTTTTAATCTGCTTGGGTTAAGTTTATTTGTTTCTTGATTAAGCGATTTGAAAATGTTTTCGATTTGAGATGTGCTTAAACCCAGCGATTTGAAAACTTCCATTTCGCTGTTGTGTTTTCTTTGTGCTTCCACCATTTCTTGTGTAACCACTTTGATTTCATTAACTGTATTCAAGTATGCAGTTGGTGGTGTGAACTTGACTTTCTTAAATGGCTCTTCCTCTTTGAAAGTGTATTGTGTAAGTTCACCAGTCACGACCTCAATTTGTTTCAAAGTATTTAAGTACGCGGTTGGTGGGTCAAACTTCACGTTCTTGAGTGGTTGAAGCGGTGTGAATGTGTGTTCAATTTGTGTGCCTACTTGTTCGAGATTAGTCTTTAGATGTGAAATAATACCGTTGATATTTTCACTGGACAAACCAAAAGACTGCAACGCTTTAACTACGCTGGCAAGTTCTTCACCACTAAATGATTTCATTTCTGTGCGAGTAGCATTAACGATTTCTTTAATCTTAATCTCGTCAACATTAAGTTCACGTAAAGATTGTTTAAGTAAATCAATGACTGTGATTTGGTCTTTGATGTCACCAGCAGTACCAGTACCAAACGCTTCTCTGCTTGTACCGATGTATTTCTCTAATTCGGTGTTAAGCGCAACCAATGCTTTTTGGTCTTTAGAAAAACTATTACCAACAAGTTTGAAGTTTGGCTCTTTGCTTTCTGCCTTTGGTGGTGTAGCCAATTCAGCACCAACACCACTCACGGCTTTTTGATATGCCTTACTATTGAACGCCTTAAAAGCACTTACAACGGACTGCAAGCCTTTAGTGACATTACTAAAGTCTATCTTTGCAATACCTTGTAAAAGCCCTTTTGCTTCTGTAATTCTCTTTAAGTCTAGTCCCTTAACGGTTTCATTAAACGCATTGAGGTTAGCAGAAAGATTTTTAATAGCAGTATTCGCTTGCTTACTATCGGCTTCAATCTTGATTTCTAGGGTATCATATTCAGCCATATTACTTTTTACTAACCTCCGCACGTTGCTTCATGTATTTGATAAAGCGTTCCAACTTCTCTTGCTCTTGTTCTTCTTGTTCCTCTTTGGTGAGGGCAATCGGTTGTTTGAGATATGGCTTCGCTCTATGCTCTTTACTAAATGGGTTTGCAAGATGTATCAAGCCACCAACGGCATTATAGATATACAAACCTTGTATCCACATTTCATTGTTTCTCTTGCGCTGTCTGTGCTTTTCAGCCTTGATATAGATATTAATTAAGGCTGGGTCTTCATACCAATACTGCTCGTAGGACATACCTATTGAGAGAGCATACGCACATAGGTCGTTGAGATAATTTAGTATTTCCAGTGGGGAAGCGGACTGTTGAGTTTCTAATTCTCTTCCACTTCCCAACTCAAGTTTTTTGCGTCTTCTTCAACACTGGATACGACTTCTTGTATCATTGACATTAACTTCTCGTAGAACGCTGTTGCGTTAGGGATAGTCGTTATCCACCTTTTAATGTCTTCGTCACTTGGCATATCGTCATGGTGATGTTCAACAAGACCAGCCTTGATTAAGATTTCAAGGGCTTTAGAAGATACTAGGACGTAATCTTTAACATTCTTGTCTGGGTCGATTTTCTCTAACTTGTCGTAGAGTTCTTGCAAGTCAACGAAGTATGCTTTTACCTCGTCACGGTTTTTGTATTCAATGATGTATTCTTTGTCGTAAAACTTTAATTTAATTCTAGCCATTCCTAGAATACCTCCTATTAGGTTTTCTTATTAAGCGACTGTTGCAAAAACAATTTCGCTCTTTGGTTTAATAACGTAAACCATTTCCATAACGTCGCCAACACCAGCACCAGTTAATCTTACTGATATGTCACTAGCGGAAAGAGTGAACTTACCGTTCTTACCAGTGGTGTCACTAGAAGAATTACAGAGTAAGATTTCAACAACCGCTAATTGCCAGTGTGAACTGTTCCATGCTTCGGCTGTGCCAATGGCTGTTTTGCACTTATAAGTTTTATTCTCATGGGTACATAAATCACCAACAGCATAAGTAGAAGCACTGCTATATGGTTGGACGTTGTATTTGTTAAACTTTGTTTCGTCGTAGTTCGCAGTGAACTCTAAATCGTCAGCGTAGTTTTTCAAACCGTCGATGTATGTGTGATATTCGTCGCACAAATCAGTGACTTCGATTTGGTCTGGGTTGCCGTGTGGGTCTAAATCTGGAAATGATTTAATACACAACACAACACCAGCGATAGATAATTTAACAAATTGAGTAGTTAAGCCCATAATCTATCCTCCTACACTTGTGTGAAAGTGATTGCACTTTTTGGTTTGACGACGATTGTCATTTCAAGAACATCACCAACGCCAGCACCGTTTAAGCGAACAGCGATTTCCGCGCTTGCCATAGAGAACTTGCCGTTAGCACCAGTTTCGTCATTAGTACCACTGCATAAGAGAACATCAACTGCTTTGAGAGTTGAGCCAATACCGTTTAATGTATTGAACTTCGCTTCGTCATAGTTGGCTGTGAACTCTAGGTCGTCGGCATAATTCTTTAAGCCGTCAGCGAATTGGTGGAATGTGTCACATAGGTCGGTTGTTTCTACTTGGTCTGGGTTTCCATGTGGGTCGATGTCTGGGAAACTCTTAATGCAATAGACTGTTCCGTCGATTTTAAGTTTGACAAATTGTGTTGAGAGTGCCATATTTGCTACCTCCTATATATGACTTTGTCTTTTGAAACTACACCGCTATATCGTAAGACAATGCGGTAAGTTGTTTCTTCTTGATTTTGAATAGGGTTTTTAGACAAACGTCTAAAGCCTAATGATTTGAATAGAGTATCAACGACATCTGCCATAGCGTCGGCTTTACTCTTCTTTTTTGGGTTTTGTGTATAGATATTGACTTCGTAATCTACGACGACATGGTTTTCAATGTCGCAACTATCACTAGAATATTCATAGACGCTGTTGTCAATTTCTTCTAAACTTGCAAACGGATATTTACTAGGCGCATTGATATACACACTAGATGTAGAAATCTTGCTGTCATAAGAAGTAAGGGCATTATCAAAGGCTGTGAACACTTCATTAAAAATGTTAATCATTTTTATTTACCTCCTAACCTCTTACGTAGATTTCTTTCCGCACTGCGGACTGCACGCCATAAGGCGCGCATTGGTGGGTGTCCTTTTGTCCAAACAACATCGCTTCTAATTCCACCGTTCTTTTTATGAACACTGCTTTCACCGATGTATGTGTTTGGCATACCCGTCTTGCTTGGGCGTATCCAGAAGTCGTCCATACCATAGCCCTTGCCGTAATGTCCTAATTCGACAATACCACGAGGTCTTGGTGCTTCTTCAATCAAACGATTTTGTTTAAGTTTGAAACCGAAGTTTGGTCTTTCAGTATACTTCCAACTAATATGTTCACCAGACCAGCCGACAATTTCAGTAACCGAATATCGGCTTTTGTTGAAAACACCAACACCAAACTCTATGAATAGAACTTGGTCGCCCGTACAAGAAATTGTTTGGGCGTATTTGTTTTCTACATGGCGTGATACATTGACATAATCGAAGTCACTTGATATAAGACCTCTCGCTCGGTTAAAGTTTTTTCTTGCACCCTCTTCGATTGAAGTGGCTAGACTATCTACTACACCGACTGCAAGGTTGTCTATGTCTGTTTCTATCCTTTTGGTTAGCGCACCAACGTCTTGGTTAAGCGTGATTTTCATTACTAGCACTCACCTTTTCAACAGCGATAAGAACTTGATTAGGTGTGTCTGCAATTCGTTTCACCCGATAATCATACAACGGTAAACCGTCAAGGTATGTTATTGGTGTGTCAACGAAGAACACGCTGTTCTCATTGATACCGCTTCTAGTAAACTCACTCTTCGTAAGAAGAATGGTCTTGTCGTACGAGATGTCAGTGCCGAACACTTCAACCATTGAATTACCTTTAGCACCACTTACGTGGGCTTTTATCTTTACGGGTCTAGTGTAAGCAATTTGCTTTTCACCAGTCTTGAAGCCGTCGCTATCAACGACATCTACTTTACCACGATAATTCAAGTAAGCGATTTCTCGCTTGTTTCTTGCAAGGTCTTTCATTTTGGTAGTCCCGCTTTGCGAGGGATAGAAGCAAGGAACTCTGTTTCGGTCATATACTTACGACCTACGCTATTTTCATTATGTTCCTTTTCACCCTCTGCGCCTTTCTTTAAGAACAAGATAAGGGCTAATTCAACTTGTTTAGTGTCGTAGCGTCTGTCTAATTCTTCTGGTGCGCCACCGTATGGATAGATATGATTTAACAACTTGTCTTGAGCAAAGCGGAGGTAATCTAAAAGAGTTTCTTTTGGCTCTTCGTCTTCGCCAATGTCACCCAATCTTCTCATTAGGTTAACCTTTTCTTCGTCAGTCATAGATTACCTCCTTATTTTGCTTTATCGCTTACGCGCCTAATGTGAGTTCTAAACAAGCGAATGGAACGACTTTTAAGTCGACAGCGTTGCCGTTGCCGTCCTTAACTAATTCCCAAGCACCAGCGTTTTCGAGTTCAGCATTGGTTGGGGATAAGGAAGTCATAGCACTTGGCTTGAATGAAACGAACTCTGGGGCAAGGATAAATCTTTGTCTTTCAACAATGAAGTCAATGCCACCGTCTGTTAAAGGTTGTCTACCTTGTTCGTATGGGTTTTTGACTGGTAAGTCAGCATAACGCCAAGAGTTTGGTGCAAAGGCATAAATGCCGTGTTTGCTGTTTTGTGCGTTGCTGTTTGTACCGAAAGCGTCGTCGATAATGACGAGTTTGCCAGACCAGTAACCAACGGTTGGGTCTTGTTTTTCGATACCGTTTTCAACGTACTTACCATAGGATAAGAGTTTGGCTTTCGCTAATTCGCCCGCGACATAACTGTCCATACAGACAATGTCGAAGTCACCAGCCATATCACCAGCAGAAGCGACTAATAAGTCGATTAAATCTGTTTCGGCAACAGAGCCAGTCTTGGCTGTTTTCTTGGAGGCTAATGCGCCACCAACAGCGAATAAACCTTTTAAGATAGATTGGAAAGCGAGTTTAACTTGCTTGTCTTGGTACATAGCAAGTTGATAGATTTGTGCTTCCATTTCGCTATAACCAGCGATAGAAGTTTGGAAATCTTCTTCTTGCCAACCATGCGCTCTACCAATAGCAACGACTGTTTGAGTGTAGTTAGTTGTGCTGTCTGTGGTGATGTCGGTGTTACCGTCATAGTTTTCACTTTCACCACCTAAATTACCATGAACGATAATTGTGCCAATGTTGCCACCTTTTTGGTCTGGCATACGAGAGGCGATGTCGTTATCTCTACGTCTTTTGATGTATGGGATAACTTTTAAGTTTAATGCAGATTTGATGTTTTCAACCGCAAGTGCAACGACTTCTGCGTTGAAGAACTTGGCTTGGAATAAACTAGCCATATTGTTTTCCTCCTATTTGTTTTCGGTGGAAGTGCCAAAGTATTCTTTATAGGTTTCTGGGTGTTCTTGTTGAAGTTTGAGCATGGCTTCATAGCCACCTTTCACTACATCTTCCTTGTTTGGAATAGCACCGCCTTGACCTAGAGTTGGGTCTTTGCCCGCTTCCTTGAGAACTTTCGCTTTGATTTCTGCTTCCCTCTTTGCCATAAAGTCTTTTTGGTATTGAATTGTATCTTTGCCCTCGACTTCGTCGGTAGCATATTTAAGCGCAGTTTCTCTGTCGTAACCTAATTCAACTAGGACTGAAACCTTATCCCTAATGGCAAGTTGCTTTAATGTGTCAGCGTTTTGCTTCTTCAACTCTTCCATTTCGAGTTTTTGCTTTTCGTCGTCGGTCATTCTTTCACGTTCTTTGCGTTTATATTCCGCAATCTCGCTTGAATGAGCGTCGTCTAGTTCTTTAAGTTTCTTGTAGTCGCCAGTCATTTTGGCTACGTGCATTTCAATAAGGCGATGTCCCTCTTCGTCTGGGACTTCGTCTTTGTCGATAACGATACCCAATTTCGCTAAATATTCTTTTGTCATACCTTTCTATGACCTCCTTGCGTTTTTTATGGTAAGACTTCTCTGTCTTGTTGCGGTATTATAGTGCTTCTCTGCACTTGTATTGAAGATGTGTGACATATATCACACAATCTTATTACCTAATTCATTAGTCCTCGATTGGACTTTTAACAAGAGCCGTCCTCTTGATTTCGATAACTACTAGGTTATCACGTTCTCTTTTAACTTCGACTTGATTGCCTCTGTTAATGATGTCACACATCAATTCCAACGCATGAGGTGTGAAGTCGCTTACTTTACATTTAGACATTTTCTTCCTCCTCTGGTGGGTTTGGTGGGACTGGTGGGGTTGGTTGGTTTGCTTTTTGTTTTTTAATATACTCTTCGCTTTCAGCGTATGCACTCTCTGGGTCTTGGAATATACCACAAGCAACAAACGCTAGACGAGGTGCAATCTTCCCGCTTTGCAACATCATAGTAAGTATCTGTGTCTTTTGGTAAGTGTTCTCGAAGTTCCTACGTGTGAACTTAATTTCGATGTCACTTAATTTTAATTTGTTTATACCGAGTGTAAGTGTTCTTGTGTAAGAGAGAATGATTTTAAGGAATTGCTTTTCGCTTTCCTTGAACATAAGTTCAACATCTTGTATCTTACTATCGGCTTCTTCCCAACCGTTACGATAGATAATGGCTGTGCCAGTATCACCGCCACCGCTCTTTTGTCTGCTTGGCATACCAACAATGTGATATACAACATCAAGCAAATCATTTTTAAGAACTTGTGTTTGTTCTTGGTTGAGTTCTTGAGTTAAGTATTCGATATTCGCTTTAAGGTCGCCAGTGTCGGCAATCTTGATAGCACCAAGTTCGAGAAGAGATTTAAGGTCTTCCTTATCGATGTCACTGTTCTTGAACACTAACAACGCTTGAATAAACTGTTCAATACCGTCCAAGCGGTTTGATTGAACTTTATTGATTGCGTCTAATAATGGGATAACCACTTCAAACGCGCCAACTCTTTCGTCGCTGTATGGATATTCAATAAGTGGAACATATCCATAAGCATGGCTCTTTCTATCAATCAACGCTCTACTGGTAATATCATATTCCCAATACATCGTATTGGAATAGGCTTGTAAGATGTAGTGGTCGTTGTTTTCAATACGTTTCTTATAAACAACAACACCAAGTAATGGCTCGTTTTCAACGAGTGTAGAATACACTACATACGCATTGGCTGGATAAACTGTCGCTACTCTAAATGGACTTTCGTCACCACCAACTTCGTAATAGCGATTAGGAAGCGCAAGTCTATAAGCCGTGCCACAGATTGCTTGGTCGTGAGCGATTTGTCTGTCTTTACTTTCCTTACTAACGATTTCTAAATAATCGTTAAGAGCATACATACTCTCGTTATCCGTAGCGTCCTTACGGGCTACATATTGAACTGGCTTTTCTAGCAAGTAGCCGACCTTGAATTGAACGATACTGTTGGCGTGGTTTTCAACAACTATATTGTTGATTTCTGGTCTAACCTTTTTTTGTTTATTGATAATAGGTTGATTGCCTTTGTAATAGTTAAACAAGTATTCAATATCTAGGGCGTTGCTTTGGAAGATAGGAAAAGTTTGAAGCAAAACATCAACGATGTTTGTATCATTGACTTCGCTGTAACCAATAGTGATTTTTTGTCTACCATGAAGAACTCTAAAGACTGGTTTATCGTCGTGGTGACTTTCCCAGTTCTTTGGTTTTGGTTGTTCCGCTGGTGTATTATCTTGTCTTTTATCTTCTTTTTTGGCTGGCATTAGCGCACTTCCTCACTTAAATTATTAAATAAATCACATCAATGTGTTTTGTAATAAAATGTCTTTGTCACAATACGGACATCTTTAGAATGGTCTTTGGAAGACTTCCACTTTATTTTTCTGCACGAGGTCATTAGTCATATCGATAATTCCAGCAAGAGCGTCTGGCACGTCGTCGTGTCTGTTCTTGCCATGAATTGTAAACGAGCAAAGGTTTTCCATAGCCTTGCGGTATTCGTCGTTTCTTTCCTTTTCGTCCAAGAAGTAGATGTCCCTAATAGACGGGGCGTGTTCAAAAATCTTGGTTTCTTTTGACATTTGGTTTGAAGCAAGACCAGTTAATAAAGTTATCCTTAAACCTTTTTCTCGTAACATTCTATCAATGTCGTCGCGGTATTCTTCACCACCGTTATTCTTTTCAAACTTAACACTCTTTAAGTCGTATCTAATTATGGCATTGACAATCTTCGGTTGAGTAATCTTCTTGTTCCCGCTATCACAAACAAAATCAACACAATACAAATCGTTGTCATATTGATAAACAATAGGCATGACGGTATAGTCACCACCGCCCCACGCTACGTCAACGTATGCAAACTTACGGGTAGGCTCGCCCTTTGGTAATACATTGTAAAGATTAAGTTGCGACGGGATAAACAGCATACCCTCGCGCTCGATAGGTTGACCTTGATAGATAGAAGACCATGAAGCCATATCGTCACTATCTTGGTATGACATTCTCTTGCCTCGATAATATGAGGTAGAGAAGCCCACGCCATAGAGATAATCAAAGTTACTTTGGTCGTTTTCGTCTAGGGCTGGGACAACAATGTTTCTACTACGCTTCATAGCGAGTTCGCTACTGTCAAGTCTAATGCCGATTGGGTCATTGATAGACCAACGAGTACCTATCCATAAGATTTTGGCGCGTTCTTTAGCACGAGAAAGCATATCATTGTTTGATTTAAGCCACAGAGTTCTCAATCTTGCGATGTTAAGTGCTTCTTCAATACCGTTGACAAGGTCGTCAGCGATTAAAAGACCGTTACAGTCGCAAGCACCGTTAAGCGCACCGTCGATAGAGCGGGCTGTGAACGAGTGATAACGCTTATTTCTGCCCGTATCAAGGCAAGTTGTCTTGGCGTTACACATTGTTTGTTTGTTGAACTTGGTGGTCTTAAAGATTTTCTTCCAGTTGTAGGTGTAATCGTCGCTTAAAATGCTCAATACACCTTGATAGAACGGCTCTGTGACACCACCGCTGTTAGATACGTAGAGGTTTGCGAGTTCACTGTTATAACCGATTATCCAAGAGATAACAAACAAGGTTAATGTGGTCTTACCTACACGTGGAGGCATAGATAAAAAGAGTTCGTCCAACTTATCGTAAATAATGAGGTCTTCTAACGCTTGTATCACGCCATGTTTCATAAGCGTGTTACGTCTAGGTAGGTAGAATTGCTCTTCGATAGGTCGATTGAACTCTAATGCTTGGAAATAACTGTCAAAAGACCAGCGACTTTCCAAAACGAGGACATCAAAAATCTTGTTGTATAGTTCTTCTTGGTGCTTATTTGTTTCGTTCTTGATACATTCGCCTAAAAGTTTCTTGAAATCGCTACAATAATGTAAACCTAACTTTACATCGCCCTCTTCAATCTCGTTTTTACATAAGTAAAAAAGGTCATTTATGGCTTGTAGGTTATTTCCCGATGTCTTTTTAATCTCTTTGACGATTGTATTGAATAGTTCGGTCACAAAAAGACCTCCATAATTTCTTGAAAGCCCTTTTGCTTGACAAGACACCGCCCGATTGCGTGCCTATATTTATTATATCACTGGTTTTAGATTTCTTCTTTTACGTTTAGTACAAACGCTGTGCCAAGACAAGCGAATAAAATCATACTTGCGCCTAGTCCCACGAATACTTCGCTGTTTAACGCCTTTGATAACATCAAAAACATTATCAAAAACAAACAAACAACAGACATAGCGTATAACGCTACCGAAAAAATGATTAAAGTTCTTCTCATTTCCCGTTTCCTCCTACTTTAAGATAGCCTCATGTTGCCCTCTCACCCACTCGTTACCTTTTCCGTACTTGTAAAAGCCACGATAGGTGTTCTCATTCTTGATTACGTAGAAAACTTGCGGTGCAGACCACGTTTTTCCCGTCTTTGTGAAGAGGTTTTGGTCGTTTAAGAGGTCAGCAATCTCGCGATGTGACTTGTTTTGCCTACGATAATCGAAGATTAAGCGGACGATATAGGCTTCCGTGTCGTCAATAATCAGTTGCCCGTTCCTAACTACGTAGCCGAAAGGTGGGTGTCCGCCCGCGTAGCCCCCGCTTTTTGCTTTAATCGCCCTACCACCGCTAGTTCGTAGCGTAATATTATTACGTTCTTGCTCTGCGCTGAATAAAATGAACGATTTGATAATGCCCTTATAGTCTTTCGGTACATCTGGGAAGCCGTCGTTGACCGAAACCAACTCGACACCCTTTTTCATAAGCAGATATTCGTAGTAGAAATAAAGTTTTATTTCTCTGGCGATACGGTCACTCTTAAAGACGATTACAGCCTCGATTAGCGGGTTTGCGACATTGACATCGAATAATAAACGGTCAAGCCCGTTACGGCTGTCTTTAACGCCACTAGCGACATCTTTCACCCACTCGGTAATCTCGTAATCGTGTTTTGTAGCGAAGTCTAAAATGGCTTCCTTTTGAGTAGCCTCACCAAACTTCTCGTCTTGTTCTTTCGTTGATAAGCGGATATAACCGATTGCTCTTTTCATAACGACCTCCTTTTCGGTCAGTTTTGCCCTTTTGCCTTTTGTCGCCTCCATTGTAGCCGTTAAATTAATCAGCGTCAAGTTTTTTATTCTGGGGTGTCGATTTCGGGGCTTGGAAGTGGGTCGGTTTCACTGGGTGTCGGGCTTTTTATGGCGCGGAAGTCGGGGGACTAACCCGCCCCTAAAAAAATTAGTTTGATAAAGGGGAAGCCCCCGCCCGTTATCATTCAATAGCGCGCCTATTTGCCAGCAATAAATATATGCTAATCTTAATTATTTTAACGCTTCTTTTATTTATTCTATCTTTTAATAGTTTTTAATGATTGATATATAATCGCGTGAGCATACCAACACAGCGACGGAAGCGACGAAGCCAACGAGGACGGCAAACGGCAACGGCTACGCCCGCGAGGGCTTCGCGATTGCCTCGCCATTATTCCGCCATAGCCCGCCCAACCTCGCGCGCCTCTTATGCTTCTTATACTTTTATGCTTCTTATATCTTTACGCATTATTATTATATATATTTATATGTATCCATGCTTCACAGCCAGCCAGCGACAGCCTCAAAGCCTCGCGCGCTTTTATTGTTAGTATATTATATATATTATACTTATAGTTATTATATTATCCTACATTTTATATATTATATACTTTATGTATATAATGCGGAAACGTGCCGAGCGGAAGCACACAAAAAAGTCATGTTTTATATAACATAATTGTCTATATATTTATTGCAACATCGCCCCGCCCCGCTTCATATCCCCGTTATATATCCCCGCTTCATATTGATTATTTATATATATATTTACTTGTTTTAATTGTCTACCAATCACAGCAACGCCCCGCAACACAGCAAAACAGCCACGCACAGCAACGAAAACGCCCCGCCATTATAAAATATTTAATCATGTTTTTTTATACGTTTTGCGTGCATTAAATTATAGTTATTTTTTAATCTTATTAAGCCATAAAAGAAAACAGCAAAAAATATTTTTTTAATTTTATGCTTGCAATATATTTTTAATTTGTTATAATGGTATCGTGATAAATGACAACGAGATAGTATCTCACCACTAGCACAGCAACATAAACCGCGAGTATTAAAGTCATTCAAACGGTCATACATAACGCCTATTAAAAAGACGGGTTATAAATTGCGTGTATCGCATACACATATAAAAATAGTGTGTTATATGTTGCCGTGCTTAAATTGTAGGCGTGTAATGTTGCTACAAGTTTACTATTTTTATACGAAGCAACACGGGCGTTATATGTGACAATCTCGCTCGAAATAAGACACAACCGACAAAAAAGCGCAACGGGTGACGGGCTAACGAAAAATTAAGCCGTGTAATATTGCGCGAGTGACATTTATATATTTATCATGGGGCTATAAATGCGCCCCGTTTAGAATATTAGCATTTTACTGCTTTAATGCTCAATTATAAGGCAGTCACTACAATGTAATATTTTTATTAAAAATAGTTTGTTTTTAGGCTTTTAACAAGGCGCAAAGACGCAAAGAGTACAAAATAAAAGCCGTTTTTTAATTATATTAAAAGCCGTTACGAGTTTACGAGGCTACGAAAACGGCTAAAAACGAGGCTATAAAATACGTCCATAGGGGTATTTTACGCTTTTTTCATTATAGCATTTTATAGGGGGTTTTCAATATGAAAAAAGTTATAACTAGCAACATAAAAGACTTACTTAATAAGCGCATGGAAGTATACACACAGCGCGCTAAATATGGCTTTACAGCGCAACAACACATAAATGAAGCAATCAACGAAGCAGTCGACGCGCTCGCTATGCACAAAGGCGCATATATTATGATTGACGATTACAAGATTGTGATATGTTACCAAACATATACAAGCGAGCATTTTTTATACTAGGGGGCTTTTAGGGCATGAATAGCAAGCAATTTAATATCATTAAAAAACACGTTGCAGAGTTTAACGGGGCAACACTAACAAGCGCGGGCAGTTTTGCAGTCTTAAAGCGCGGTTACATGGTAAGCCTCAAAGGCACAGAAACACAAACCACATTAAAAGACTTTAGTAAAAGTCTGTTAAAGCAATACATCAAACTAGCAACAAAGCGCGACGCGTTCATAGGCTTATGGCTCGATAATGGCGTGCTTTACGTGGATATAAGCGTTAACGTAATGAAGCGCGAAACGGCTTTATCAATGGCAAAACTTAACAATCAATTAGCAATCTACGACGTTATAAATAACGTATCTATCTACACTAAATAAGGGGGCTTTTAGGGCTATGACGGAAAAACAAAGAGAAGAATTACAAGACTTATTACAACATGAAAAACACGGCAACTTATACGATTTTATATGTGACAATTATTGGGACTTGAGCAGAGAAGACCTAAAGGACTTATGCAAAGAGGCATACGCGCTTCTATACGAGAAAGCGGAACGCGAAAACGTCGCTAATGGCAAAGATTACGACAATTACAAAGCATTACATGAAGAGTATTATAATACTCTAAAAGACAACACAACAATCTTTGAAGATTAGGGAGGCTAAAGGGCATGAATAAAAGACAACAAAGCATTTTAGACGCTTACAACAACAGCGATTTAAGAACATTACACGAGTGTTACGGCTCATGGTCGTGGGCGAAAGAGTACGCATACGAAGATTGCAAGCGCACTTGTGCAAACATGAACGGATATGACTTTAGAATTATCTCATACAATACTTGTATGTTTAGTATCGGCTTTAGGTACAAAAAAGACGGCAAAGAGTACCTACACTATGAAACTAATGTATCCGTGCTTGACTTTGAAATAGGCAAGGGCGACGCATACGGATACGACGACTTCAAACAAGATTACGACGCTTTAAGCGACAAGACCAAAGAACACCTCGCGAACAGTGGCGTGCAAGTACACAGTATGCAAGAAGCCAAAGACTTAATGAAAATCAGCACAATGTTTGACCTATTATTCAATATGTAGGAGGCTTTAGGGCATGACTATCAAAGAGTATCTAAACTCAAAAGAGTTTAAGCGTGAATATAAATGCTGGGGATACGCTACCCAGTTATACGATACCAACGGCAAGAAGATTGACGGGGACAAGTACGAGTTATACGACGACGAAAAGTGGGATAAGTTTATCACAACCTACGAAGTAGACCACGTTGAGCAAGGCTGGGAATTAGGGTGCGACCATGAAATGTACGCATACGCAAAGATATACGTTAAGGGGGACTTTTAGGACTTATGACACAACAAGAAAAGCGTGAAGCAAAACTTAATAATGTTTTGCATGAAGTCAAAGATAGACTAGACAAAAGCAACAACAAAGAGTGGGCTAATAATTGGCTACACCAATTAAATACGATTGGCTTCCTCTATGGTTGCAGTCGCTTAAACGATATGCAAGTATTAACAAAACTAATTTTTGCTGGTATCGCTTGCGATATGACCGAAAAAGATATATTAAAACTTTTAGCAGATAAGGGGGACTTATACTATGAAGCAAGATAAAGACGGCAACTTATACATGAGTATTGACGACGTTATGGAAAACGTCGAGCAATTATCACATTCACAAGGCTTTTATGGACGCTTGTATGAACGCTTATGTGAGATACGTGACAATGAGCCAGACGCATGGGACAAGGTAGTCACTGATTTAGAGGCTCAACATTTTAGAACAGCACTCGACATGGTGCTTTACTTCGAGCAATAGGAGGACGGCAACATGGCTAACGAAAAGATAACCACAATCGTACTAACTAAAAAAGTATTGCTTCACAAAGTGAACAATGACATGACAAGTTATCGTAAGTTTTTAGTACACTTTAAGGCACGCATAGACGAGCGTTGGTTTTATAGGCGCAAAGACGTAGTCACTATCTATGACGAAGACTTGTTTGAGTTTGCTGAAAAAGACCACTTATCCAAAAAAGAATATGACCGCATTACTAACGAGTTAGTATTAAGTTGTATTAGTGGATACAGCGGTGAAAATATCAATTACATTACACAAGAATGTAACAAACACATTGAACAATACAATGAGTATTGTAGACGCTGTGCATGGTAGGGGGTGATTGCATGAGCAAATATAGAAACAACGTCTATGAAGACGTTAAAGAATACTTCAAAGAAAACATTGGTGACGAAGTTACCAACGAACAAATCGACAAAATGCCAGCGCATGACGTGCTTGACTACTACCTACAATGGAACGGCATTATAGGCTGGACAAGTGATATTGTTAGTATCATGGAAGCCAACGACGACTTATTCAGCAAACAAGATGTAATGACGGGCATTAAAGATTACGTTGGCATACTAACAATGGACGCTAACAACGAGCAAGACGACAAGTGCAAGACCATATTAAACAATGTCATTCTTTCATTGAATGGACTTGTTGAGAACTTCAACGAATAGGAGGCATAGGCATGAATTGTAGACACTGCAAATATTGTCAACTTATAAAGACATTAAGTGGTTATAAGTATCACTGCATGAAACACGATACAAAAGTCTCACGCAAAGAAATAGGCTGTTTAGGCTTCAAAAAAAGGTAGGGGGCAACGTATGCTGAACACACAAGAATTAATTAACACATTAACTGGCAAAAACAAATCATTCATTAAGCGCGTAGCCAAACACCAAGAAGAAAAGTATGGCAATATAGATGTATTTACTGCGATTATTTACCCAGTTGAAACACACTGGTATGGTGATTGTCGCAAGATTGAAATGCAGTTTGGTGAAAACTGGATAGACTTTTACTTTGATTACAAAGGTGACATCGTTGACACTTACGGCAACGGGCAAGGTCATAAGTACCACGCCAATTTAGAAGCGTGCGCTAAAGAATTATATAACAAGTACGTAAAGGAGGCTTAAAGTCTATGAACAAAACAAAAGTATTTAGGTTTGGAAAAATGGACTACTATGGAAACGGGCGACATTCTAATGCTGTTGAGGTAGAAGTAGAGATTAAGGACTGGAACGGCTACGACGAGTTCACAATCTGTGCTGGTATATGGAACAGCAAACGTACGGACTACGTGCGTTGTGGACAATGTTTAGATTACATCAATGAAAACACCAAAGTTATCAAACATAACCCGCTATTCAAAGAACTATACCGCTTATGGACTTTATATCACTTAAAAGCATTAAGTGATATACCAGCGGACGACCTCAAAAAGATATATGACTTAATGGAGGTGAAATAATCTATGGCGAACTACACAAAAATTAAAGTTGAACACCGCTCAACAGACGTATCAATGGTGTTTATCACTGTTGAAAACAAGGCAAAAAATATTTACCTTGACCTCAAAGCATGGTACTACGAAACATACTCTTCATGGGGACATAAGGCAGAGATACGCGGACACATTGGTGAAAATTACGTACAAAAATGGGACTTCAAGTGCCGTTATTATAATAGAACGTGGGAAAGATACACATTCCAAACCGTCCTACACAAAGCGTTCTATGACTGTGGTATCAAAGCGGATAAGAAATTATTAGCCCGCTTATGGAAACAAATCGATAAGAAAGTTGGACGCTATTAAAGAGAGGGGGTGAGATTATGCCGTTACCATTACGTGATTTTTTAGGTATTGAAAAGGACGTTAAGTTATTCGTCCACAACAGATTAAGCGACGAGCAAGTTGCTAACCTAGCAAATAGCATGGGTATTAAGTGTTGTAATGTGGATAAAGACCAAACATACGAAGACGCTAAAGTCCTTGTCGACCATAACGATTGTATTGTTTACCGCTATGACAATGAAATCTACTTCATACCAGCGAAGCGCAAAGAGTTACCAGTAGCCGTGTCAATGGACAATGACAACAATAAAATTACTGTCCATGTCGTCTACGAATATCCATGCGAAATGAAGCGTGAAGATTTAGTAGAATATTAACTTCGATGTGAGGCGATAACACTTACAACACCACTCTTTTATAAGGAGGACTAACTATGAAGCAAGAATATTCAAAGAACTTTAACTGCCTTACAATCTACTGCAATTCAAAAGAGCCAGCGATTATTGACGGGCTACCTATTGAAATGGTGGCTCGCTATGATAGACGCGGACGTAAATATGTATGGCTTTATCCGTCGCAAAAGAAAGTTGACGACCTCATTTATAAGTATGGTAGTGAACAAGTAGCAGACGGGGCTATTAGAACAGAGAGCGGTGGCTATAAAGAAGTTAACTGCTTATGGCTCAATGTATAGGAGGCAGTTATGACCGACTACGAAAGACTATTAAAGAAGCACGGAAAGTGCGAGGGCTTATGTGGTGTGAATGAAGACGGTGAAAATGTTATCGTATCTATTGACGACCGCACAGCCACAATTAGAACTTTTCAAAAGAACGGCTTTATCCGTATCAACATTTACCACAATGACGACGACGGAACAAGCGAAGAACTATTTGAACATTAAGGGGGTGAAGTTGCATGACAACATTAACAAGATACGAATTAAGAAAATACAACGACAGCAGACTTATTGCGAGCATGGCTTTTGCAACCGAACAAGAAGCCGAAGATTACTTCAAACATGACGAAGACATGGAAGACGCTGTGTGGGGCTTGTACAAAGCAACATACACAGAGAATGGCGACCATGTGGAATATATTAGAACAATGCACCGTATTGCGATACGCAAAGAAGACCTACGTTTCATAGGTCACCTACGCGGTATAGACCAGTACGAAGTTATCAACCAACCATACATGAAAATGGCGTTGGTATTAGAACTCAACAATAAATACTATTTATCTTTTGCCAATAGCGAAGAAGACTACAACAAGAACATCGCGTCAAGAATTACGCTCGCATACAAAGCACCGCATGGTATTGACACATCATGTTTAGGAGAGTTTGTGCTAGTGGTATGAAGAAAGTCTACGCAATCAAATTAAGTGACGGCACTTACTTTATCAAGACAATAGGACACTGCGGTTGGGAGGCGGACTGGTCTATCACTCGTAGGACAGCCACGTTTCCTACACTAGAGAAATGTGAACTAGAAATATTAAACATCAAACAACAATTCAACAGTTTTAATGGCAAACCATGTTTGGTTTGGGGGGTGTAATCATTGAAGATTATTAAGAAAGTCGTATTAAATCACAACGAAAGAAACATGATTAAGTATGCACTCTATATGAGGGGTGAAACTTATAGGTCATGGGCGGAAAAGATTTACGGCAGAGAAGTAAAAACTACCGCACCAATCAGCAACATCATTTTAACTGGTGTAGTCACAAAGAAAATCTATGATAGATTTTTGAAACCACTTGACTTACCATTCTTTAGAAACTTTAAGTGGGAGGAAGAAACCCGCCCAATGAGAAATGCAATCAACTTTGTTGAGGAGGGATAATAACAATGCTTATCGAAGAACACATCAAACACCTAGTAGACAAGTATAAAAAAGTGCAAGACCGCTATGGTGATTGCTTCTTATCCAAAGAAATTGAGGGTGAGATAGACCGTTGCGAAATCATGCAACAAAAAGGTTACAAATACTACGAAATAAACGAACAAGGAACGGGGGTATTTAAGAAATAACATGGCTACTAAATACAAAATTGGCAAAGCGAGAGCAAGAGCCGAAGCAATCGACTGGCAAAACGACTTTGCAAACCACAATTATAGTTTGAGTGAAGTTATAGATTTTGAAAATCACTTTGCAAAACTAGGTAAGCGTTATGGTTTGCTTAAAGAGTTTAGAGAGAACGGAATAATTTAGGGGGGTGTAACAATGAAACTCAAAGATTTTATCAATGACTATTTATTAACACAACACATTTACATTCAAACCAAAGATAACTTTTGCAAAACGAAGCCACGTATTTATTTGGACATTCCACTCAACGAAAGAAAAGAACTAGACGAGCGTAATGTTATGAGCCTAGACGCTATGGTTGACGTGAGCGAGCCGTCCTCTATCACTGGTGCAATCGATGTAAGACCAGTGATTTTTATTCTAGTTGAATAGAGGTGACCGCTATGATTTCGTTTACCAACAGTGTTTACATTTACAATCATGGAAGAAAGCCTAGAGGTTTTGGAAGTTGGGCTTTTCAATATCGAGGCAAGGACAAGAAGTTAACCGAACTTAACTGTCCATTCAATCACTATCAAGACGGTGACTTTGTTATTGTCTGGGCTAGTGATACCATGACCTTAACCGAAGCCAAGAAAGAAATTAAGAACTGGTTTAAGGAACACGGTTTTAATGGTGTGATTTCAGTCGCACCATAGAGAGGGGGAACTATGAAGAAAGTTATTTGCAAAAACATTCACGAATTATTTGACGCTTGCTACAAGCACAACGAAGAAAACCACATCACACAACAATTCAACGACAAGCACCCACTTACTTGCTATGTTGTTATCCAACAAATGCCATTCTTCAAAAGACAATACACACGTGAAGAAAGAACATACACCTTTGTTAGTAGCAACAAGAGATTTATTGCTGGTATGTGTGGCAACAGTATCTTTGCAGACTGCGTTGGTGACCCACATGACATGGGCGTTAGACTTGACTACTACTTATTTGAGGGTGGCTGGAAAGTCGAAGAATGTTGGTATGAGGAGGAAGAATAATGCTTTACCTTATCATGCTATTCATTATTTGGAACTGGGGTTTAACACCTCTATGGGTTAACATCGCTGTTACTATATGTTGTGCGCTTGGTATTATCTTTTTTGGTTTAGAAAAAAAGGAGGACAATTAATGTTTCGCATTAACAGATACAGATACATCGACACAATTACTCATGCACCTTTTGACATCTTTGCTAGGAAGTTAGAAGACGCAGAAGAAATGGCAGAACGCATTAACTGCATGACGCAATACAAACTTCGCAAGAAAAGAATATTCTTTAAGAAGAGAATGTGGACAGACATTCCACCTCTTGAATTAGAACAAGCACAACTTGCTACCATTAAAGAATGGGAGGATAAACTCAATGTCAAGAACTAAAGTAACCGACGAACAAAAAAGAAAGACCGCACAAAAAGCGGTCAGCAGATACCACAAAGAACACATGAAGATTTACTCTTTTAGATTTAATGTGGATAACCAACGCGACATCATTGAACAACTTGAAAGTCAAGAGAATAAGGCTGGCTATGTTGCCGACCTTATTAGACAAGACCTTATCGCTAAAGGCAAGAAGCCATACGTACGTCAACGTGTGTGTGATATTGTGAAAGACATTAGCGATAAAGATGTAGTTATTCTTACATTCAAAGACGGAAGCAGTATGGTGGGAGGCAAAAATGATTTCCTTACCGACGAAAGAATTGTTGAAGACGAGGTGTTGCAAGACCAGATTAATTATTCAGTACATATTATTACAGTGAGGTATTCATAATGGCAAAAGAAAAAATCACACCAAAATTACACTTTGAAGTAGGCGAAAAGGTCGTCATTTGCGGGGCTGAAATACCTATTACTGGTAATCGTTATTACCCAAAAGAACAATATTTCACATTCACCACAATTAAAGAAGTCAAAGAAGACGGAAGCGTTGTGGTTGAGGAGGGCTACGTCTATCGTCAATCATACGAAACATACTATGGTGATGTAACGCTTCACGATTATTTTAGAATTAATCGTGTACCAAAAAACGATAAGGTTTACTCATTCAATGGCAAAGGCTATTACTATCCTAATAGTATCTACGATTGGTTTAGTACATTCTTACCTACCTATTTATTTAAGTTCGACCAATCATGGCAAGACAAAGCCGATAAGATTGAAGAAGCCGATACGAAAAGACAAGTTGCTGAAAAGAAACTTGAAGAACATGAAGCCCGCAAGCAAGTGTTCCGTGACGCTTTTGAAAAAGAGATTGAGCCTTATGCTATCCGCTTACACAATGCCGAAGTCAAGGCGTTCCGCAAACATATTTGTGGTAATTGTATCCATAACCATGACGGATATTGTGGTGAATGGCAACGCAAGATAAAAGATAGTCAAACAACTTTATGTTCTTGCTTTGATATTCCAAAGGAGGGCGAATAATGAATTATCAATTTTTTGGAACAGCGGGTATCTGCTCTGCTGTATTGTGGATAATAGCAGTTGTATTAATGCTGTTATATTTTAGTGACATATTTTGTTATGATACGGAAGATAAGTTAGTGGTATTTACGTGGATATGCTTCCTACTTCCTATCGCCTTTTGGTTAGTCATGGGTGTTATTTGTGGACTAAATGCTATTTGGGGCTGGGGGTTAGTGAAATGAGCGAAAGATTAACACAAGACATTAGTCGTTACCAACACTATTGTCAGTTTGAACTTAAAAATTGCAAGTACAAAGACCTCTTTGACTTGGAACATTATTGCAACATAGAAGAATGTGTCGATTGTGATTTAACACTCGGCATTGACAAACTCGGTGAATATGAAAACATCGACACTGACCCAACACACTTGGCTAAAATCAACAAGGCGTTTGGCTTACTCAAGAATATCTTTGAGTTAACATCAATACCTATCTTGCTTCAAGCACTTTACGAGCAACAAAAGATTACAGCAGAAGATAGATTACTATTAGAAGAGATGTTAATAAGGGGGTGATGTTATGTCACGTATTGACGAAGCGGGATACATTCTCGCTAATAACTTTTGCAAATTAGGTTTGCAAGTTACCTACGTTAAAGGTGTCGAACATTTACTTGGCGATACCTTTTATTTTAACGTCAATGATATGTCACAATATAATGAAAGACATATCAAATCTCTGTTAGAAAAGATTGCGGTCTTCTGCCATGCGGATATGCAGTTTGGTAAGACTACCGAAGCACACTTCAAGGTCGAGTGGAAATACACAAGCGGTGGTAAGTTATACTTATCCAGTATCATTGACGATTATAACGTGAACATTGGCAAGGATACAGACAATCATGTTATCAACATTGACTTTGAAAAAGCCCCACACTTATTAGTGGCTGGCACTACTGGCAGTGGTAAGTCTGTATTGCTAAAGACTTTGTTTGTTAGCCTCTGCAATTATCATTGTCATTATCCTAACTCACGTTTTCTTGGCGCGCAGTTTGTTATCATTGACCCTAAAGGCACAGAGTTCAATGAGTTTAGAAATCTTGCCAAATACATTGATAACACACAATCAGCAATTAGAGCATTAAGCCAACTGGTTGACATCATGGAAAACAGATATAGAAACATGGATAAGGTGAAGACACCTATCTACATTATCATTGACGAGTTAGCCGACCTCATGTTGACATCTCGCTTTGAAGTAGAACAATCTATCGTACGTATCGCACAGAAAGGTAGAGCGTGTGGTATGCACCTAATCGTAGCCACACAACGTCCGTCAGTAGATGTCGTTAGCGGTTTGATTAAAGCAAACTTACCATGCAGACTTGCATTAAAGACTGCGGGTGTACGTGACAGCGTCGTTATCCTAGACCACAAGGGTGCGGAAGCACTGGTCGGTAACGGTGATTGTATCTTCAAGAATGGTTTGGAAGAGAAACACTTTAAGGTTGCATATCCAGACCAAGATTTAATTAATCGTATCACTTTATATAGGAGGTAATCACAATGAAAGTGTTAAACGAAGAACAACAAAAAGAAATCGTAGGCAGTAGATATGACTATTATGCCTTTACAAAAGAAAATATTGAGGCTATTGCTTCAAAGAAAGTTACTGATTTAGTTTACAAAGAGGGTGCGACACTCGTTCAAGCACTCTATCCAAACAACTTAATTTGCAGTGGCTTGTTTGACAATTTCTTAATCTTTGAATGTAGTAATGGCAAGAGAACTGACCCACCATTAGTTGCGTTCTCTAACATTGACAACAAAGAACTATGTAAAAAGATTATTGATTTCTTTAAGAAAGAAAAAATCAAATATCACGAAAGTTGGGATAAACTTTATGCGAAAATAAAATAGGAGGCACTCAATGGTTTGCTTTAGTATCGACTATGAATACACCAAGAATGGCGTGAAAACACAAGCGCACTCGCTCGTTGACGCACTTAACATCAAGTCAGCAAAAAACAAACTTGCACGAAAACATAAAGTTAAAGTGGAAGATATTAACGTCATTGATTACCAAGTTGTTGGTTACTATTAAGGAGGCGTTAAAGAAATGATAATTAAAAAATACCCACGAAGTAAATTGCTAGGACATAAACTTGATAAAGAATGTCAAACAGCAAACACAACAAACGAGGGAAATCAAATCGTTTGTTATGGAAAGGGTGACCCAAGTTCTAACCATTACGACGATAAATGTAAAAATTGTCCTTGTCTGGTCTGGAATTACGTTGACAAACAGTGTCTTAATTGAGGTGGGCTTCGGCTCACCTCTTTTTTTGTGCCTTGAAAACGGCTTCTTTCCTATCAAATAGCCACGCTGTTAAACGAAAAAGAAAAAGACGAGTGTTTATCCACGTCGTCTTTTATCGTGTCTTATTTCGGCTGTTTCAATTAGAATGGCTCACCGCTATCAGTGGGCTTTTCTTCCACTGTCACTACCTCTGGCTCGGTATAATCAATCGCCCCGCTTGGTTGTGCCTCTATAATTTCAGCACGCTTGCCATACTTCTCTGCGATTTCTTTTATCGTAGGCTTGCGCTCGTCCACAATCTTGTGTTCAACTTCGTCTTTATATCCGTAGTTGTTTTTCATATTGAACAAGCCAGCAACAGCGTTGGTCTTGTTGTTCTTTAATGCCGTTTCGTCAAAGATTTCAATGAGTGAAAAGTATTTCATAACAACATCAGCAGTCTTGATTGAGATTTCACCATGCAACCATTTCATAAGTGTGTCCCTTGTCACACCTAACGCACGTGATAGACCCGCTACTGTTGGTGGTACACCGTCCTCTTCACAGTATTCAAAGTATTCATTACACGCACGGTCTATGCTATCAGCGTCGTCGATACATGGCTTGTTGATTTTGGTTACTCTTTTAATATGAGTAAACACTCGTGTAGTCCATGACACAAGTTCTTCGTCGGCTTCTTGCGCTAGTTCTTCTTTAGATTTTCTCGCCATAATTACACCTCTATGTAACACCAACTTTGTGGCGCACGAGTTAAATAGTGCTTAACTTCGTCAACATAAGGTGGACAATCCATGCCACAATCAACCCATTGTTTTCTATACCAATGAAACTCGCCTAATTTTTTTGGCTTGTCAAAGATTTCTAACTTTGTAATGTGAATGGCATAGCCTTTATTGAAACCTAAATAGTCACCTAGTTCTTCTTTTGTTAAGCAAGTTTCAGCAAGCATAATGTTGTCCAAGTTCCAAAACTCTTCCACCTTATCGCACCAAAATCTAGCGACTACTTTGCCATTAAGCAAGGTGGTAATTCCTTCTTTAAGCAAAGATAAATCGTCAGTAGGTGTTAAGCAAACTCTATCACCATAATTGATAGCAAAGTCTTTATTACTTTTCGTGCAATAGATATAAACCCAGCCGACATAATCTTTTGGAAACTTCTTTCTAATTTCCCACAACTTAATTAAGTTGAGAATGTTGCAAGAGTGTCGTGGTCTAATGCTTGTCAGTATTGCTTTCATAACAATTCCTCTTTGGTTAAAGCCCATGTCTTGCCTTTATGTTTGAGCCTAAAGACAATGTCGCAGTAGTAGATAACGAAGTACCATACACCTTTTCGTGTGCTAAAGACGTAATTAACATATCCTTTATGAATTGTTTTACTCTTCGGGTTTTTCTTGAAGTAAACAATTTGTCTGTTCTTGTGTAACTTAATAAATGTTTCAAAGTCGATAGGCAAATCTTCTTCTATCTTTGCGTATGGCTCTAGTTCGTTAATGATGTTTTTAATTTCTTGGCTCTTCGCTTCGTCACAGTTATTACTGCGGGCGATGTTAAGCGCGGTCATAATGTTTCTAATCTTGCTTTTCATAAAGTAAACCTAATACCCTTTCTACATCGTTGATGTCGTTGACGATAGCGTTGTCCAATTTGAACGCGCCATTGTCTAGTGCATAGAATGTGTGAACTTTACCGTCCACCCAGAAGTTAATGAATGTTGTATAGTCGACGCAGTCGCACCAGTTCTTTCCTTGTTCATAAGGATAGTTGTGCTGTAAGCACCAGTTAATAAAATCAACAATCATTTTAATTTCCTCTTCATGTATTCTTTCCACACCTCGTCTGCGATGTGATTAATGTATTCGCTGTTCCATGCGACAAACTCGCAGAGGTCTTCGAGTTCAAAAGTTCTTCTATTGATACCGCCTTGTGCATTTAATAATGCGTGGACGATTTCGTGAACAAGAGTTCTCTTCTTCGCTTCTTCACATAGATTGTCACGAATATAAATTGTTAACGTATCATAAACAGTTTGACCGAATAAGAACTCATTTGTATGGAAGTCGTGGTAATCGTCGGTAAATATTACAGTGTATTCAACACCATAGATTTCACACTTTAATAACTTCGTCATTTCTCTACCTCCATATCGTCTGGTGTAAGGCGTGTAGAATTGAAAGCAATATTGCAAAGCCTTGCATTGTGATATTCATTAAGAGGACATTTTTGGCACTCGGTGCTACTAATACAATACTGTCTAATCTCACCGACTGTTAAGTCTTTTACTTTTTTCATTTCACTACCTCCAATCTTACGCCTAGTTCTTCTAGGACTTTAACTCGCTCGCCTTTTAATGCACGCTCTATCGTCCTACGAGATAGTTTTAGTGTGTCAGCACACTCTTGTAGCGAGCCTACAATTCGTGTGACGTATGGTGTAACAATTTTAACTGTCACTTTACGTGAATGATAACCATGTCTGTTGAGGTATCTGCGCAGTGTTTCTTTTGACACGCCATAGTCTTTAGCGAGGTCGTCGATTGTTACCATACCTTTAGTAACTGCTTTCAAGTCTTCTTCGAGGTATTTCATTTGCGCTTCCTCCTCTTCGGTAGTGGCTTGGTTGGTATGCCTAGAACTTTGTGCAGTTCGATAATTACTTCTTCCGTATATGTAGGTGTGAAGTTCTTGTAAACTGGTTTCCAATCTTTACCGAGTAAGTCTTCGTCAGTTGAATGACGCTTTATACCCAGCCGTCTGCACTTATCGTCGAGGTATTCGATGTACGCTTTTTGTTTATCAGTCATTCTATTTACCTCCAGCAGAGTTTAGTTCTGCCAATATTCTATTCCATTCAGCCATTTCGGCTTCGTATTCTATTTGTAACTTATTCCAGTCTACCTTATCGTTAGGAAACTCTGGGGCTTCTTTTACAAGTTTGATGTAATCTTGAGATGTCTGTCCCGCCTCAAGACTGTCTACTATTCTATGATTGACTTCTTGAACAGTATCTATCCTAACACCTAGTTTACTATAAGCACTGAACATGAGGCAGATATAACACGTGTCTGCTTGTACCACGATAATATCTTTTTCACGCATAGCATTGAACAATGTTGTAGCGTTCCATTCTACCGTTTTAACTTCTTCAATTTTAAATGTTCCTCTTTCAAGTTCTTTGAAGAACGCTCTATTGAAATATGTTTGTATGTTGTCTTTTGTTTTGAATGTTGTTTTGTTGCGGTCAAACCACGCCTTGAACTTATCAACATCGATTGCTTCACGTAACCCGCTGATAATATCTTCACAATCTATACTCAAACATGAACTAGATATGTGCGAGCGTATTTGTTCTTTACAATCAAACAAACAATCATTTGAAGAAGTATTATTATTTGCCATAATTATCTACCTCTATATCTAACTCTCTCTCTGTATCTATCTCTTTCTCTATTGGAATTGTGTTGGAATTAGATTGTAATTTTTCCAATCTTTTCATTTTCTTGTGAATGTTATTGTAAGTTTCACTTCCAATATTACTAGATACTTCTGGTAAGAGAACGTCACCATTTTCTTTTTCTTCAACCATTTGGTTGGCTAGTAAATACTGCCATAAGATTTTGACATCGTCGAGTTTCTCGTCGAGTTTAAGAGAGATTTCTTCTTCGATAGTGTTTTCAATACCCTCGTATATATACATACCATTGGTCTTGGTAGTCAATAGCATGAGTTTGAGATAGATAATTGTATAGGTGTCACCGCCAGCCACTCGTCTTAACTTCTTAATGCGAGCGTTCTTGAAGAAGTTATCTTGTAACTTCAACCAGTAAAATCTTTTATTGTTGGTTTCATTACCCATTATTTGATACCTCCATATTTCTTGGCTACATAAGTTCTTATGCCGAACTCACATTGTATTTCGTTCTTCATACGATATTCGTTTGCGTATCTATCACTCAAGTGCATTAGCACAATCGTCTTACATTGAGAGAGATTGAGTTTGAGCAACCCTTTAATGCACCCACGTAGGCTCATGTGGTTGTGGACGTTTCTATCAAACTGTTTTAATTTGACGTTAATCTCTTTCATTTCGTCGTCTTCTTCGGCTAACTCTTCCTTACGCTTTTGAAGCGCGGTGATTTGAGGATAGACAATATGCTGGTCGTAGTTACATTCAATGAACACATAGTCTGGTTTGATTGCTTTGAGATTGGTGTTCCAACTTTTGTTATCGTTAATGAATATCATACACTCATTAGCGGTCTTGAGAATGAAACCCATGCTACCAACAGCGTCATGCTCTACTTCAAAGCACATTCCAAACAGCCCTTTTAAGACACAAAACTTTTGCTTTGGGTAAATTACATTACCTTTAACTTTAAGCGTTTCTAAAGTGCCTTTACTTGCGAATACGGGTATATCTCGTTCAATTAGTTCGCTTGCAGATTGGCTGTGGTCGTGGTGGTGATGTGTTATGAGGCACGCTTCAATGTCACTAAACTTGATTTTTAATTCATTGAGATTTTTATAGATAGTTGAGAGGGGCAAACCACATTCAATCATTATCTTATGTGACTTGCCCTCAATCTCGAAATCGAAGACGAAGCAGTTACCAGCACTTGAACTGGCTAGGCAATATGCTTTCATACTTCTTACCTACTAGAATGGCTCGCCACCATTCTTTTCTTCTTGAACTTGTTGTTCTTGTGGTGCTGGGTTATTGTCGTCCACTGTGAAGTCAATGACCTTATCGTCGTTCAAGTCGTCGTCAGTGTCGCGGTCAACATCTTCAAGAATGTCTTTATGCTTTTTTTCGAGAGCAGATTTGTCTTGTTCCTCAAACATATTTTGAACAGCGTTTGTGATGTAAGAGTTATCGTATTCTTTTGGATAATACTTCAAGGCGTTGTTCTTCATTTTACGCATAATCATGGCTTCTTTTGAGCCACCACTGGTGTATGTTGGGTTGATATATTCAAGTAAGTCTTCGTCATTTAACATTTCGTCGACGGTCATTTTGCTGGCTTTCTCTTCAATAAGTTTATAGAAAGCGTCGCGTGCTTCTTCGTCAACAACAGTCTTGGTCTTGGTATATTTCTTACCGTTCTTACCAGTGTACTCTTCGTCCTCTTCTTTAGTAAAAGAGTAAAGAGCGTTTTGTCTAATTTGTGCGATAAGGTTTGGCTTAACACCCTCACGTGTAGCGAATAGGTATTCGACTGTGCCGTCTTCTTTAACCGCTGGATACATGACCGCGATAACTTTATTGTTTTCGTTTTCAAGTAATGGTTTATAAATTGGCTTTGTCATTTGTAAGCCGTCGAAGTATGGCATAACGAACTCGTTGCCCTCACGGATAAGGATAGCGTTCTTTAAGCCGTCGCCTTTCTTCAAACCAACACCATACTTACGGACTAACTTCTCGTTGCCCGCACCTTGTGGTTTGATAGCGACAGTGTATGACACTTTCTTTTCTTTCTTAACTTCACCAGTTGCTGGGTCGGTAACGTCTACCCACTTGTATGTCTTTCTTAAATCGATGTATGCTTCGCTTGGAATGGTAGCCATATTCAATTCAGTAAAGCCGACGTTTTGTATTTGAAGTCTTAACATTGAGCCGTCAAGTTCAGTGAGTTCAACGCCTTTGCTTTTACAAAACATCACAACACTGGCAAGCGCATTGATAGCGCAAGTCCTACCATACTTCGTGAAGTCTGTACCGAACTCTTCATTGGCTTTATCGAGTTCGTTTAATAATTTAGTTTGGAATGATAAGCCACCAGTAAGGGCAACTTCATTCTTTTCTTTCTTTTCTAATTCGTTCTTTGGCATTGGTTAGTCCTCCCTAATTTTGATGTATCTTGGAAGTTTACCATTGGCAATTTTCTTCCAGCGTTTTAATACTTTCTTGGAAACTGGGAAGTCTTCCTTGTTGACTTGTGCCAAGTTTTCTTTAGCGATAGCAACGAGTGCTTCTTTTTGCATTATGTTAAGTTCGAGAGTTGTGAAATCTTTATCAAATTGTGGATAGAGTACACGTTCACACTTCTGTAATCGCATACCGATTTTGTCTTTAACCAAGAACACGTGTTTGATTGCTTCCCACATCATGCAAGAAACTTGGAAACCAGTGAAGCCCTCTAAATGATTGAAGTATTCTAATACGGCTCTCATAAGGGCTACTGTTGCGTGAACGGCTGTGCCGTAATCGTGTACGTAATTGGTTGTTAAATCGTGGATAAAATCGAACAATTCTTTTTCGCTCTTTGGGTCGATACTAAACCACTTTTTTCTTAACTCTTGGAATGACTTGTCACATTCGTCGAGTTGTAATGCTTTCTTTTCTTCTTGTGCCATAATTATTTCCTCCTAGAAATTAATAACCACTGGTTTCATAATGTTGTCTTCAACCTTGACACAGACAATTTGTGCGTCTGTTTTGAACTTGGTTGAGAATGTATCGGTTGAGATTTCACCGCCCTCGTCAAAGAGGTATGGTAAGTTATTCAAACCGAGATGTGCCTTGATGTGTTCAACGATAGCGATACCAGTGATAATCTTTTCGCTCTTGCTACCGCTCTTCCATAAGGTGTTGGTGCTTTCATTCTTATCAATGTCATAGATGTATGGCTTACAAACTGGGTCGAAGCCACCGTTGATGTTCTCTTTGATAAGTTGGAACTTCATGTCACCAAAGACTTTGGCAACGTGATTATCTAATAAGCGAAGTTTGGTGTAAATGAATGTGTCAAGCATTTCTTTCTTTTGCTCAACGTCACCAAGATTACGGGAAGCCTCTTGCTTTTGATTTCTAACCGCTTCAAGGGTTTGCATTTGTCTATCGTAATAGGCTTTATCATTCAAGACCTTTTGATGTTCAGCGATTGCTTCACGTTCTTGCTCGATAAGGTCAGCGGACTTGGTGTTATTCTCGCTTTCCTTTTGTTTGGCTGTAAGTAATTGACTTTCAAGGTTGGTGAGATTATTTCTCATGGCTTTAAGTTCGTCACTTTCAGTAAAGGAAGTATTAAGACCACCTCTGTTCTTGAGTTCGTCTACGTGTTTCTTACGAGCGTCGATTTCTTTATCGATAGCAACTAACTCTTCGTTGTACTTAACTACTTTATCGTGAGCGTTGTTCTTGGCTTCTTCGTATTTGCGTAACTCTTCCGCAACCTTTTTGCCCTCTTCAACGATAGAGTTTTGTTTGTCTTGGATACCTTTGAGATATGCTTCTTTGGCTTCCTTGACCTTGTCTTCGTCTAATGGCTTGCCACAAGTTGGACAAGTGGTTTGGACTTGTTTGTCAACGTCAGTCTTTTGGTCTTCGAGTTTGTGATATTCTTCTAACAATCTCTTTCTTTGTGACGCACAAGTTTCCATGTGGATAGTAGCAAGTTTCTCGTCGCCATTAGCGTCCCTAATTTCGTCGTTAGTATCAATCTTCTTACCAACCCATTCAGCAAGGTCTGCTTCCGCTTTTTTAATTTCGTCTTTAAGTGGTTTGTTTGGGTCACCAGTTTCTTGATATGCAGTAAACTCTTGGGTGTTACGTTCAAGCACTGCTTTCTTTGCGTCAAAGACTTTGGCTTCAAGGTCTTCAACCTCTTTGCTTTTGCCGATACCGCTTTGAATACGTACGATGTTGGCTTCATGTTCTTTTTTCTTTTCAGTAGCAACAGCCACTTGTTCGTCGGTAGGTGTTGGTGTCTTTTCAAGAAGTTCAATGTTGGCTTCGTAGCCTTTAATCTTTTCTTCGTAAGCCTTGATGTCATTGTTATAAAGTTTCTTGACGTTCTCGGTCTTGCCTAACGCTTTATCTAAATCTTCTTTGATTACCCTTGTGCTTGGCTCTTCGGCATAGACTTCGTCGTCCGTGACATCACCAATAAGTTTGATAATGAATGAACGTAAACCAGTCCAGTCTTTGCTGTCACCGAGATTGCCTAGATAAAGTGGGTTTGTTAACATCTGCGCTACATCAACATCACCCTTAATATCATTTCTAAAACCGAAATGTTCATTGAGTAAGTCGTAATATTGTCTGGCTGTTTCTTGTGGGATACCGTTGAAGATGTATGTTTCAGTGTGACCTTTAAGGACTTTGTCGTTAGTGCCTCTTGTCTTGACCCAGTTCTCTTCGTATTTCTTTTCAAGAGTAATTTCTTTATCACCGACTTGGAATGTACCCTTGACTGCCACCACTCGTTGTGTATCGGCTAATGGTTTGAGTGCGTTGAGGTCACTACTGCCGTCGAGTAAATAGTTAGTTAATAAGAAGTAAATTGCTTCTAGTGTATTGGTCTTGCCAATGCGGTTTTCACCCACAATCTTGGCGTTCTTTCCATTAAACACATACACTTCATGTTCAATGTTACGATAGTTCGTAAGTTCAAGTTCTAATAATCTAATGTCTTGCATTGTCTGCCCCTCCGTTTAGTTTGGCATTTCGTGTTTCCTTAACCAGTGTCTAGCCTTGCTCTTTAACTTGGCGTTCACCAGTTTGTTCATAGCAATCAATTTGTATAAGATTGCTTTATGATTGATTTCGTCAGTGCTGTCCCATACATCTAGGAACTTCTTGAATAGTTGTGGGTTTTCTCTAGCGTAATTCTCTAGGGCTTTGGTGCTGTTCTTTTCCAAACATTTAGCAAAGTCAATGTCTTCTTGTGTGATTTGCATTTTACTCTTTCGCCTCTTTCTTTAATCTATTAAGTTCACCGATTAGTCTGTATCTACGATTGCGTAGGACTATAAGTAGTCGGTTCTTTTCTTCTGGTTTGATAACTGTGTTGCCAGCAAGGGCTTTGATTTCCGCTCGTGTGTCTTCGAGTTCTTGCTTCTTGTTGTCTATTTTCGTCTTATATAAACTGGCTTTTAATTTGCGTCGCTCTTCAAACGACCCGTATTTCTTTTTAAGTTCTGCGTCCATAGTTTCTAGTATCTCTTTTCCATAAAAGTTATAGAGGGTATATATTTCTACCTTGCCACTTAATAAGAACACTCTACATTTAGTTAAATCGTTGATGTTGCCTTTTGAGTATGCCTCACGATAATCTTCACAACACGCTGTCACGATTGCGTAGGCTAGTTTAATTAGCCCGTCAAAGTCATTTGCCATAGCGTTCCTCCAGTTTGTACAACGCTTTAGTTTGGCTTTCAGTAATGCGTCCCTCTTCACGCAGTTTGCGCAAGCGGTCATACGTTTGACGCTCTCTTAACTTGTGTAAATGTTTGAGTGTTTTCTTGTGTTCTTCTTGCATGAAGTTATAGCGCACGCTTTCAAGGTCTTCTAAAGTAAACTCTTTGATTTCGTTGTTGTCACCCAAGCATAAGAGTTTTAAGTAGCAACCCTCATTCTTGTGGCTCTTATCAAACAATATCTTTGCGTCGGTAAGTTTAATAGTTAAGTCGTACACGTCAGCAACTAGCCATTCGTAGTGGTTACCGTCTTCGTCTGCGTAGTGGAATGGCACATCGATTACTATGGCTGGAATTGATTGACCGACTGCATTATAGAAGCCGTCAGTAACTGCAATCTTTTCATGTGTGCTTATGAAGCATACATCTCTTTGCAAAAGTTTTTGGATATAATAGACTTCTGCTTCGTTGTTTGCTTGTAGCATATTGCGATAGTCTATATCGTTCTTATCACAGTAGGCTTTGGCTCTAGCACGAGCATTATATTTGCCCGCTTGGTTTTCAAAAACCATGTCGTTCACGACGTACATTACATTATTCATGGGTTTCCCTCTTGTAAGCGTCAACTGGTTTGATTTCGTCTTCGCCTAGAACACGTCCAGCAAAGGTGAATAGTGGCACAGTGCCGTCCAGTTTAGATTTATAAATGATTGTATTGAAATACTTGCATTGGTTTTCAACTTGCTTTTGTAAGCGACCAACGAAAGTTTTAATTTCTTGTTCGTTTTCTGCTAGTTTAATACCACCCTTTGTATCTTTAACGATAGGGATATAGCGGTCTGTGATATTAAAGTTAATCGCTCTAACATCTCTTGATAATGATAAGCATTTATCATGCTTGTGTGGGTTTTTGTTTAGGGTGTAATAAGGAATACCGTCCTTATCAACCACGCCTTTAACAACCTCTTCGATTGAGAAGAACTTGCCACTTTGGAAGTTATTGTCTAACCAGTCTTTTAATCTGCGTTGACGAGTGGTAAGCCCTTTTGCTTTCTTTTCAGTTCCTTGTTGAACTTCTTTTTTGTCTTCCATGTTTTAGTCCTCGTTTCTTGGTGTTGTGTCCCTCTGGCATTTAGGGGGCGAGGGCTGGTGTTATCGCCTCACCAGTGCTGAATTATTTGAAAAAGCGAGGGGGGGTAATGCGCTACCTTGTTACGTCGCTTAATCACCTTGCTTGTGTTCGAGCAAACCTTTTGTGGTACTTTACGGCTAGATGTGACTAGGGGAAATCTCGAACTGGATAGTCAGTCGTCGGTGCAAAGATTTGGAATAAAGGAAACATACTATCATGCACATAATATGGGAGATTGATTGACGACCCACTTCATTCTTTTAGTCTGGTTGTTTATGAACGCTCTTTGAGATAAAGGCTTCTCTTTCGATGTCAGTGCCGAGATATGCTAGGACGCTATCTCTTTTCACACCATGAGGGTTGAAACGCACCGCACCATTTAGTTGTTCTTTGCAGACTTTCATAATCTCGTATGCTTTTGTCTTACGCACTTCGCAATAAAACATTACATCATAGAAAGTCCACACTGGTTTTTCTAATAGTTCTTGTTTAGTCATAATCAAAAATGCAACCTAATACCTCTTCTCTACCAAAGAAGTGAATGAGTAATCTAATCTCATTCGCGGTAAAGTTGCCGTCCTTTAATCGTCTAAATAATGAGGCTATTGAAATGCCTAGATAGTCACAGAGTTGTTGCTTTGTTACACCACGTTCAAGTAGCATGGCTTCAAATCTCTTTCGATTGAACATTATTGTGTCCTCACTTTCATTTTTCATGCTTCCATTATATCAGCATTATCATTTTTGACAACAATAAAATCACATTTGTTAATAAACACACAGACATATTTATATAATAAATATATTTTTTCAAATAAAAAACCCTCGTTAATGAGGGTAAGCAGACACCGAGCCTAGTGTTGGCTCTGCTCTGCTTTTTTTCATGGCTCGCAATTACACTGTTTTCCTACGTGTCGCTATTATTCACGGACTTATTTACGCGCAAGGTCGCTAGTAGATAGTTATTCATGCTAGTTGATTAGACTAGGACAACACCCTATCCGTTCAGTGTTCATGTAATCGCTAGGAAGTTTTAGATTGAGAAATCACCTCAATTTTCAGTCCACCGTAATTTGGTATTCCTTTCGGGCATTTACTATTATATCAAAACAAATTAATAATGCAACAAAAAAGACCACGCTCGAAACGTAGTCTTTTTCAATACTCGTCTTACATGGGATAAGCGAGAGAGTAGCCTCATGGACTACAAGCGGTATAACCGCCCACGCTTTATTATCACACAGTCCAATTAACTTTGCAAGAATAATCTACTTGCATTGTAGCGAAACCTCCACGTTTGGTAAGGCTTCACAAGTTTCGTGTGGTCTTTCAACGTAGCCACCGACTGCGAATGTTCCCGTGCCTTGATTGGTGAAGAATTGTCTTGTCACCATATCATATAAGCCAGCAACATTATCGCTCTTACGGACGGCTGGTATAAAGTCACGGACTAACTTATCTTCATAATAGAATTGACAACCATACATCTTGATAGCACAAGAGCCGTTTGGGTCACCAGCATAGTTAGATGTGAATAGCCAAATCTTTCCGTATTGATTTATGGCTGTGCTTGTAGTATTCAAAATCAACTCGCCATTTCTATATAACTTTTGTTCACCAGTTTTCATTATTGACTTGTAATGATATTTGGTGTTTGCTTGGCAAGTGATTTGAGAATTGTTAGCACTGCTAAAAGTGAAACCCTCCGTTAGACTTGACTTTTGAACTCTTGTGAAATAGATACGATTTGTGCTTGTTTCACCAAAACCAGCAATATATGAATAATCGTTAGGGAATGAAATGTATTCAACATCGCACTCAAAGGTATATCCGTTCTTGCCGTCTAAACCAGTGTTGATGTATTCAGCACCACTACTTTGTAAGTATTCTACTCTTTCATACTCGCTTGGTAATGTTGGCTTGTAGCCATTGATTTCACCACCACGTTGGTAGAGTTCTTCGTTGACATTCTCATAGACATCGTTGCCTTTTAAGAATGTGCCAGTGCCTTGATTTGTAAGGAAGCGTTTATTAACCTTATCATACAAACCGATAACCCCGTCAGCCTTACGATAGCAAGGGATAAACTCACAATAAGATTTGCCGTCTTTTTCAATACGCAAATAATAAAGTCTATTTACTTTTGTAAAGACATTTGTTCTTCTTTCTCTATCTAAAAACACATAGAAAGTAGTCCCAGTATATCTATAAGACTTATTAGTGGCAGTCATAACATTTCCGTT
>Ga0310786_10001054_pt1 | contig 44351 bp, 60 predicted proteins | sample AusTroGonzalo_MG_FD_203881 | JGI IMG/M metagenome (GOLD analysis project Ga0310786, IMG submission 203881) | Bovine rumen microbial communities from tropical cattle in Woodstock, Queensland, Australia - Gonzalo_03 (v2) (version 2) | ecosystem: Host-associated > Mammals > Digestive system >...
TTACGATCAACTACATCGTTCTGCACTTCGGGTTCAGGCTGCTCGTTTAACTCGCCTGTTTCCTCTGTGCCTTCCTCGTTAGTGTTCGGTTCAGCGGTTTCCGACATTTCTGCGCTTAAATCTTCTACGGACTCTGCCATAAAATCTTCGCTAGTGAGGTTTTCATTTTCTTCCATATTCAATTCTCCTTTTCATTTTTGCGCTATTGATGCGAATTTATATGCATTAAAAAAGCACCCTTGCAGATGCTTTTCTAACTACTCTATATCCACGGGTAACTCATCTTTTGCCGTGGCTATTACCTTTTCGTAGTCCGGACATTTCTTGTTGTAACAAGTAAACTCAACATATCTGTAAAGCTTCTGTTCTTCAGTGTTAAACGCCTGACGTACTTTTGTTATTCTTGCTTCAATATTACATTTCGGGCATAACATTTGACATATCCCCCATTTGCTGTGCTTCTAACTGCTGTTGCATTTGTTTCTGTTCTTCTATGCGCTGTTCAATGACTCTCTTAATCTCTCCGGCATGAGGATAACTGTTACGCTCCTGTTCAAGCCAATACAGATAATTTGTTTCAAGGTCACCAAGATTACCAAACGCACCACTCTGTAACTTCATATCAGCCTGATTCCACATAGCTTCACGATTTACCATGAGTGTAGAAGTAGGATCTGTTTCAAAAATAAACTCGTCATTCCAATACGGGGTATCAGCTGCATCTATCTTTAAAAAGTCCTTTTTATCAAAATGAGAATATACCGTTTCTCCGTCTGTTCCCGTTGTAATTACCGGGATCGGTTCGTCTGCATATGCTAAAGCAAACTTGAACATCATTTCATATAACTTTGCATAAGCAGCGTTCTTCATGACACGCTTTGATTCCAAACGTCCGGCTGCCTGATTTATTGAATACTGTTTAGCCGTACCGGATAAAGCGGAACTATCGTATTTACCCTGAAATGAATCTGTGATACCGAGTGCAGATTTGGCCCATTGATAGTTTTCTTCCAGAACGATCCTATCCTGACCGCAATCTGCTTGAACGGTTATAACATCAATAAGGGCCTTTTCTGCCGGGGTATCGACACGAATGATCTTAAATTCTTCATCTGTTGTTTCAACACCCTTGTCTTGCGGTAATGTAACGAAAGATCCACCTTTAAGAAGTTTCTCATTTATTTTTGAGCCTAACTTCTTAACTGTTTCCTGTTGGTCTGAAATAACTGCAACATCGGAAGTTCCAAGTAAATGCTTATCTCTTGTAATGTTTCTACGCAAAATAAGCGGAAATTCCGAAGGTTTGTAGTAAGGGATGTCTATTTCCTTTTCTTCCTGTTGAACTATCTGCTCACCGGTCATCATATCGGTAGCAATAACGTCCTTTAAGACAACAAGTTTTTCTGATTCGTCCTCAACTGTCTTAAACTTCTTGCAGCCGCACTCACATTCGTCTGAATCGTTTGTTTTGGGCTTTCCGCACTTATCACATACCTCGATTTGACGAGCTTGATAATCGTCCAAGTCCTCCAACACAACGTCACCACACCAGCGATAAAGGCCGATGCCACCCTTTGTATTTTTGTAGTAAGCAGTAACAACTGTAACAATATCTTCCGTGACAACCTCATCCCTGATATCCTTGTCTGTTTCGTCCTCTAAAGACACGTCTTTGCCAAACCTACGTTTAACATAGTCCTTTGTCTGTGACGTTCTTGTGAATATGTAGTCCATTTTGTCTACTTCTGTAACTCCGGGCTGCGGAATTACTTGTCTGGGATGAACAGTAGATATCGCAAGATCGCCAATGTTACAATGATATCCTTTAGTGTTATCCCACTCTACCAAGAAGAAATCACCGCCCTGAATAGGAACGATACGCTCTTGAAGATCGTTTAATGCAGAAAAACCAAGCAATCTTGTTTCATTTTCAAGGAACTGCTCTATCTTTTTGGCCTGTTCTGCATCTTCTTCGTGAATAGCCGTTACTTTAGGCATTGGAACGGAAACATCCACCTGTGACTCGATCAATTCATAAACGATGTTACGAACATTGATCGCACCTTTAGCTGCATATCCGGTGCCGCTTACGTTGGCTATCTTCTTATCACCTTCGTAATAATTCTCATAGGTAGTCATATCATTAAGTGCATCGGCATATTTTGTCTTTGCTGTTTCGTACTTTGACTGCCAATCAAGTAACTTCTTATTCTTTTCAGGATCAATGATTTTTTCCATAGTCTTTTTAAACCAATTCATAATCTAGGTTCTCCTAGTTGCTGAACCATAAGTGCCTTTATCTCTTTACTTGCCCTTTTCCAGTCCTCTATGTAGTCTTTAGACCACTTTGGCCGCTTATCCTCTTTGCTCTCTGCTTTAGGGGCTTTAGTCCAATAAATACAAAACGCACGAAGTGAATCCACTAGGTGCGTTAAATCATGGGGCTGTTTTGCGTATATTTTAGGTTTGTTCTTGTCTTTTTGTATTTTCTGTAAACACCTGATTGTTTCAGGGCAACAATCACGCAAAAAGGTAAGTTCCGGTTTGCCACTTTCCGGAACCCTTAACCATTCTTTCATCATCATACAACCGTTAAAGATATCGTTTGATGTTTTAACAAGAACAATTCCGTGTTCATTAAAGATATCTGCCACGGATTTACCCGTTTCTTGCCTTCTGTTCCAAAGATCAGGCGGTGCAAGGTACATATCTATATGTTCACCAGCCGACAGATAATGTAACATTTCTGCCGCTTCCGATATAGTCATATTAGGCTGCGCACACTCTCTATATGCTTGTGCATGGCCTAAAACGTCCATTGTGTACCATATTGCAGCGAAACAGTCTAAACCATAGTCAATACTTATGTATCGTCTAACCTTGCCTATCGGTTCCTCGTCTACTTCATGAGTATCTTTTGTTACTTCAGGGAAGTATGCTCCACCAGGAACCATCAAGGCTTCATCTATCGTGGCTGGATACTCTGCGTATATTAAATCGCCCAGAGCTCGTTTGGTCTTTCTGTACCACTCATCATCTCTTCTAGGATCTGCGTACCAGGGAATGAATATCTTATTAAACCCATTATCAGGATCAGTAAAGATTTCCTCAAACAGAGATCCTCGCTCTATTGTTGAAAGTCCAATAACCTTACCACCGCTAGGTCTGTTTATCGTAGGAAAACCAGCTTGCCAGATTTCACGGGCAAATTGCTGGAATGCCCATTCATCAAAGACGATAAGGTTCGCTGTGAATGAACGTCCGGCTCCAGGGCTGGATGCCAGAGCTTTAAAGACGCTCTCTTTCCCATCAGGGAAGTAAATAGTTAAGGTCAATGCTGTTGCCTTGAAGGTTAATCCCTGCCAGGTGGGTGTCAAGAAGTCTTTATCTTCTATCAACTCAGGACACCAAGTGAATATTGTCTTTAGCCTTCTGACCAGTTCCTTTGCTTCTTCTTCTGTCTTGGATAGACCAATAACTGTCTTACCAGGTGACAGCAATGTGTGCGCTGCAATGTGCATTATCAACCAGGAGAATCCTAGCTGTCTGGCCTTCAGAACTACATTCAACTTATGAGCCATGATACTCTTAAGAGCTTCCCTCTGCTCCTTCCACATCACGAAAGGCTGAATCAACTCTTCGGCATCTTTGTCCTCTATATGGCCATAATTATCTATAAAATACTCAACATTATTCCTACACCGAATAAGTTCGTTCTCTCTTATGGCTTCTATCTTCTCTCTGTAATCACTGCTCATATTCTCACTGTATTCTTACTAAAAGGGCTCCCAGAAAAAATTTAAAAAATTTTCTGAGGGGGTATATAGTTCCTTTTTTGGAGCAATCGCTTTTTTGCGCATGGGGGTGGTACCGGGGTGGGTCCCGGGGCCGGGTGGCGTATGATCCAGTAGAAAAAAAGAAAAGAAAAAAGACCATCATGTCATTATAAAAATAATTTCATGAGGATCTTTTATATCCTGTCACGTGATCCGGTTTTTAACTATGCGCAAAACTATACTTTCTGGAATAGATCCTAAAGAATGTTGAATTTACGGGCTTTCTTCCTATTGTATCGGCAGCTGTCCACCTGGATCTGTTCGAATAATGAAAGATAGTTATAAAAACTAGCTTGTTTTTAGTGCTTTATCTATTAAAGAACGATCCGCATCTGTCATTATATCCGCCGACACTTCTATTTCATTCTTAGGTTTATATCCTGCAGTATCCCGGATGAATTCAGCACACTTGAAAGATCCGTTTTTTGCCCCTTGTGCTATAGCCGCTAATATTAAAGATCCATAACTATTATCTATCATAGTATCAGGATTTTCTAAAGTTTCTTTTATCATACTATCCGATACCGTCAGATCTAGTAAAGCTTTGGCAAGTTCGTTAAAATTCTTTTTATTATCCCTATTTTCTTTAGTTTTTTTACCTCCTAAAGATCCTATTTGCTGACGTTCTTCTTTCGTTCTGTCAGATAGACTTATTAGGTTTAGTTTTGCTATATCATGACCAAAATACCATTTATTATCGTTATACTTATATAATGCCTTAATGTTATCTGGTGTAATTCCTTTTATATCGTTTGTATCGGGATCTAATACACAATCAGATACAATAATACCATCGGCAGTTATACAAATATTATCGTTATCAATTGACGGTCGTATTATTATATCTGACATAATATTTTTTAATCCCTTCTATAATTTTCTGGTAATAAAAAAAGCAGCTGCAGGATCTTTTCCGCTAGTTGCCTATATTGTTATCATAACATAGCTTTTTTTACATTTCTATATCCTAATAGATATAAATATATCCACTTTAAAAAAAAATATATCTTTTTATCTTTTCCGGATCTTTTTTCCGGTTCCTGGATGATCAAAAAATATCCCCGTCAAACATTTTCGTTTTGATTGCTATTAATTAGAAGAAACGCAAACCAGAAAAAGCCGATCTAAAAATTTTTTGCCTAGTAGAATCAACGTTTATTGGCATTTTTGAAAAAAAGTTGAAATTTAGGTGTTGACATTGTTTTTGTATCATGGTACCATTACATCATCAAGCGGAACACCACACCGCAAAACAAACCAGAAAAAAGAAAAGAGGTAAACAAAATGACAGAAAACAAAAACATCACCGTATCTATTAGTAAAGGTAACCGCAAGATGGGAGCCATCCCCTCAGTATCACTGCCGCCGATCATCACTTGCAAAAATTGCGCCACCTGTGCGAAAAAGTGCTACGCCGCAAAGCTTTGCAAGATCTACCCGACAGTAAAGGCCTCATATGATAGGAACCTTGAGATCCTCAAGGCCGACCGTGACAGCTATTTCAACCAGGTAAAGGCAGCGGCAATGGTAACAAGATACTTTAGATTCCACGTATCAGGCGACATCATCGATATAGACTATCTGGATCGTATGGTAAAGGTAGCAAGGGAATTAAAAGGAACCGAATTCCTTGCATTCACTAAGAATTATGAGGACGTCAACAAGTACTTTGAAAACCACAAAAAGCCCGCTAATTTACACCTGATCTTTTCAATCCCCTTTGATGGAGCTAAGATCCCGAACCCTCACAACATGCCGACAGCGGCCGTAATTCTTAAAGGATCTGAACCGGCCGATAATTGGAAAGTATGCGGCGGCAATTGCACTGAATGCGCTTGTAAAGGTGTTGGATGCTGGGAACTTAAAAAGGGTGAAACGATCGCATTCTATGAGCACTAAAGCAAACAAGGCCCGCCGGGAGCCATAATCCCGGCAGCAACTAAAAACCACAACACAAGACCCGGATCGACCGGGAGAAAAGAGGTAAAACATGAGTACACAGGATATCAACAGCACAGTAAAAACAATCAGAGAATTAAAAAGAATGAGGGAAGAGCTAGACGCCGAAATCGCCGCAAATGAGGATCTTATTAAGGCCGAAATGAACAGGACCGAAAAATACACCATCACCGGCGATGATTATAAAATCACCTGGAATGAGGTTTCAAGTACCAGACTTGACACGGCAAATTTTAAAAAGGATCTCCCGGATCTATTTACCAGGTATTCGAAAACAACCACAACACGCCGATTTAATATCGCATAACAAAACGGTACCAGCTGCCGGATTGATCGAAAGTCAATCGAAACCGGGAACCATATCCCTTGTGCGGGATGCCCACGGCCGCCCAATAGGCAGGAAGATGATCCCGGCGGCAGCTTATAAAACAACTAGGAGGAATAAAACATGATCGTACTATTAACAAGTGACTTTTTCACTGATTACGAATTAATCGAAACAGAAAACATAGATAAAACAAGGGAACGAATCAAGGATCTTGTAAACGGAAAAGAGTTTCAAGAGGATGAATATTATTCAATTATCGGATCTGTAGACAATATAGGATCTGAGGAGGCCCGGAACCAGGCCGATGAAATAATATATATATCAGATTTTGAGGAGGAATAAAACATGAATAAATCAATCATAACAGGAATAATGCTAAGACATAGCGACAATGATCTAGAATACTACAGCCCGATTTTATCAGAAAAGGATATGGATGCAATATTTAAGATCCTGGATAAATACGGGGATGATAACGAATCAATCAGGGGATTTTTAAAAATAATCGATCTAGACAGCTAAAGGAGGCCGAAACCATGAAAAAAACAATCATCATTTTAACCATATCAACGCTTTTATTGATCCTTTTTAGGCCTGTTTTAAGTTCCGGTACCTGTCTAAACGCTGCAGGCGATGGACATCTGGAAAAGAGCACAGCCGGCATTCATGAACCTTATTCATATATTAGCTACCGTGATATAGCGGCAGCCGGTGAAAAGGTTTTAACACTTGATATCAAGAATCCTTTAAGCACAGAATGCGATGATCTCATATTGATCATGGATTATAATGTCACCACTAGAAAATTATCTGTCAGATGATCGAAAATATGATATACTAATAAAACATAGAAAAGAGGTGTATTTGATGGCAACACCTGCCCGAATCAGAGCTAACACAAAATACGAAAAAAAAGCCTATCAAAATGTTAGATTAAGAATCAGACAAGATGATCCGAATCTATCCCTTGATAAGATAAAAAACGCCGCCGATGCGGCCGGCCAAAGTGTCAACGCTTATATATTACAAGCAATTATTGACCGAATGACTAAAGAATAGCATATATCCGGCATTCTTTCTGGTTTGTGTTGTGGTGACGTTTACCTCTTGCCGGTTATAGTAAGAGCCCTAGATTAATTTCTAGGGCCCTTTGTTTTTAAAGCATTATCAACGATCTTAGTTATGTTTTTGACTGTGGTTTTTTCCCTTTTTGCTAGTATCGAATAGGGAATGTGGTTGATAATGCACATAGTGACTATATAACGCTGATATGGTTTGATTGTTTTCAGATATCCGTCAACATAAAGGATCTTTTCCCGGATTGCTGTTAGCTCTGATTCGATTTCTATGATTTTGATCATATTACGTTCAATTTTTGAATCGCTGCCTATTGATCCTGTCGGGCCATCATCTGAGAATGTTGGCGTTATCTTTTCAGCTTTGGCCCGTAAATAGATGATTTTTTCTTCCAGATCGCTCATTTTTCGCTTATTTTCCCGGTAGTTATATAATTCTTTTCTCAGATCCATCTTAGGCTCCTTTATATCTTTTATCCCCTATATGTTCCAGACCACACTCCAAAGCATATATTTTCTCATTCAGGCGGCCTAAACGATAACAAAAACTTATATCCTCACCCATTCCCTTGTATGGTTCAAAGGGGCTGATATAATGCTTTATAACCTTTTTGATCACATCTTTCCTGATCAAACAGAAACCCATACCACAAGCGGCCACTTCTATACATCCTTGAATCATTCCGGAAACGTGCTCAATCTCTGGTATTTTCCGGAATATCGTTCGTGGTTTGATTGTTTTGTATATTATAGGTTTTCTGACTGATTCGGCCCGGCTCCAATAGATCCCGGATATAATCCCTTTATTTTGATCCAATAAGGCCTTAAGTGCTGCCGGCGGGAATACTATATCCGAATCGATAAATAACAGATAATCGGCGTTAACCTTGTTTGCATAGTCTAGGATCTGATTACGGGCATCATATACCAGGCTGCTTGATATCATAAACGGCATAAATTCAATGTCTTTATAGCCTGTTATCATCTGGATTAATGCTCCGGTAGTTCCTACATGAATTGATCCCATATTAGGAATTCCAACAACTATTTTCATATTATGCCCCCTCAAAGTTAGTAAATCGCTGAATTGCTAAATCATAATAATTAAACGTATTTTCTTCCAGGTATTGCTTTTCGGCTTCTTCTATTAATCGCATATACAGATCCTGATCTATATAATCCTTGACTTTGTGTTTAAAAATCTTAAGGACCTCAATCTCAGACATTTGCGATAACATATGTATATCCTCACTTAAAAGCTTTAACCTAAATTGAGCCTGTTTGAATTCAGCGTACAGCTTCTTTTTCTTTTTAGGATCTTTTTCCGCTTGCCACTTATTATGTAGGGCCGTAATTCTTTTACATAAACCTTCTTTTTGTGATTTTATGCTGGCCCCGTTATACTGTAGATCTTTCTTGCAATATGGGCAGCGTATATGTATTGGTTTATTTGCTTTGTCTATGTTCATTGCTTCCTCCTCTTGATCCTTTTTCTTATCAGTGCATAAAAGCATAAAAAGTGTATTGATATACAAAAATCAAAGTCATAAAATGCCAATCCGATCACCCATTCTTTAGGATTGCAGTAAAATCGTATATGCCAGTTCATTTTTCTATTTTTTTAGCTCCCGTCTTTAGATCTCCAATATTTACATTGGCATAGCATTTAGGTGGTATATTTGTGCATCCATCGCTTGATCTGTATGGCTGTCTACTTTCATCTAATAGAATCGTTATGCTATTTCCTATGATTGTAATCGTTCCAGGCGATCTTTTTACGTCCTCACCATAAGATGTACTGCCTGAATATAAAACACGCTGTCCTATCATAAAATCTTTAAACATATCATTGATCCTCCTAATATCGTATATTTAAGTTGCCATGTTTGTTTATCCAGTCTATGATTTCCCTGTAGTTCAGGCCGCCTTGATCTTCTGGCCGCATTATATAGTCATAGATTTCCGGATGTGTGACTTTTAATTTTTCAAACCGATTCGGGTTTTTTTCTAGGTGGCAACCGAAACCGCAAAACATACATCCGGTGCGTTGGCATCCAGTAGTTTTTAACGGCAGACTTTTTGCATCAAATAGCTGCATATCCTCATAGCCTTCAAGGTCTGATATCGTCATCTGGCCTTCAACTGCATCGGTACCGTCACGATCTTCCACTATGTCACCATACACAGAACATATTTTCAGGTTCTTTTGCTTGATATATAACAGCACGTCCTGATCCGTCCAGAATGACATAGGATTACTTATAGGTGATTTAATATCATAAGCATTACAGCCATTCTGCAGCCATTTTTGCGTTCTTAACCGGCTTTCACTAGCCATTTGTGCTGTTATCGGTTTGCGGCCTGTTTCTTTAGCGTATCTATGAGCTGGATCTTTTTTCATTACGTTGCAGCATCGGTTTGATATTTCAAACGGCGCATCTAGGAAAAACTTATATTTTTCAAGTGAAAAGCTTGACCTATCTTTGCTAGGGATATTCGCCTTTATCGTCTGATCCTTTGTCAACATTCCCAGCATGATCGCTAACCTCTGATTGTTTCCACCTGATCGTGTTTTCCTTCGTTCTTCTAGCAAATTCGCCAATTCCTCTGATCCTTCGATACTTGCGGTCGTACCCCCCCCACTAGGATTTTGGAAACTAATTTCGTCCACGCTAGGGAAATTCGCCTTTTTCCGATATTTCCCGGTTCCTGTTACCCTTTCGTAAAAGCACAGGTTTGGTCTGTCTGTCTGTCTGTCTGTCTGTCTGTCTGTCTGTCTGTCTGTCTGTCTGTCTGTCAAGGATTTTTGCTCGTTAAGTATACTTGTCAAGTATTTTCTTGCACCCTGGACACATTCAGATACTTCTTTGCTTATAAATGGATAGCCGTACTTCTCTATCACTTGCCGGAAGTTCATTTTAGGTTTCAGCCATGTCACCCGATCACCGTAAGATTTTACAAATTCCCTGATCTCCGGATATTCAAGCCCGGTATCGCAAAACACTAAAGGAATATCAAGGCCCATATCATCAGCTATGTCTACTAAAACCGTGCTATCTTTGCCACCGCTGAAAGATATATATACTTCTCCGTCATAAGTTTCATACCAGTCACGGATTCTTCTTTTGGTCATGCTGATCTTTGAATTAAGCGATAATGACTGCATCTGATACAAGTCACCTATTGTATGTTTCATTCATCCTCCTTAAACAATTCACCGTGATCCTCGCAAACATCGTCATAACTATGTATCTCTTTTATGTGGTCTAAATCCCTTACGCATAAATCCACATAGCAATAATTCTTTGTTTTGTGCAGCACTTGCTTTTGGTCTACTTCTCTCGTCACGATCTCCCAGCTGAAAACTTTTGACGCAATTTTGCAGTATTCGCAATCATAACAGGTATATTGATGCTCAAACTCACCATCAGGAGGCCAATCCTTGCATTCTCGTTCCATAGCACTTTTAAATTCTTCATCTGACAGTGCTCCACATTTCCAGTCACTATATGCGCTCATAATCCGTACACCTCCGACACATCAAAATACTTTTTTCCACGATCCTGGTATCTTTTTGTTTCATACGTTCTATCCGGATAAAAAATATCTGTTTCAGGTTTTACTTTCAGCGGTGGCATATCGATATCGTGAATGGCTTCCTGATTTGGATGATATTCTCGCTTAGGCCTTAAACCTAACTTAACAATGTTTGCTCTTACGCATGATCCTGACAAATTAAGTTCTGCAGCTATCTGACCAGGTTTATAACCCTTATTCCATAAATCAGTTATCTTTTCCGGTGTAGTTCTTACGTCAAGATCTAACTGATCCCCGTAAAGAATGACATATTTTCTAACAGAATCACGATTGCAGCCGATCTCTCTGGCTATTTCCGTGTTATTCATGCCTGATTGTTTTAAATTAAGAATCTTTTTTATTGTTTTCGGTTCCAGTTCGTGTAACATGATCTACTCTCCTTTGATATTCTTTATACGGGCTATTCTGATAATCTTGCCAACCTTTAGACATAAAACCTTGCTTTGCCATGTGTTGATAGTCTGACGGATAAAAGGCCCGTGGTACTGTTACTTTGTTGCGCTCATTGATTATCATGAAATCTTCTCCTTGTACTGCTTTTCAACTGAATCCATGTAATCTATGACCAGTTTGTTGACATACTCTGTGATATAGGTACCTTTATCCTTATACTTCTGCATAAATTCACTGGCATTGCGGATATTATTCTCAAACCAACGATCAGCTGCTGCCTGATCTGCCGGAATATCACCTGACATATACAGCTTTGATTTAAGAAAATCCTGGTTTATGTATTCTATTTTTTGAAAAAGTGGCATTATCATGTATTTATCCCCCATTTTGATGACCATGATGACCGGTTTTTTTGAATGTGGTCATCACGATAAACGTTGATTTTATAAGCAAAACTAGACTTTGATGACCGATTACCGCTTTTGAAAAATTCCCTATAGGGATGAAAAGTGTATATATCACGCTGTCTATATATACCCCTTTTCTCTCTCATATACACGTAAGTGTGCGGTCATCACGGTCATCGGTCATCATTATTTGAATGGTAATTCCTCCTGTAAATCTGGCATAAACCCTGATTCTTCGGGCGTTTCTTCATCATTTGATATCTTGATAACAACTGCCTTGACCCCTCTAATAGATCCTTTTGACACTCCTTTTCGTGGTCTTCCACCGGTACCCAATTCCAGAAGATTTTTCTTCTTGGCCCATGATAAAAATGCTTTGGGCTGAAATCCACCCTGTTGCATGATCTTGTCAAAGGCATTGCTGAATATTGCGATCCAATCAGCGTTCTTGTAGAATCCCCATTTTTCGTAGTTGCCTGAGTCTTCAGTATCATCCTCAGTAAATCTGAACTGGTTCATAGTGATGGTTCCTAACAGATACTCATAAGCTCGCTTGTCCTCTGAAACCTCGCCCTTGTTCTTCAGATAGTCCACGCACAAATCAAGATCCAGGGTGATACCATCCTTGAACAGGTATTCTTCTGTCAGAGCATCGGCTGTGAGGATTAAGGCCATCGGAACGATTTGCTTGTCCTCTTTTTCAACGCCTTTGCTTTCAGCGTTTGCTTTGATCCTGTCATACTGCTCATTCATCTTCTGGTTGATTGCCTCAAAACCAATCTTTTCGATGATTTCGATAAACTCTTTACCAGCAAAACCGTAATTTTTCTCAATCAGATTGACTGTTTTGTTGCCTGTCTTGCCATTGAAGAGAACATCTCCGGAAGCTTCTATGTCTATAACTCTGTTGACGGCTCCACCTTGTGTGCTCTCGTCAACCAGAGAACGCTCTCCATTTGTTATGGTGCAGTTCCTCCAGGATGTAAGTTTGTTTAAACCTAATTCCTTGTTAGAACGATCACGGCCTTTACCAGCACACCAACGGTATATAAGCTCTGAGAAATCCTCATCGTACTGATTCTTGATCTGAGCCATATCATCAAGTGTCATAGGTAAACTATTCAGGATATTCAAGCGCATCTCCATAGCTGTTGTTGTTGCTTTAGCATCTGTGATGTACTTTCCTTCGCCTGGATCTGCCCATACTGACGTACAAATCTTCAGGATGACTGACTTGCCTATTCCGGTGCCTCCCCACAGGCTGACGATAAACGGGAGTGCCCCACAAGGATCTACCAGGACCGATGCAAACGATGCTGCAAGGTTAATCAATACTTCTGGTTGCTTCTTTGCCCTGATATCCTTTATGAGTGAATACCATTTATCCCTATCTCCGTGAGTTGTGATACTGTCAAACAAGGCTTTTGTGTTAAGCTCGTTATCGAATATTACGTCCTGCTGATACGGAAGAAAGTACTTTGTGCGCTCTCCATCCTCATTTACGTCCTCTATCCAGCCTAATCTGCTTGTGCTTGCGTACTCTTTTATGATTTCCGGATTCAGTGTTTCCACGTCAGCCAGATACTTAACAAGTAAAGGTGCGCTGATATTTGTTACCTGGATAGAATCGTCTGCAAGCTTCAGAATCTTATTCGGTGTTGCTATGGTTTCCCTGTTGACATAGATTTTCCTTGTCTTGCCTCTTATCTGAAACACAAGTTCGATTTTGTACTTGCCTGTTTCAGCATTCCTTAAGACCTTTGTAGGAAATATGGGATGTGGACAGGCCCACACTACACCGGAATCTGTATGAAGCTTTACGCCTTGATCATCTGCTTCCCAGGACCCGCAATTTAGCTGGATAGAATCATCAAGTAAAGAAAACTTAGTTTGATATACTCCCATAAGCTCATTGCGCTCGGTCTTCTGCATCTTTATATGTCTGGCCTGATTTCTCTGTGCTGCGGCCCACATATTATCGAAAGCGGTTACAAGGCCTCTGTCTTTTGTCTCTTCTGATATTCTTTTAGCCCGATCCCTCATCTTCTGGACTTCGCTTTGTCGGTCCAACTCATCTTCGATTGCGACAAGTTCAAGATAAAGGGCCGGATCGCTAAAGGAATCTTTCGATAATTGTTCTGGATGTTCTATATACGTCAATTTCATTTATTTCCTCGTCCAAGATATATTTCATTTCAAATGCGTTTTCTAGAAACGGTAACTTATCGGCAGCTAGACACCAGCCATCGGAAAAAGGTTCATAACTCTCTTTAGCTATTCGACAAACCTTAATTGCTTGCCATAATGTTGAAACAAATATCTTTTCCGATTCCTCAGTTCGTTTGCGCCTGTTTTTTTCTATATCCCTGCGCATCTTCTCAACAATTCTCTGGCGATCTGTCTGCTCATGGTTATAAGTTCCACCTAACATCTTAAAAGCGGTCTTAAAATCGCAATTATCAGCGTCCATAACCAGCTTAAACACATCACCATACCATCCGCATGAGAAGCATTTAGCCGCATCTTTAAAGAGTTTCATGCTGGGATTCTCATCCTTATGAAAAGGACATGAACACATATTCCCTTTAATCTTCTTTGAGTACCGTTTCATTACTTCCGGCATCGGGTTTTGTTCCTTGATCTGTTCTGTTGTCATAATCGCCACGCTCCAGTCGCATCTTAAGCTCTCGTTCCATGATTTCCTTTATCATCCGGCCTGATAGTTCCTTCTCAACGAATATAGGCTTGATATCATACTTAGCTATTATCTTCAGGAGCCTTTTCAGATATGCCTTCTCATTAAACTGTGTCTTATATCTGTGGTTGATTATGTTCTCCCAGGTAGCATCCTCTACTAATAGGTAGATACTCGCTCCGTTTTCTTTTGCCCTTGTGAATTCACGCTCAAAGCGATCAAACTCCTGGCAGAGATTCCCGGATAGTTCAGTTAGTGACATCTTGCGTTCGATAACTGCTCTTCCTTTGATAGGTTCCTCTTCATCGATTCTCTTGCCGTTAAGCGTGAATCCATATGTGTAATCACCATAGTCAAGGTGCTTACGTTCCCACGGGATGCCCATAGAATTAAGTCTTTTGACATACTGTTCTGTGGGCTGTTCCCGTGAATCCGCATATATAACCATTGATTTAAGACATTCCTCTATATCAACCGGGTGCATAATATACCTCGTTAAAACGGTAATTCTTCATCCAGATTGTCAGGAACACTCATGAAATCATCTGATGTTTCCTTACCGTAATCACCTTTAGCCTTAAACTTGGCTTCTCCTGCGGTGCCGTTACGAACCTGGTCCACACTTACGGGATATCTTGCTTCTGTATATACGATGTCTTTACCATTGATCCTTGTGCCGGTATCGCCAAAAACAATACCTATGAGCTTGTCCTTCCACTTGCTTTCATCCCAATCCCATGCATAACCTGTGTTGGAGTCCTCTAAAGCATTGGTCCACTTAGCAAAGGTTTTCTTGGTCCACTCATCTTTTTCATCACCATTATTTTTAGGGATGTATATCTTTGTGTGGCCCTTGTACTTTTTGTCTTCACGGGTGTTTGTCTTGTACTGATTCGTGAAGAAATCTTTTTGATCGCCTTCAGCTACGTCAAACAGAATGTGTATATACTTGCTTATGCCTTCTCTTTCAGGCGTTACAAGTTCAACCTTCAGGATCTTGCAGATATATGCTCCTGCAGGCAGCCTTCCTACGCTTCCGCTTGCCTTAGCTTCCTTTTTGGCGTTGTCAAAACCATCAAATTTTTCCATGTTTATATCTCCTTTTCTTATGCAAAGAAGTCTTCTATCTCTTTGCCTTTTAATACTGTTAATGCTGTTGCTACTGCTACATTGAGCATGAACACCTTATCCGGCTCATCCTCATTTACGATACCCACACCGATAAGAAGCTTGCTCTCCTCTAGGTGTTTAAAGTATTCATCAAAGTTGTTTATTATTTTTGTTTCTTCGGCTAGAAGTTTTCTCATATGCCGTAATACTCCCTGATCTTGGTATCTACTGCCTTTAAGTCATTCGGAATTTTTAATTCGAACATTCCTTCAGGTGACTTAGCTGTTGTGTATCCGTCTGTCTGTGTTATGAAGAAGTGTTCGGTGCCTTCTGCGCTGCAGAGAAGAACAATATTGAAACAACCTTCTACTGTCAGCTGATTATCAAGCATCTTTCCCACTGTCTTGGCTTTAGTTCTTCCGGTATTACTGTCCAGTTCTGTGTGGTGAAGGAAGTACACGATCACGTCATCCGGAAGTTTCTGGTTTATGTAGTGGATTAAGTTCCTGAAATGCACCGCAATCTCTGTAAACTTTCCGTAACCGGTTTCCTTTGCTTTGTCGAACATCTCGTTTGCCATCAGATACTGTGAATCATCTATCACGTATGTTTTCAGCTTAGGCTCCTTAAAGGCCGCTGCTATCTGTTCGTAGGTTGCGTGTTTGACTATCTTGAAATCCTTTTTAAAAGGCATATAGCTCTTTTCCACGCTGAAGATTCCTACCTCATTCGGATCAAAGTTTTTAATGGAATAAGTCTTACCCGATCCGCTTTCACCTAATACCAATACTGGTAATCCCATAATTAGACCTCCTTATCTTATGTGTGGTAATTTGAATATTTCATATCCTTCAGTTTCCATCAGATACCTTCCATAGCTGTCCTCGTCCTTGAAGAATTTGTCATTGATTCCGGCTATTACAATGTCACCACCGTATGCAATCTCATTTTCTCCATCGAGTCTGTATGCCTCTGTGTCAGGATCTTCCAGATACTCATTGATAAACTTAGCCTTCTCATCAGAATCCATGATTAACTCAAGGACCTTCTGCTTAGGATTAGATACGATCTTTTCAAGCATTTCTTCGTTTTCAAACCAATGTGTGTTCATCTTTTACCTCTTTCTTTTAAGTAATCACAAAACTCAAATATCTCTATCGCTGCTCTGTCTGCCAGGTATTCGCCTATGCACTTCTTACTACAGAAGTATTTATAAGAAGCACCTGTGTGCATTCTCATGGCTTTTTCTGACAGCTCGGTTCCGCATTTCTCGCATATGAAGGGATATATTTTCATACGCTTTTATCCTTTGTGTTTACAAACTCATAGAATGTTTCAGCGTTCTTTAAGAAGTGATATGTTTCAAGCTTGTCGACCTCTGTGTCAAAGTCATTGACATTAGATATGTTTTTCAGCTCGTCAATTAACGCTCCTAAAACCTTGATGATAAATTTAAGTTCCCTTTCTCTCATTTTTGACCTCCTTATCTTCCGAAAAATACTCCCTGGATCTCTTTGTACTGCTTTCCTTGTTTGAAGTTTGCCTGCCATACCACATCGGTAGGTATGGTTACACCGTTTTCCAATAAGTACTTGGCATTTGCATACGTTCTATCTGTATAAGGCTTATCTATCTCACCATTCCAGGTGGTGGAATACTGGCCTTCTGCATAGATAACTTCATATATAGTGTTCGGGAATCGGCTATCGTTTACCCTGTTCAATACCACGCTACCAACTGCCCTTTGAAGTTCATCTGTACACCAGTCAGATCCGGCTTCTGCTCTTATTAATCTTGCAAGCAAATCTAATTCTTCTGCATTTATGAGAAGTCCTGTTTGAAGTTCCTCAACGTGTTCGGTGCTGTTACGTTCTTCTAACTTAACTGTTACCTTTTCGAATTCTTCGATTGTCACCTCGATGACTTCTTCCTCTGCTTCCGGAACAATCGCAAATATCAAACCGATAATCACTATTGTTGCTATCAGTAACCATATAAAAGACCATCTCTCTCCAAACTCTCTACGTTTCATATTCTTTAATCTCCATATTCAGAGCTTCTGCTATTGCGTATGCTATAAACTTGCTATTCTTTTTACAGAAGAAACCTCTAATGCTTTGTTCGTTGTAGTTTGTCTTCTTTGCTAGATCCTTAATTGACAAGTCATGCAGTATCATTTCTATCCGGGCCATCTTTTTAAAGTGTTCATATTGTTCTTTGTCAAGCTTCAGTCGATACATTTATGCTCCTTTTGAATTCGTCTAACCATTTACGGTATATGACATATGACCATCTCGTTTTTCCGTCCTTTAGATCTGCAATCCCTATCTTTATATAGTTGTGTCGCATCCATGAACGAATTGTGGCTTGATCAACATTTAGTTCTAAAGCTGCTTGTTGGACAGAAACTCTTTGCAAATCACTATTGCCACTAGGCACGTTTCCAGAATTAAAGCTATCCATAACCTTCTCTGTTTCCTTTCTTCTCTTGCCATATCGCTCTCATGTGCGACATAGGGAATCATGATCAAATCCTGTTCCATAAATCGAACCTTCCTTTCCTTTAATAGAACTATGCTGAACGGAAGTATTCGTGTTATGCTTATTCCGTAATCAGCAAGTGTGCGTTGCATTGATTACTGCCCTGTTAGGTACGTCACTACCTAGTGGGGCTTTTTCATTTGCTCTTAGGTTCCATTTTTGGCACCCTCTTGAGCAAAAAAAATTGCATCTCTTTTTGTCAACTGTTTTATACCTAACTCACGGCAAAGAATCATAATCTGTGTACCGGTAAACTCTGATCTATTATTGATTTTATTAGTCAGACTTTGTCTTGTTAGATTACAACAGTCAGCAAGAAACGCTTTCTTTTTTCCTGATTCAGATATAACCTGCTCAAGAAGTTGTGTATTTACCACGTTTTTAATCCTCCTTCCTACAATATGTTGAGGTTCCATTTCTTTCAACTAGTATAACCTTATCAGAAGGTTCCACTATTGTCAACTACTTTTTCCAAAATAGTTGAAACTTTTTTCCATTTGTGATATTTTTTATGTAAACATAGGAGGTTTTCCATATGACAATTGCTGATAGAATCCGTATGAAACGTGAAGAATTGTCGCTTACCCAGGATGAACTATCTAAGCGGTGCGGCTATTCTACCAAATCTTCTATAACTAAGATAGAAAAGTCCGGAAACGATATTACTTTAAAGAAGATCAAGCGTGTTGCAGATGCACTTGGTGTAACTACTTCTTATCTTATGGGATGGGAAGATGAAAAAGAAGTCAGCCTGGAAGAACAGATAATGTATGCTGATGTGAATCAAGATCCTAGTCATTTAGAAGCTATTACATATACGGCTGAACAAGTAGAGAAGGCATTTGAACTATTTAAAAAGTATGAAAATGCAGACAATGACATCAAGACTGTTGTGGATACCCTTCTAAAACGTCCTCAACAAGAATCTTAATATCATCATCTGCTTCTAGATATAATTCAATAAACTCAGTAAGTTCCATAGTTGATGCCTTCCATACATAAGGAGAAATAATATGAAATGGGATGAATTTGTAAAAAATGTTCAGGCTGGCCAGGTTGACCTTGACGAATTAAATCACGTCATTAAAATGTATGAGCTATACAAAAACTCTAATCCTGAGCTTCAGGTAATGGTAGATCATCTTCTTGAGGAAGGCAGTTCGCAAGAAGCCACTCAACAAGATTGATATATTCTTTTTTGGTTTCCATATACTTTAAAACGAAAGATTCAAAATTCATAAGCCTACCTCCTTTTCTTTTGGTAATTAAAGCGTATCATGCGCTCGGTCCAAAAAATAGTTCTACACATGGAGTATGGGTTTCAGTTATTGAACGGGAGGTGTTCGATGAATAGTACTAAAGACCTAATTATTAAGCTAAAAGCGGTTAGAGAAGAAAAAGGGTTATCCTTTAATGACATAATGAGAATTATGGAAGATAACGGCGATTACCTTGCAAAGTCCACACTTTCAAGGGTGTTCGCTGACGGTTCGGAAGAAAACTCTTTTCGCTATGAAGAAACGCTGCGCCCGATAGCCAAAGCATTATTGGATATTGAAGATATAGAAGAAGATGATAATACCGATGTTCGGGCCATGAAGTCACTTCTTAAATACAAGATCGAACGTATTGAGGAATTGGAAAAGCAAATAGAACAGCTGGAAGCTGCTTTAGATAAAGAAAAAGTTAAGTATCATGAGAAGTTAGACAAAGAACGTGAGCAGCATCAAAAGAGTATTGAGTTTTTAAAGAATCAAATAGACCTCAAAGATAAACGTATGGATCAGTTGTTGGATGCGGTATTTACAAAGGACGTTCAACACAAAGAATTATTAGACGTTATCTTGTCTTGTCCGGCAAGAACACAAGGTGAATGTAAATAGATGAAAAATCCTAACAATTATGGAACAATAGTAAATCTCGGCAAAGGTAGGCGCAGACCTTTAGGGGTACGGGTGCGTACCGGTGTCAAAGTGACTGATGATTGTAGGGAAATACCGCAATTTAAGTATATCGGGTACTTTGAGAATACTCCACAAGGCAAAAAGGACGCTATACAACTGTTGGCAGAATATAACCAAGGCCGTACAGATATTAAACCCGGCCTAGTTAAAAAGCCTACTTTCCTCGAATTAGCTAATCAATGGCTTGATCGTCATGAAATGTCATTGAATACCAACAATAGCGATAACGTTGAAAGCAATATAGCGCATTACAAGGCATCACTTAACAAGTGTTCTTCTATCTATGATAAACAGATAGATACAATATCTTTTAAAGACGTTCAGGATATAGCGGATTCTGTTACCACTATGGGTAAATCGTCTGTAATGAAGTTAAAGACACTTATAAATGGTACTTTTGACCTGGCAAGGCGTAATAAATATATTCCTGAAAACTTCATCTGTGATGTTGACTTTAACTATTCCCGGAAGTCTGATTCAATTCATACACCATTCACGGAAGATGAAATCAAGAAGTTATGGGAAATGTCGCAAGACAGAGAAGTAAAGGCCCTGTTGATAATGATATATACCGGGTTCCGCTGCACAGAGTTTATGCGGTTAAAGAATAAAAACATACACCTTAAAGAACGATACATGATAGGTGGAATGAAAACGGAAGCTGGTACTAATAGAATTGTACCGATACATGAAAAGATCGTACCGTTCATAGAATACTTTATGTCTGATGATGAATACTTGTTTAATAATCAGGGTAAAATGTGGTCTTATTCTAGGTTTCAGGTTGCGTACTGGGTACCTTTGATGAAACGTCTTAACATGGATCATTTACCGCATGATACACGGCATACTTGCGCTACACTTCTTGATCGTGCCGGGGCCAATCAAAACTGTATTAAAGATATTCTCGGCCATGCAAGGGAAGGTGTAACAAATAGAGTGTATATAGACAAGGTTCTTAAAGACCTTTTAGAAGCTATAAATCTTATAGAAATTCCAATAGAATAACAGTTGCTTGTATATCTTTTGTATACTTTTTGTATACTTTTAACTTATTTTATCATCTTCTAATACCCACTTTTCATTGAAAACAACGTATCTGCAATACGCCTGTTTGAGTACCGATGTACTAATCGTGCATTGTAAAATCAAGGTTTTTCGGCTATTTGTATACTTTTTGTATACTTTTAAATCGCCCTTATTTTTTCTATCTTCTTCTATTATACAAAAATATTTCAAAAAAGGAAGGGGCATAACCCCCTCCCTTTAGTTCTGTTTTGCTTCCATGAGCTGACGAATTAACTCACGTTCCTTGTCTGTCTTTGCATCACGCAACATATTCTCTAATTCTTCTGTACGGCTGTAACCTCTATAAGAACCACGTCCGTAAGAATCATCATAAGAACCGTCATAAGAATGTCTACTAGCGTATCTTCCCATAGAATCACGTCTAGCGTATCTTCCTCTGCCGTATGACATATCATCATCGTACATATAAGCCTGACGTTCAGAATATTCTTCTTCCTCTTTCTTCATAGCACATATGATAGAAATGTCCTTAATGTTGTCGAGAACCTTATACATAACGTCAAGACTACCGGGATCTATCTCGCCACGTTCTACTACTTCTTTTATTTCCTTTTCAAGAAGTTTAGTCGCTTCTCTGTAAAGTTTTTCCATAGTGACACCTCCTTATGCTACGGGTGTAAGGCTTGAAATTATCTCTGCTGTCTGTGCCGTCTGTGATGCTGCCATTGTTGCAAGATTTAACTGATTCTGTAACTGTAAAATCCTGTCATTCTTCGCATCGATCTGTGTTTTAAGAGTATCAAGTTCTATCTGACACAGTTTGTCAAGGATAGCCTGTGTGTTTGCAGTACTGGTCGCTCTGTTTGCACACGCTTCGGTTGAAATTGTGTACTTAACGTCTGCTAAACCTGCTCTGTTTTCACAGCAACAATTCTGTAATGATGACTGAACATTGAATAACTGATTCATGTTAGCCATTTGACGTGCGTTGTCTGCTATTTCAGACTGTGCAAAACCGTTTGAGATAGCGGCGTTTACTCCAGCAAATCCACCGCAAAGGGCAGTCTGAATATCTCCGAATCCGCTTGTCACGCTATTCTGTAATGAAGATACCGCATTGTTGGTCTGCAAGTTCTGAAAACCGTTTGTTGTGATGTCTGCCTGATTCATCCAAGGATAGATGCCACCGTCAAATCCACCGCCGAATCCGAAACCGCCACCGGCAAAGAGAAGAAGAAGTATTATCCAACCCCAATCTCCACCGAAACCGCCACCGAATCCACCACCAGTAGGTGCTACGGGCATAATCATGTTTCCACTTTCGTTTGTCATTGTGTTTTTCCTCCTATAAATTGTTTTAGGTTAGGGGCTATCCTCTTGTCGGATAGTCCGTATATAAAGTTTGCGCAAAACTCTATTTCATGTTCATTAGTTGCTGAATCATGGGGTTATTCCTCATGTTCATATATTTATTTACTTGTCCTTGTGAAACCTGACTAGTGTTCAATAAATGTTGAATTATGTCAAAAGGGTCATTAAGTCCTTGTGGTATCGAGTATTTTTGACTTAACATACCCAATGGATTTTGCCTAAATTGCTGATACATTTGCATCATATTATTGTTCATCGTCTGCTACCTCTTTCTTTGTTGTCCTTTTAGGCTTTTCTTCGGGCTTTACCATAAGTTCATTGAGTAAGGCTCTAATTTCCTCTATTTCGGCTTTTAACTCGTCATATGGTAAGTTATTAGGCTCGTCATGTTTAGGCTCGTCTAGGGGCTTTTCCTCGTCCACACGCCTATATATTTCAAAGCATGGCTTATCATATTGAGAATATCCAGCTGTCTTTGTGTAGATAAAAGGTGCGCTTTCGTTTTTGAACGTGACATTGTTACCAGGTGCAACGGGATAGTTTCTAGCCATTTCTTCACTAGGAACATAGATAATGCTTGTCTGTTGCATCTGAATAGGTTGCATCTGTTGTAGATACGGGTTGTAATAGGTCATAATTATCTCTCCTTGTAGAAGTAATATAAGGGAATCTCGTTAGAAGAATCCCACGCATCATATATATTTCCGTCAATAACCGCTATGACGTGGCTACCAGTACACAAAACGTATCTACCTTTGGGGTGGTCTATGCAAAAGTCTTTAGCTGTATAACATTCGGGGCAAGTGTTGGGAATAATAGCCTTTTTATATCCTAGTCCTTTAAGATATGAAGCCCATACCGCATTAGCGTTAGGTAAATCAGCCATTAAAAGACCTTCTTTGCAAAGTTCCATGTATGTAAATTCCCATGATTCATCTGTGATAATTGATATTGCCCTTATTACACAGTCACCAGTTCGTTTTTCAGTTGGATTTGGGTTAGTGTATATCCACATTTCTTTATCCTCTATGGATATTTTGGCATAAAAAAAGAACCCCCACGATAACGTGAGGGTATCTTTTTCGTATCAATTACAGTATGCCTTTGCCTACCATTTGTTGTTCTTTTCTTATTGCATTCTGATTAGACGGTGTTGTTCCACCACTACGAACGAGTGCATCAAGAATAGCGGCGTACTGCTGTGCCTGAACATCGGAATTGGGTATTGCGGAAGTAGGCATACCTTCCCATGAACCATAACCTCTAGGAAGAACCTGCTCTGTTCCTATTGAACTAGGCATCATAAAAGCACCAGCACCCGTTACATAAGAACCCTGATTCTGGTCATATCTCTGCTGACCATTATTCTGTGCAAGACCCATAGCCGCCATGTCTGCAAGATAATTCTGCATATAAGGCTGATTATACTGTGCCGCAAAGTTAGGGTCATGTGTTGCCTGATAGATAGCGTTTGCATCCGTTCCACTCATGTTGTTTCCTAACTGTGACTGTGTGTAGGGCTGACCACCCGCTACATAAACTGTGTCATTTCTGTAATCCATAATATCTTCCTCCTTTGGATATACTTATAAATGTTTAAATAAAGTCATTTCGTGTTTATACACAATGCGCTTTATTTGTACCGTACTCATATCTTGCATCTCTGCAATCTTTTCAAATGTGTAGCCATTACAAAAGCGGTCTTGAAGAATATTCCGATGTTTCTCGTCATGTATGTATTCTTCGATGACCGCTTTAATCTGGCTGTTTGTGATGTTGGTAAAGTCTATTTTCTTTTTGTTGACCATGTGCCGTTCTTCAATACTGGTATAGTTTTGTCGGTTTCATTGGTAAGATATGCATTCCATATCTGATTGCCTTTTTCTTCAGAAGCTTCAATTTCATTAAGATAAGCAATTATTTCTTTTTGAGAAACATTAGTATTGCTATCTGTATTGATCTTCTTATAGGTATTAGCAAACTGTTGTTCTGTTAGCGTAGGAATTTCGTCATGTGCCTTTGAATAAGATTTATCAGCATCATAGATGTTATCGTTAGGATAAAGACCATAGTCAGCCCATTTATCCTTTTGTTCTTCAATGGCTTGCTTTTCTTCGGCCTTCGCTTGCTTCTCCTGCGCTTTCTGTTCAGCCTTGCCATCCAGATAATCATTCCACAATGACTCAGAATCAGTCATATCATTGTTCTTTAGCCATTGTCTATAACGGGCATACTTCTGCATGATATCCGGATCTTGCTTGCTTTTCGCATATGCTTGTTTAGCACTCTTTGATGTGTAAACTTCTGACATACCAGCATCTTGAAAGGTTTGATTGTAATCTGCAATCCTACCAAGTGCTTGCTTTCCACCTGAATCCCATGCATCCTTATTGGTTTGCGAATCAGATAAACCAATATCTTTAAGAGCTTGCTGGTATTCTGCAGTATCCTTAAACTCATCTTCGCCACCGGATTTCCATGCCTCACGCAAGTCTTTGGTGTCCTTAAGACCAAGTTTTTCCAATGCTCTAGAATATCCCTTATAGGCTGACATATCTTCGCCACTTTCTTTCATTTCCTTGTAGGCTTTTTTATCTATTCCATAAGGGTTATACTCTGCTTCTAACTGGTCTACGATTGCCTGGATACCTTCTTCGCCCTCGCCAGCATCAACGTAAGTCTTTAATTTAGAAGTAACGCTTACTGAATCAGGCCTTACAGCATACTGACCAATCTTATCTGAAATGGTATTGAGCGACTTATAAATCTCATTCTGGTCCTGATAAGATAAATCATTGAACCAATCGCTTTCTGCCAGGGCTGCTTTAAGATCCTCGTTTGCAAGGCCCATCTCTGTTCGGAATTCCTGAAGTTCTTTAGGATTAAGTTTCTCACCGTTAATCTTCTTAGTAGATCTCCAATCAGAAAATACTTTTGCATCTCTAATAGGAACCTCGTTTCCTTCATCATCAATATAGGTCGCATTGTATATCTCTCTTGCTTTCTCATCACCCTCAGTAGTGTGTTGTTTATTATAGTAACTTGGGATTAATGTCTGATAGGCAAGATTTCCAAGGATACCTAATGCATTTGTTGATTCAAAAGGACTGTTGTGCTGATATTCACCACTAGCATCAACGTAAGGCGTATTAAGCATCGACAAGAACGGAATCTTATTCATGGTCTTTCGTGCCTGTTTTTCTACACCACCTATGAATCCTTCATTGTATGTATCAGTTGTTCTTCTTATCGGATCTACGGTTCTAGCAATCTGTCCTGATAATGTAGGAATCGCCTGAGAGAAATAACCGGTTAACGCATTTCCTGCTAACGATCCAAGTATTCCGCCAATAGCACTGTCCTCGTTATACCTAACTTCTTTGGCGGCGTTTTCAAGTGTATCCTTGACACCCGACATCATTGAAGTTTCAAACATGGGATCAAGAATTGCATTAACTGTTCGCAATATTTTATCAGGATTTTCGTACCAATGCTGATTAAGAATAGCGTTTTCATCTGCTATTTTCTTGAATTCCGCACCAACTAGAAGTGGCATTACACCAGGTGCGGCCCAGTCCAAAGTAAAGGTATGGCCATTTATATTTAATGCATAATTGCCAATGCCTTCTTTTTGATCTTGATACTTCTCATCTTTATAACTTGAGGTAAGAGCACCCTTGTCATATAAATAAGACCCTAAGAGCGTTAATGCTCCTCCGGTAAGGGTCTTGCTCCAACTATCAATGACATCTGCTGCTAATGATCTATTAATTTCCATGTCATTTCCAGTTATCTTATTATGAACAGTATAGGTATCCTCAAGATTGCCTTTTCTCTTGCCGGTGTTCTCATAAATCAATTTCCCAGTTTCAGCAAGACTTTTTATAGCTCCGAAAGGTGAATACTCCAACCCAGTTCTTAAGATATTCGCAGGTGTCTTTTTGAATGGTAAAATACCTTCGCCTATATAACCCATGCCTTTCCAAACAAGGTTATTGCTGTTCCTTTGATCTCGCATGAGTTTAGCAAGGCCTTCTGCTATTACATTGTCTTCATGGAATGTAGCGTACTCTGCTTGTTTTAAGGCATAATCTCTTGCCTTTTCCATAACATCGGCTTTTCCCCTAAGGTTATCCATCTCAGCTAATTCTTCAGGACTCAACAACTCTCGTCTGCTTTTGCGTTCCAACTGGTCGAATTTGTAACTATCATTAAAATATGATTCGTCTAATCCGTTAGCCTTCATGTATCCGGCAAGGGAAGTACCATACTTATTAACCACGGCTTTAGTATCGCTAATGCCTCGGTCGATAGCCTTTTCTGCAAGCTGCATCACCTTAGAATCATAAGTATTTCTCTGCTGAAGAATAGCGTCATGTGTCGACTTTTCGTACTTCGTACCTTCAATATTCCGATATCTCTTTCCATAAGCATCATCTTTACAGAGATCAATTAATGCCTTGTCCTTTACGGGATTGAGTAAAGCCTTGGTCCTTTGAATATGCTTGCCCGTCTTTGCGTAATACATTTTGTCAACTCCGGCTTCAAGCATAGCGGAAAATGTGTTAGATGCACCAACCATTGCCCCGGCTAATTTGTTTCCCATATAGTTACGCAACATTGTCTTGGGATTGCCTAACATGGCCATATAACGCCAGGCATCAAACTTTTCTAATGGTGATGCTTTTGGTGCCACCTCTTCAGCCAGAAGTCTGAATGCTTCAGCTTGTGCTTCTACAAACTCCTTGCTGTTCTCATCGTAGTGACGTGCCATATCGAATAAATCGTTTACTTTATTTACTGTTTCCTCTGACACACCCCACTTTCCGGTAGCAGCTTTCATATTTAAGGCATCGGCTATTTCCTTAGTAGTTGCACCCTGTTCCATGAGATTTGCAAGATAATCCATTCCTGCATCATCGATATCTCCGACCATGCTTGCGTATTCGCTATTTTCCAGAGTGTTTCTAACCTCTTCACGGATCTGCTGGAATGTTTTTCTTGTTGGTTCCTGAGGCCTTACCTCACCTTCGACAAGACTATTAAGAGCATTCTGAAGTTTCTGGCTCGTAGGCTTAGGTGATAGGATGCTTTCATCAAGTGCATACCATTCACCAGTTTCTAATTTATGCCTTAATTCATCCTCGATCTGCCACTGAGGAATCTTATTAGCCATCATATTACCTATGAAGTAATAATCGGCATCGGTAAACTGACTTGCTATTCCTGAAGGTTCATCCTCTATGGTGTTCCTTATCTTTGTAAGGAATTCACTGTATGTTTCAGGAGCCTTCTCTTTCTTAGGCTGATTGCCACCAACAACATTGTTGAGCATCCTGACAAGCTGTGAGCTCTTTTCTTTCTTAACAGGTGTTGATTCATCTATCGTGTACCACTGGCCTGTTTCCAGCTTATGACGAAGCTCATCTTCTATCTGCCAGGTAGGAACTTTATTCTCAAACATCTCGGCAATAAAGAAATAATCATCATCATTGAACTTATCCGCAACTCCCAACATTTCATCGTTTAACGAGTTACGAATCTTTTGCATCTGTTCGTATCTAGATTCTTGAGGTTTCTCTCTGTTGCCTTCAAGTTCCTTACCATTTACTACTGAATCCAATATTCTGGTAAGCTTATTACTTCTTTCCGCTGCGGCTCCCGGAGTAGATTCATCCAACGTATACCATGATCCCGTCTTAAGTCTGTGTTCCAACTCATCGGTTATCTGCCATACCGGGATATCTTTGTTTTCGGAAAGAATAGTAAGATACTCTTTATCGACATCGTTTAACTGCTTATAAACGCTACCAAGTTCTCTTTCAAGTGTTGCTAAAACGCTATCCTTAACTTGTTCATGCGTTAACGGAACTTTTTCAGGAGTATCTACTGGCTGATTGCCCATTTCCGCAAGGGCCTTGGACAAACGTCTGTTTAAATCAGATCGCTTCTTATTAGTAGACTCCCAACTCTTAGTGGTGTCATATAGGATCTTGGTTCCTTTAACAAGCGCATCTGAAGATGTATTTGCCCATTTAGCCAGGGCCTGAATGAAACGACCACTCTCAGTTTCGTTCTCGATAAGGTTTATCATCATAGCATTCTTTTGTGCTCTAGACTTCTTAATATCCTTATCAGTGAGCATAATCATGATCTTATCAGCATCTTCATCGGTTGTTGCTTTACGTTTGCCGCTTGAATATTCCTTGATAAGTTGTTTAGCGTTTTTATCAACATCCTCTTGAGCGTTTGCCATGGATTCTATATTATGCTTAACCGTATAGTCTTTTACTGCTTGCAGTTCAGGACTCTTGTCTATATCCTTTTGTTTTAATACACCAGCCTTCTTAAGAGTACTGATTGTGTTGCGCTCTCTTGTTTCAGGTCCGGTAGGATTTTCATTAACTATTGGCTGCTTAACCTCTGCAGGAGTCTGAGGTTGAGGCTGAGGCTGTGGTTGAGGAGTATTCTGTACGGGCTGAACCTTATTTTCTACTACTTCCGGAGCCGTGTTTTCTACTCTAGGTATCTCGTTTGCCTCAGCATTCTTTGTTCCACCAACCATATTAACAAGACTGTTGATTGCATTTTCAGGTGCCTGGTTAGATATGTTAATACGATTAGTCGCAGGATTAATCTCAGGTTGACTTACTACCGGAACCTCCGGCTCAGGCGATACGGGTATCCACGCTCCAGGCACAGGCTTCTTTGTTTGCTGCACTAAAGGAGTTTCGGGAACCATACTTTCCTGAACTTCTTCCAAAGGATTAAGCTGATTCTTGTACTCATTTACTCTATCCCATACCTTCTGAGAATTCTTTTCCATATCATTTAAGATATATCTGGCAAAGGCCTCGTTAGTAAGAGATTCAACGCCCTGAGTAGCACTACCCATTAAATAACCAGTTCCCGCAGATACACCAAATTGCTTTAATTTATCAAGGGCAACATTGGCAATAGCATCTACCGGGTCCTCGCCATTAGCGATTCTCTGTGCATAATTTGTACGCATTTCAGAGTTTTCACCATTAATTACCTCATCCAGGGCTGTCTGTATGCCTTCTTGAAGAAGGTTCTCTCCTGCTTCCACACCACCGGCTGCGGCGTTTCTAGCAAGTGCCTTAAGCACCCCGGCACCTTTAAGGCGATCAAATGCCATACTTTTTGCTTTATCAAGACCGACTGTATTAAGAAGGTAATCTGTGGCGGCACTTCCTATAGCAAACAATGATGCTTGAAGCGGATTAGCTCCTCTTTCAAGAGCACCGGTAGAAGTATCATTCATTGTCTGCATTGCCATAATAGCCGGTGCCGTAACAGGTGCTCCAACAAGACTAGGTATAGAAGCTACTCCAAAATCACCGAAGCCCATACCTATATCATATGCAAGCTGACCGGCCCCAGTATCAAAGTTATCTTTGACACCTTCACGGAGATTGTTTTTTTGCTGTGCTAAAAGATGCGCTCCTTCATATGGGCTAACAGGCATACCGCTTCCCACATAATTAGTCAGATCTTCTTTCAGCTGTGTAGGTGCAAGTACAGCACTTCCTACATTAGCTCCTAAGGAAGCCAGTGATGCGGCTGCTGGATGTTCTACCCCAAGTTCTCTTGCTTGTTCTGCAAGCTGTTCACCCTTCATATTGGCTGATTCATACTGATAATCGTTCGCCATCTGAGATAAAGTATCAACATCAATGCCATACTTTTTCTCTAGCTTTTTACCTATATTGGAAGAAACAACTGCATTAATTGGATTGGTTATGTTTCCTCTATATACGTTCCAGTTCTTTATATCTTCGCCTAACTCATCCCATTCCGTTGCCGGAACATCATACTTTTTAAAAGTTTCTGATTCCGGAGTTATCTCATGAGAATAAGCATCATAAAGAAGTGCATTTTGTAAGCGTTTAAAATCACTTGTCTGTGCAGCATCTCCAGGATTGGCTAATGCAAAATTAGCATTGCTTTCATTATTAACAGTTTTATTTGCTTCCTCTTCGGGATGTATTTTCTGTTTTGTGTTTTTAAGTTTATCTGCCAGAGTATTAGCCTCAATTGGCTTTTTAATCTGACCTACCTGGATATTTTCAACTTTTTCCTGGTCTGTAGTAGGTAGGGCAACGGCCTTTTCTTCTTTTTTGACTTCATTTTTCTGTGCGTTGGCAATAGCTTCTTGAGCTCTTTCAAGATCACGCTGCTCGTTGGCAGATAAAGCACGTTCTTTAGGCTGTGCGTTCTGCTTTGCCTGTTTGCCTACTATCTTTGCCTGTTCCAGCTGATTATGTCTGCGGATCTGATCTTCATAGTTCTTGCGTTCTTCGGCAGACATAGCTTTAGTAAACTTCTTTGTTCCGTCTGCTTTGATCTCAACGGTACCAATAGGCTGTTTCTTTACTTTTGCACCAGACTTTGTTGTGGTAGATACTGACTTCTGACTATCAAGGTATCTCTGTGCATCTGTAAGGCTATTCAAATAAGTGTCTATGGCCTGATTTTCGCCTTCTGTTCTAGGTGCCGTTGTATCTGCCTTTAATTTATTCATACGCTCTATTTCGGCCCTATAATCGCTTGTAGGGGTAGGCGTTGTATTCTGATCTAGTTTAGGGATTTCGGGTGTATAAGAATTGTAAATATTAGCGATTTCATCTCTTGATAAATTGAATGAATTGCTGTTTGTCTGTCCGGGTGCCGGAGCTGAATTATAGATTTCTTCGATCTGTTTACGAGTAAGTGAGTTTCCCATGAATGTTCTCCATAAATAAAGGGAAGGGCCGTTAAGCCCCTCCCAAGTTAGTTATGCACCAAGTACGTTATATACCTGATCTAGCGGTAAGCCATTCTGCTTTAACTGATAAACTATATCCTGTGCGGTTGCACCCTGACTAGCTAAACTATCAGCCATAGCCTTCCACTTTGCATAGTCTGTTACAGATCCCATGTTGTTAGATGCTGTTGTTGAAACAAGATCCTGTGCTAACGTGTTTACAGTAGGTGTGTAATCACCAGAGTTGTTTATGTTTGCAAGGTTCTGTGCATATCCGTTATTGCTGAATGATGCGTTAGTAACAACAGGATTTAAGTTCTGTAAAGCACCTAAATAACTAGCATATCCACTTAAATTGCTACCCGTTGTAACATTAGCAAGTGCAGATGCAAGGTTAGCTTCAAGTGCATTTATCTGATTATTCTTGTTGGCTTCAAGTGCGTTCAACTGCTGTGCGTACTGATTCTGTGCATCGGCAAACTGCGTATTATACAACTGATTAGCATTTGACTTGTTGTTGCTTAACTCATTAAGAAGTCCAGCAATATTGTCTGCCAAAGTAGTATTGATATTGTTTCTTGAATTGCCATAGTTGTTAAACATTTTAGCCATAGAAGATTCTGTGGCACCGCCAGACATACCCATAGCTGAAAGACCCTGTGCAAGATTCTTCTTGTTCATCATGTAATTGATATAGGCTTCTCTTAATGACTTATTAGCATCTTCGTCTACAACACCTCTGGAATAATCGTACTGACTTTGAAGTCTGTTAAGAGTAGTATCAAGATTACTCTTTAACATATTCTTGTTAGTATCCCATGCGGTATTCAGTCGGCCTAAAGAATTGTTATAGGCTTCTGCTACTCTTGCCATTGAATTATTGTAGGCGTTCTGTGCAGCTGCTCTCTGCTGTGCCAAAAGACCTTCCAGATCAATTCCACCACCATAACCATATGCTGATGAATTATAACTTCCACTATATGATCCGTTTCCGGAAAGGCTACCGCTACCGCTGCTACTTCCATTACCACCGCTTATACTATCGTCAATATAATCGCCAATTTTTCCTTTAAGGAAACTTAAATCATTATTGTTAGAAGTTACTCTAGCACCGCCCTGTGAAGATCCGGTTAAGGTTGTGATCTTACCACCTCTTGAACTTCCTGAAAGTGTATTAACTCCCATTTCTATTTCCTCCTATTTTGATATATGCGCATATATTAAAAAAGAGTTGCCACCACAACCCTTGTTTAAACTATCTTATCTATTTCAGCCCACGTTTTTTTACCAACGATACCGTCCGGCTCTAAATTGTGAGTTGCCTGAAAGTTTATTACACATATCTTTGTAGTTGAATCAAAGTAGTTTGAATTTACATCAACACCATACTTTAACTTCTTCAACTGCTTATGAAGATAAAGAACATCGTTACCCTTTGAACCAACTCTTAATGTGTCACGTCCTTCTTTTGTAACAACAGACGATGCAAGTCCGTCATACTTTGGTCTAGCATAAGCAACGATGTTCTGATATCTGTTTCTCTGTGCTACCATGCCACCGTTGTCTTGTGAACCCGTGTTACCTGATGAAGTGTTCCCTTCAATAGTATTGATTATCTTTCCGTTAGCCGCTACCACTATTCCAACATGATTAGTTCTGCGGTTATTCGTGGGATATTTAAAGAACACAATATCTCCGGGTTTCGGCTCTTTCACTATTTGTCCTCTGCGCTCAAACCATTCGAGCATATTCAGGCAAGAAGCGGTTTTCGGCGCAAGTCCTGAACCTTTAAAGCACCAAGCAACAAACGATGCACACCAAGGTTCACTAGCGTTTCTGCCATACATCCAATTATTGTATTTGACCTGATTAGAACCGGGTGGATATTCCTTTACCCCGATTTCATTCTTTGCAATAGCAATAAGTTCATTTACTGTCATAATAAGATACCAATATAAAAATGAAAGTGAAAAGTATTCCACCGATAAGTTTCATAGTAAAAGCCCTACCGCAAACATGGTATGCAATTTTCTATATGTGGAGAGTTTCTATAAGTGGACACACGATAGGGCTTCCACACCTAGTTATAATCTGTGAAGATATGTCGTAATATGTTCATGGATAAGGTGAATAGTACAGATAACCCTACCATGACCAATATGCGTTTCATTCGCTTTTATCAGCACTTGCTTCGATAGATTTTCCGTCACAGTATGCTTCCACTCCTGCATAGATAGCCGCACTTATAACCGTCAGGCAACTACCGACAATAGCAAGTGTCTGATTTCCAACAACGATGCCGCTGATTCCAGTACCAAGTGAACCAAGAACTGCCGCTAACATTACCCAAAACTTGCGTGATAATAACTTATTCCTCATTCCGTGTTCTCCTTTTCTTGTCTTTGTAGATTATTACTGTGTTGATAGTTTCCACTCCAAACGCACTAAAAAACGCTCCTATGAGCGTATCTGGAACACTCTGATAGATGCAAAATATGATAATCATTGTAATAGTGAATATCAGCAACAAGACAGTACAGAATATGAGTATCTTGTCTATTGTGTTTAGTTTACTTTTCTTCATGGTTTTCTAAATCCGTTAGACGATGCTCTGAAACACTCTCACGATTCTGCAACACGGCAACATCCTTTTCAAGAACGGCTACACGTTCCATAAAGTTGTTGTGTTTCATCACTTTCTGTTCAAGGTTATCGAAACGGATTTCCATGTTGCTCTGCCATTTATCGGTACTGCTCTTTAGGTCAGATATCGTGCTATTGTTCTGTCGCACCGCATCTTTGACATTCTCGATTTCCTTTAGATACTGTGTCTTGTGTTCTTCAAGTTTGTTGTTGATACCCGTTCTGAAATCTTCAAGTGCCTTGTTGTGCGCTTCCTCTGCCTTGCGCTTGTTCTCTTTAGTTGCCGTAATAAAACCGAGTATCGTTCCAAGTGCGGTTACTGCACCCGTGATGAGTGAAGGTATTATTGTTTCCATGTGCTTTGCCTTTTATGATGATTTTGTGTATTCCACCGTTATTACATAATTCTGTCCTGAATGTGCATTAAGGAATGAAGAACCTGCTTCAATCACAAGATTTGTGTTAGTTATTGATAAAGCACTATCCCAACTTGCATCACCAAAATATGCAAGGTTAAGCGGTCTTGTTGTTGATGAGGACTTAACAAACCCGTCAAGACGATATATATCACCAAGATTAGATATACCATGTGCGAAAGAATATGGTGAAGAAAGTGTACCATTGTATATCTTCCGATAAACATTAGTTCCGTCATCAAGTCTAGCAACTAACATTTCCGAAGTAGAATACAACTCCATACCACCACCATTTTTTGAAAGGTTACAAGGTTTTTCAGCCATATTGACACCCCCTTATTCTGCGTTCGGCTCGGGATGCGGAAGTCTGTCTATTGTTTCTGATTTAATTGCTCTGCCGTACATATCAAGTACAGATATAACAACATATCCCGTCTGTGGGTTTCCACCATAAGCGGAACACTTGTCGTAGAAAAGATTTTCTGCTTCTGTTAAGGTGTCCTTGCGAGTGATTTCTTCTGAATTACCGCCACTTTTATTAAGTGAAAGAACTAATACATAATATTTGTTTAACATATTTTTTCTCCTTTACTTTTGAATTATCATAAAATGTATACTTGCAAGTATCTATGCCATACTAATCTACTCCCTTTACATTGATATAAAATGCCGTTGTAGGAATAGCATTAGCATACAAATACAAACACGGAACAGTATCGTCAACGGTCGCATACTGAATCAAATCATAAGATTGTTGCTCCGCAACTGTCGGCAAAGTTGAACCACTTGCACAACCTATGTCTATTGTCGGACACTCTGAATAAGCGTGAGTGAGTGATACCTCTTTTTTGTAAAGCGTTGTTCCACTCTGCGAGGTGGTATCATTTGACCAATTCTGTAAGTCAACTGCAAAGGTTGTAACTGTGTTCTCGTCTTGTAAGTTGCCTACATTCGTGTTGAGTGTGCTAATAGCCGCATCAACCTTTGTACTATCACCCGAATTAAGTTCTATATCAGAACCATACAACGTGACATTGTTTCCACTCTTGCCGTTTACTGTTGTCGGGTTTCCTTGGTCACCTTTGTCACCTTTAGGTAAAACAAAATCAAATATAGCCGCCGTGGATGTACCGCTATTAGTAACACTTGCAGTCTGACCACTTGTTACAGAACCAACTGCTATTGTTCCCGTGTTACCCGTGTCACCCTTGTCACCTTTCTGTAAAGTGAAATCAAGTATTGCCGCACTTGTTGTACCACTATTGACAACTGCCGCCGTTGCACCCGTTGTTACAGTACCAACTGTAATTGTTGCGGCACTACCCGTATCACCTTTAACACCTTGTAACTGTCCTTCATTCGTCCATGCGGAAGTGCCTACATCCCATATATAAAGGTCTTTAGGGTTTGTAGTGCCTACCATGTAAGCATTTCCAGCATTTCCAGTAGGATGCGCCGTTTGTAAATCTGCTAGTGTAGCATACTCACCAAGAATGTTTATTCCCTGACCAGTATCACCCTTATCACCTTTAGGAAGTGTAAAGTCAAAAATAGCGGTTGAACTTGTACCTCTGTTTGTAACAGAAGCACTAGCACCACTTGTAACTGTTCCTACCTGAATAGTTGCCGCCGTTCCACTATCACCTTTAGGTAATGTAAAGTTAAATATTGCATCGGTAGATGAACCAGTGTTTGTAACATCGGGTGTAGCACCACTCTGTACTGTTCCTATTGTTATAGTAGCCGCATCACCTTTGTCACCCTTATCACCGGGCTGAACAAATATCTGTGTTGCACCGTTTACATCATCATCCCTTATTGTGACATTGTTTGAGAACTGCATCTTTGAACGTTGCGTGTAAATAGTACCGCTACCGTCCATGATTCTATGTCCTGATGATGCCGTTGCTGACCATGTTGTACCACCGTCATTAGAAATCTCAATAGCGTCATCACTATTCAAACGCATATTAGTTATGTCTGTCGATATAATTGCTTCATCCAAAGTCAACGCATCTAACTCATCACACAGATTATTAAACTTTGGCACTATTACGTCTGTTGCAATTTCGTCAAACTTCTCTTGCATTTCCGATGTTGAAAGACCGGGGGTATCAGGTAGACCAACAACACCTTTGTTTGTTAAGTCTGCCGGTAAAATTTTAGTAAAAGCCATAATAAACTCCTATCCTTTGTAGTTGCCGTTTTCGACATACTCAAACGCTATATTGAATACTCCAAAAGGTTCGTCAAGTGCATCATTAGTTATCCTTAACCTAAACTTATCGACCTTCTTAACTCTTACTTTTGTGGGTATAGTGTGTTGTGTCTTATCGCTACTGAATGAGAATTTCGAGAAAACTAATCTTGAAAATGTTAAGTATCTACCTGACGCTTCATCCTTTTTAATAAACTGCCAAAGTCCTCTGTTCATAACCCATATATTCACAGAGGTTGCAATAGCCGCATCAAGTCTTAATGCTATGTATCTTAATGTCTTGTTCTTATAGAACAGTTTTCCGTCAATATCGGGTGTTTCCCATATTGCTTCAATAGGTTCACCGTCATCGTTGTAAGATGCCAAAGCGTACTTATCATCATAAAAACGACAAACCCTTCCGTCTGCCGTTCCAAAAAATAATCTTTCGTCATGCTCCCACATTACCCTTGCAGGTAAGTTGGTACGATAAAAACCTACATACTGTCTTGTAGAATATGGTTTAGATTTGTCCGTATGTACTGGTTGTAGTCCGTCTAGGATATATGCTACTCCATTAAGACATAGCCAATACATATCCTTATATACAAAACCAAACGCATCTTCTAGGTTCTTTTCATCAAGAAGTTTTCCGTCTAAAAAATAACTTCTATTTTGTGCGTATTTCTCACCAGTTATATCTTGCGCTGTTACTGCGTATATGCCCGATTTTGTGAGGAAAAGCGGTTCGGTAGATAAATATGCGAACGTATATTTTCCGACTGCTCCAGCCCCTTGTAACGTGTTTATAATACGGAATGAAGGCTCGTTATCAACCAAGTCACCTTCACGCAAGATTATATTTTGGTCTTTTTCCATGTAGTCTTTGTGTGCGGCCAAGTAGTTTGAAATTACGGAATAACCCATAATCGCACTAGCCGAACTACCTAGCATGGAATAAGAGGTATCTGTAAAGTATGTAGGGTCATACTGGTCTGAATACCAGTCATAGTTTATATAGTCAGGATTCCCTGAAACAAACAGTCTATCAAGTGCGCCGTTTACTCCAAACAAAGTGCCGAACGTACACTTGTTTATTCTGTCTGCATAGATTTCGCCTGTGTCTGGATCTATGCCTGTTCTGTATGCCGTGATCTTGACATTATCTTCACCACTAACAGGACTAACACCCGGAGGACTTGTGAAGTGAACTACACCGGTTGTCTTGTTATATGAATAATCAGTACCGTATGTTTTCTCTACCCATTGACCGTTGCTATTTAAAAGCCATACATCAGGCGGTGTATCGGATAGATTCTGAAATGATAAGTTGTAATCATATATTCCGGCTTTACCAAGGAACTGTTCAGTAAATGCAACACTTAAAAGGTTTATATCCTCATAAGGTGTGCCACCACCTTCAGGGTCTTTTGAAATTGTAACCGTAGGAATATAAGCGTTATCTTCTGCTTTTCCTACTTTGTGAATATATCCGTTTTCATCAACGTATGTGCCACTTGTACCGTCTACATAGCCATTACTTATAGTGGCATTTATAACGCTTGTGTGTGTACCTTCATACGTCAAAACAATGTCTGATGCAGTAAACTCAAACTCGCACTCATAATTTCCGTAAGTGTTGGTAAAAGAATATGTATCTACATCAGCAAGTGTAATAGTAGCCGTTATGCCATTATATGTAACATTCAACTGTTTACATTCAAAAGGCATATAGAAATTGACTACATCATTACTTTTTAATGTAAGTGTTTCTGTATATGTTGAATCGTCAACCTCTTTGGTATGTTTTCCAGTAGAGGTAGTAGGACTTGTTTCTGTACTAGACAGCACAAGAAGTTTTTTTCCGTCAAGCATATAAAGGTCTTTTTCAAACTGCCATGCTTTACTTCTTGCATTGTTAGCACTTGTGTAAAGAAGTATATCTCCCCAATAAATATTTTCTCCAGCATGGATAAAACCGTGTTCATCACTTCTTAATAAGTGATATCCGTTTATCTCTAAAGGTTTATCGTTGCTATCAAGGTATGTCGCTATTGTTTCATAGCCCATGCACTTACGAATTTTACCGGGAACATCACGAATCATGTTTACTGTGTTCGGTGATTTTGTGTTCTCGCAAGAACCCGGTGAGTTAGTAAAATCCGCACCAAGGAATGTATCTATTGTTAAAACGCTCTTTGCCGGGCTTTTCGGAACGCTGAAAGAAACTGCCATTTAAATCCACCCACTCTCACTTGTGAATCTCTCTGAACTAGGTGCGCTGACAGAATCTTTAAGTCTTTCAAACGCTACCTCAAATTCATTTCTATAAACTGTTGATATACCAGCATCGTCATCCTTATAAAGCTGTGATGCCATATATAACGGCAGTAAAGCTTCTACTTCGGGATCAAGTGACAATACTTCCTCATCCGGCGTTTCAAGGGTTATTTCCTGTGGATATGCCTTGTAATATACCTTGTAGTTTCCGGGTATATCTCTAGGTAAAACTAAAACCTTAAAACCTTCCTGAAAGAAGTCTGACGTTGCCTTATATCTTGATATGTCTGCATCACCTTCGTATATAACGTGTTCAAGGTCTACCATGTAATAATCAGGTGCCAAGTCTGGCAGATTGTATCTGATATTCTCTGAAAAAGGCTGAACATCATCTGCACTTGCATAGTTGGCTATATACATAGCAAAGTTCTTGACAGATAACGGATAATCACTATGGAAGGTAAAAGTAACTTTCAAATTATCCGGATTGTCTACAAGTTTCTTAACAGGCACAAAACCATGACTGCCGTTTTCGGTTGAATCAAATTCTTCTTCTGTTTCTTCATCACCGATCTTAATTGTCAAGGTGCCTTTACCCATGAACTCATAGTAGACAGAATGTATCTTATCAGCATCGTATGATATGTCACCAAACTCTACTGTTCTGATCTTCTCGCCCTGTGATGCGTAATTTCTCACGGGAATATGGGCTATATCTATGCACTTGATAATGAACTTACCAGCCGTTGCCAACATTTGTAACGCTTCGTTAGCCGCACCGGGCATAGCACTTAAATATTCTCTTGTATTGTTATCAGTGGGAATGTTTGTTGAACCGTTGTTCGTGGCAAACATTTTCTGTAAAGTTCTTAACTTTATATCACGCCATGTTCCCATGAATCTATCTCCTATAAGCCTAACTTCTCAATTATTGCTTTTTTCATAGCCATGCCAGTAGACTTTTCAAGTCCTAACTGGTCACAAACCTTTTCAAGTTCTGATACGTTAAGCCTGTTTATTTCCGTCTTTGTGTACTTATTAAAGCTATCTAACTGCGCTTCTTCTTTAGGCTCTTCCTTCTTTTCTGCCTTAACGGGTTCGTTAGTGGCAAACTCAATAGGATCTACCTTTATACACTTTGAAATGTATATGCCAGGTTCTACTACTGAAAGAACCTCAAATGTTCTGTTTAAATCTGTGAATTTATCTCCGACTTTGAGTGTACTTGAAATCATGAATTTCCTTTCCTATGGGTACCACCCCGTACCGGAATGATACGGGGTTTTCCCATACTGTGAGGTCAAAATGAACAGATAATTACTGTCTTTTGAAAATACAATTCATATAGGTTTTTCTAACCCCTTTGCAAACTCTGTTGACGTAATCGGGATTTAAACCGTCTGCCCTTATTTCATCGGGAGAATTGTATGTCTTTAACAAGTTTCCTTGTAGGTCATATCTGTAAACAGCACCTAAACGATTCTCATAATGCTTATGACTGTCATAGTGGAATGTTGGTTCATAACTCCATACATTTTCCATGTACTTTTTAAGTCCACCATTACAAGCCTTTGCAATAGATTTTTTGTTGTAGCCAGTATCTTTACTTGCATCTGCTACTGACGGATATTCGGCTATAAGGTTTCCCGACATATCATACCGATAAACCTTTTTAGCACCCATATTGTCACCGCCACGTTTATACTGTCTGTTTGCAACTCTACGTTCTATATTAGTTCCGTAGTTTGTGTTGTATTCATAAGTACACCATTCAAGATTTTCAACGCTATTGTTTGAGGGATTTTCGTCCTTATGATTCACACAAGGTAAGTTATCGGGATTTGGAAGAAAAGCATCTGCTACAAGTCTATGAACAAACTCTTTTCTTGCTTTTCCGTCCACCGTTAGTTCAACTTTTTCATATCCCCCTTTGATATGATGCGTTTTCATAATTCTGTTAGTTTGTACGCTGAATACTTTTCCAGTATCGGATATTAGATATAACCCGTTGTACTTTTTAACTGACTTCCATTCCATAAACATCACCGCCTTTCGTATATATTATACTACTCGGCGGTGGTTGTTGTAAATGGTTACCGTGTGGAATTATGAGAGTGTAGTACCTACACTAGCCCCTCCCATTATAAATGCGCGCCAGTTGTTACATCCTATACCCATACGAGCATATCCGTTGTAGATAAGGTCGCGGCTGTGAATGTCAACTTCGTTCTTAACATCGAGTGCAACTCTGTCATAGAACGGAAGTGCGTTGTAAGCCTTGTTTGCTTCGTCTGACATAAGGATGTAAGGCTCGGTGCCTGATGCAGCTTCCCAAAGAGGATCTACAATAAGCTCCCACTTACCCTTCTGTGTGTTCACATCGTTGTTGTTAGATGCGATTATGTGATCTGATGCAATCAATCTCTTAATTGTTTCCTCTAACTGCCAACAGTTACCAGGAATGATGATCTTGTTGAAAGCATATCCTGTTACTATACCGGTTTCGTTCTTGTAGTTACGTCCGATAGATGCAAGTCTGATAAGGATATTTGAGCTGAAAGCATTTGTGAATACGTTAGACTGTGCTGCTACGTCCTTCTTTACTGAATCATGGTTAGTTGCAAAAAGCGACTTTCCGTCACCAGTTGTACGATCAAGTCCGGTCTTTCCACCGAATGAGAATGTAGATGCTTCTGTTGCAAGGTACTGTGTAAGGAAGTTTGCTCTTGTTCTCTTGTAAGCAGTAGCAAGGTTCTTAACAGTTGTTTTCATAGCATCTATATCAGCATCGTCACGCATTTCTCTTGTGAGAATAACCTCTTTAGCAAAGGTGTTGTGAACGATAAGCTTCGGTGTGCCTTCCTGAAAGTCATCAAGAGGTGCAACATCGCCTTCACCTTTGATACCAAAGTCTGCAAGGCCTGTTACGCTTGACTGCTTTTCAGCATACTTCTTTGACTTCTTCTCGATCGCTACGTTAGAAACGAGCTTGTCATATTCTGTCTTTTCGGAATCGGCATCTAACAGAACTGCATTAAGTACCTGCGCAACCGGCTTCCAAAGGTCATCATTAAGTCCACTATTTTTAGAAATTACAATAGCCATAGTTTATTACCTCCTATTAAAACTTCACGATAACTTCTGTGCCTGATGCACCAGTACCGAGTTTTTCTATTACTTCTGCTACGCCGTTGGTAGAAGTTGCTGTTACGCTATCAAAAGTTGTAGCGATTGTAAGCTTTGTACCAGGCTTAACAGATGTTCCGTCAGCAGAGAATACTGTTCTGTACTCTACATCTCTGTAAACGGGGTTAACTGCAATTGCTGCTCCACTTGCTGCTACTGTTGTAGCTGCTGCGCAAATATATTCGGGTACGTTTGTACCAGCTACCTGTGCAAGATATCCTGATGCGTCAAAACCAAGTGTCTGACCTACTGCGTATGTTCCAGCTGCAGCAGGTATCTCTTTTGTTATAGGAATACCAGCATCCTTTTTGTGTAACTTAAACATATATGATTCTCCTTTACTGTAATGTTTTGTTGTATAACTTTCTTAATTCTGCTTTTGACTTATCCGGGAATGATTCTTTCCACATAGCCAATTCAGATTCGGGTATTTCAACACCTTCATCGGGTGTCGATACTCCATTTACGGGGGCTAAATGTTGTTTGCCCTTTGCCTGATTTATAGCCTGTTGCTGAATTGCAGCTTGCTGATTCTGTGATACTTTTCCAAAATTAGCAATCTTATAAGCATCAACAAGATTTATGTTTCCGTTACTTCTAGTCACTATGTTTACAACGTCTGGTGGAACGTCAAACACGGTATTAATAGACGGATCTATCTGATGAAGTACAGCGACTTCATTTCCTATCTGTCCAAAAATCTGTTCTTGTTTTGCTTGCTGCATTACGGCTTCTGCCTGACGTATAGCTGGATTGTTAGCAAGTGCGTTACTTATGGCATTATCCAAAACAGAAGGATCTACACCTTGCTGTTGTAACTGTGCTCTTGCTTTCATTCGTTCCTGTGCGTCAAGTGCTGCTAAATAATCAGACTGTGAACGTATGGGCTGACCGGTTTCAGGATTTTTTAAGTGGCCAAAACGTCTGACATATTCATTGTCTACGGCTTTTTGCGCTTTCCGGGCGTTCGCTTCGGCTGTTCTCCTGGCTTCTGCAAAGATAGCATTACGATCAACTACATCGTTCTGCACTTCGGGTTCAGGCTGCTCGTTTAACTCGCCTGTTTCCTCTGTGCCTTCCTCGTTAGTGTTCGGTTCAGCGGTTTCCGACATTTCTGCGCTTAAATCTTCTATGGACTCTGCCATAAAATCTTCGCTAGTGAGGTTTTCATTTTCTTCCATATTTAATTTTCCTTTCTGTCATTTATGCTCTATTGACGTGAGAATTTATAAGCATTAAAAAAGCACCCTTTTGGATGCTCTCTTAACTACTCTATTGTGACGTTTATCTCGTCCTTTGCCTGTCCTATGACTTTTTCATAATCGGGGCATTTCTTATTCAAACAAGTGAAGTCTACTACTCTGTATAACTTCTGTTCTTCGGTATTAAATACGTTCCGTACTTTTGTTATACGGGCTTCTACTTTACATTTGGGGCAATTCATTAGGCATACCTCCCATTTGCTGTGCTTCTAACTGCTGTTGCATCTGTTTCTGATCTGCTATACGCTGTTCAATAACTCTCTTGATCTCTCCGGCATGAGGATAACTATTACGCTCCTGTTCAAGCCAGTACAGATAATTTGTTTCAAGATCGCCAAGATTACCAAACGCACCACTCTGTAACTTCATATCAGCCTGATTCCACATAGCTTCACGATTTACCATGAGTGTTGAAGTAGGATCAGTTTCAAAGATAAACTCGTCATTCCAATACGGGGTATCAGCTGCATCTATCTTTAAGAAATCCTTTTTATCAAAATGAGAATATACCGTTTCACCGTCTGTTCCCGTTGTGATTACGGGTATCGGTTCGTCTGCGTATGCCAAAGCAAACTTGAACATCATTTCATATAACTTTGCATAAGCAGCGTTCTTCATAACACGCTTTGATTCCAAACGTCCGGCTGCCTGATTTATTGAATACTGTTTAGCCGTACCGGATAAAGCAGAACTATCGTATTTACCCTGAAATGAATCTGTGATACCGAGTGCAGATTTGGCCCATTGATAGTTTTCTTCCAGAACGATCCTATCCTGACCGCAATCTGCCTGAACGGTTATAACATCAATAAGGGCCTTTTCTGCTGGGGTATCAACACGGATGATCTTAAATTCTTCATCTGTTGTTTCAACACCCTTGTCTTGCGGTAATGTAACGAAAGATCCACCTTTAAGAAGTTTCTCATTTATTTTTGAACCTAACTTCTTAACAGTTTCTTGCTGATCTTGTATTACCGCAACATCGGAAGTTCCAAGTAAATGTTTATCTCTTGTAATGTTTCTACGCAAAATAAGCGGAAATTCCGAAGGTTTGTAGTAAGGAATGTCTATTTCCTTTTCTTCCTGTTGAACTATCTGCTCACCGGTCATCATATCGGTTGCGATTACGTCCTTTAAGACAACAAGTTTTTCTGAATCGTCCTCAACCGTCTTAAACTTCTTGCAGCCGCACTCACATTCGTCTGAATCGTTTGTTTTGGGCTTTCCGCACTTATCACAAACCTCAATCTGCCTAGCTTGATAATCGTCCAAGTCCTCCAACACAACGTCACCA
>Ga0310786_10001055_pt1 | contig 44323 bp, 30 predicted proteins | sample AusTroGonzalo_MG_FD_203881 | JGI IMG/M metagenome (GOLD analysis project Ga0310786, IMG submission 203881) | Bovine rumen microbial communities from tropical cattle in Woodstock, Queensland, Australia - Gonzalo_03 (v2) (version 2) | ecosystem: Host-associated > Mammals > Digestive system >...
TGCGAAGCGGGATTGATTAAGAGGCTATCTGTAAGCTTGTTTACAAGTAGGCTATTAAACAATAACGCTTGGATGCAACCATCCGAGATTCCGTCTTTTTTGATTAAATCTGTCAATGTTCGTTGTTGCGTGCTCAGACTACTCGCACATACGTATATGCACACTCGCGCACATTAAAATTGGGCGGCAAAGGTACAAAAAAAATCCCATATATGCAAATATATATGGGAAAATATTTCAAAAAAGTGCATTTTGCACGCAAAATACGAAATTTAGAATATAACGGAGCGTCAAAATCTATTCAGACAAGTACATCTTGGTATTCTTCTTTGCCGATCATTATGCGTTGGGCATAGGAGCAGAGAGGGATGATTTTGACGCCATGTTCACGAGCGGCTTCGATAACGGATTCGACCAGCCTTTTGGCGATGCCACGACCATTGTATTCCGGTCGAACACCGGTGTGAACGATAATCCAGTTGCCTGTGCTATCTACATCGTATTGGCATTCGCCAATCGGCTTGTCGTCGTCATAAGCAGTTGCTTGTTGTTCTGCTTCCTCAAAGACGATGCGGATGTGATTTTTCAACTCGTACTGCAAAGCCTTTGATGGGCATTGATCGATGATATCCGCAATCTCTTTGGTGTCCGCTTGCGACAAGTCCACCCATGGGCGGCGCAGTGGGTCAAAAACAGCATTGTTACCCATAACGCACTTGCCCGAGTGCGTACACAAACTCGGATTCCAAAACACACAGATATCGTCATTCTCATAGGCCTTAAAGCCTTGCCGCTCCAATTGTTCTTTCTTGGTCATAGTATATTTCTGATATTTATGAACATATATTGATATTCCGCATGTCTTTCTGCGGATATTCTCCACTTATTCCATGCCGTGAGCCGAATGGACTTCGGGGTGTTGGATGGTGATTTCCGCTCCGGGTGAGGAGAAGTAAAACATATTGAGTATCACAGGTTTGGAGCCTCGGTTCTCACCTCGATGGATGGTTCCAATGACTTCAACTAAGGGTTCGCCTTCGTGGAAGGTACGCTCCGAGCCATCTTGGCAGACGATAGTCAAGTCGCCTTGCTGCACGATGCCGTAGTTAACGACGGTGTGATGATGCCAACCGGTCTTGGCACCAACAGGAAAATCCAAGCGGATTACTCGTAGTTACGGTTGTCCTTGCGGAAAGTCCGGCAGTTGTGCACCGTCCCAACTCTGCGAGGTGCGAATCAGTTCAGTAGTCTTGATTGTCATAGAGTTAATTTCTTTGCGACGACAAAGGTACAAAAAATTATCGAGATATGCAAATAATAGTGCTATTTTTGTCGCGAAACTTACATCTCGCGCAATAAACAAAATAGAGTCGCGCATAGATGCGCGAGGCATAGACGCTACTAAAATAATCGGCTTATATGCCAATCGTTAAACGGCGGAAAATGAACTATTTGAAATTTTCTAATAGTTGGAATTGTTTGTTTATAAAATCTGCGCGGTGTGGTTCTTGGTGTCCACCTTCTCGATGATGCGTTCGAGGATGCCTTGCTCATTGAAAACGAAGGTCTTACGTAGCGTACCCATCGACACCTTACCGTAGTTTTTCTTCTCGCCCCATGCGCCGAAGGCTTGCAGCATTTCAGTGGTTGGGTCGCTCAAGAGCGGGAAGGGTAAGTCGTATTTCTCTTTGAACTTGATGTGCGAAGCTTGCGAGTCCTTGCTCACGCCAAACACCTGATAGCCACGCGCCATGAACGACTGGTAGTTATCGCGGATGTTACATGCCTCTGCCGTGCAACCCGGCGTCGAGTCCTTCGGGTAGAAATAAATGACGGTTTTTCGTCCGAGCAAATCCTGCTCTGTCACTTGTTTGCCATTTTCGTCCACTACCGCGAACGAAGGCATTTTATCGCCAACTTGTAACATAATAGTATTATTTTGTTAGTTATAATTTTAATGAATCCATATCGTGTACTAACGAAATAGTAAACAACTCTGCTCCGCGTTGATTAACATGATTGGCATTGTAAAAGTAAGCGGAATCATTACTCCATTCGATGGCTGAGTAATCCAAAATAGGAATAGCATAAAGCGCCGCAATCGAATCATACACTTGCATGCATTTATCCCTCTGCACATGGGTGCGAAGTAACTCATACTGCGGAGCATAGACAAAAACGGGTTGTACTCCTTCATGCACCTGTTGCTGCACAAACTGTGCGAACAACTCAACAGCCTCCGGTTCAACTGATGTAGGAAAAGAGTCTGTTTTCCTCAATTCTGCGCGAAGTTCGGATATATCAAACGGTGTGTTTCCGTTATAATATCCGCGGATATGTTGCGCGTAGGGCAGAGGATGCATACCCACTAGCGAAAGTAATGAATAACCGACCAATTTGTAATCTCCTTTGTATTTGTATAAAGGCAAATGCATGTCCCACCATGAGAACCCTAATGAGCTCAGGTAGTTGCGAATAAAGGGATTAGAGAAATATGGATAGTATTGTTCTCTGCCAAAATCAGAATTGTACATCTCCAAATCGTTGTTGTCAATATTAATAATCAATATACGTGGAGACTCGTTGTGTTGACGGAAAAGTTGATAGCGGAGATAACTGATTCCGAATGGTTGTCCGGAAACACCTATATTGTACGATTTGGTGTGTAGTATGGAGTCCAGGATTATCGGATCATAGGAACATAAGGCACGGGAATTGCCCATAATAATGATATCCGCATGGATGGTATCCGAAAGCAACTCTTCTATCGTCATTTGCGACTTGCTATAGTTGTTCATCTTGCGCAATCCGTTGTCAATAAGCGGATTAAGCGCCACACAAGTTATCGTCAACGCAGCAAACCAACATCCTATATGTATAAGAAACTTCTTCATCAGAACTGAAAATAGATAAATGTCTGTGGTTGGTTGGTAAACAGGAATAGAAACGTCAAGATGCATGCGTATATCGTTCTGCGTGCCCAACGTGGATAGTTCTCAATAGCCAATCCGTGTGCACGGGAACGGTTTATCCACTCAAAGAAGACTAACACAGCCAGCATCAACGGAACAGGCAGGAAACGTTTCGTATCAGGGATAGATGGTAGTTGCCACAAACTGCTTTGGCACATGCCGCATAGATATTCCCACGCTTGAGTGATGGTTTCTGCACGGAAGATGATCCAGCCGATGACAACAAGAGCGAAGGTAACAAACATTTGGAGTATTTCTTTCCACTTTTCACTCTCTACTTTCCACTCATCATTGGTATATTTGCGGTTTGCGCCAAGGAGAATGAGCGGAAGAAATAATAACGCGTGATACGCTCCCCAAGCGAGGAATGTCCAATTAGCTCCGTGCCATATACCGGAAACCAGGAAGATGACGAACGTGTTGCGCACGATCTTCCATTTACCGACACGCGAGCCACCGAGTGGTATATAGACGTAGTCACGGAACCAAGTGGTAAGCGAGATATGCCATCGACGCCAGAACTCCGCTATATCGCGTGAGAAATACGGGTTGTTGAAGTTGCGCATCAGTTTGATACCGAAGAGTTTGGCTGTACCAATAGCGATATCCGAATAGCCAGAGAAATCGCCGTATATCTGAAAAGCAAAGAGCACTGCTGCCAACAATAGTGTACTGCCGCTTTGCGTGTCATAAGTTTCCCAGACTTGATTTACGTACAATGCACAATTGTCGGCGATGACAATCTTTTTGAATAAACCCCATAAGATTTGACGCATACCATCTGCGCCTTGCTCATAACTGAACTTGCGGTTTCGTAAGAATTGCGGCAAGAGATTGGTGGCTCGTTCGATAGGACCAGCTACCAACTGCGGGAAGAACGCTATATACGCAAAGAACGCAATAATATCCTTAGTCGGCTTGATATTTCCGCGATAGACATCAATGGAGTAACTGAGCGCTTGGAAAGTATAGAAAGAAATACCTACCGGCAGGATGATTTTGATGAGCAGACCATCGGACGAGAGACCGAACAATCGGCAGAACTCGCTGGTAAAGAAGTCGTAGTATTTGAAAACAGCCAAGATGCCTATATTGATGGCTATATTCAACCATAGCCAAAATATGCTTCTCTTAACGCTAAACTCTCGACTCTTATCTATCAAAATTCCGCTTCCCCATGAGCAGAACGAGGTAAATGCGATAAGCAGGAGAAAACGCCAATCCCACCAGCCATAGAAGACATAACTCGCAATCACTACGAATGCATTCTGCACCCGCAGTCTCAGCGTTTCGCTAATCTTTGCATAGCCTATCGCCCAATAAATCAAGAAGACGATAGGAAGAAAGAACACAAATTCTACCGAGTTAAACAGCATCTATGGATGTAGCCATCAATAATTCGCAGCCAGCAGTTGGAAATACGCTTGCGGATGGTTGCAAACGGGGCACTCTTCCGGAGCGGCTTTGCCTACCACGATATGTCCGCAGTTGGAACATTGCCAGATACAGTCGCCTTCACGCGAGAAGACAACCTTGTCCTCGATGTTCTTCAAGAGCTTGCGATAGCGCTCCTCGTGGTGCTTCTCGATTGCACCCACTTGCTCGAATTTCTCGGCAATCTCATCGAAGCCTTCGGCACGCGCCTCGGCAGCCATGCGGGCATACATGTCGGTCCACTCAGCGTTCTCACCTTCGGCAGCAGACAAGAGGTTCGTCATCGTGTCGCTCACGGAACCGCCATTGAGATACTTGTACCACATCTTGGCGTGTTCCTTCTCATTATCAGCCGTTTCCTCAAAGATCTTGCTTATCTGCACGAAGCCATCTTTTTTGGCCTTCGACGCAAAATACGTGTATTTGTTACGTGCCATGCTCTCACCGGCAAATGCCTCGAGTAGGTTCTTTTCGGTCTTTGTTCCTTTCAATTCTTTACTCATAATTGTTTGTGTTTTAGAGGTTTATAAATATTTTAATTCGTCTTAATATACTCCACTTTATTGCCGACGGAAGCCAAATACTGCTGAAAAGCGTCCTGCGAGATGACTACCGTGCCGCGACAATCATTCGGGTGAAAACTAAGCGATTCGGCGTCCTTTAGTCGGCTGTCCAGAAACAATATCACATGCTGTTCGGCGTCGTTAATCAGTCCAAACGGACTCACGCTTCCCGGCTCCAAACCCAGATATTTCATCATCCGTTCCAGGGATGCAAAAGACAACTTACCGGGTGAGTTAAGTCCTTGTGCCATAAGCACTTCCTTCAACCAGTGCTCGATGTCATGAATGGCCAAGTCATCATCGCACGGGAAGCATATGAGGTAATGCTGATTGCCTTTGTGATTACGCATAAAGATGTTCTTGCAATGCACACTTCCGTCAGCCTTCCACCATCGTTTCGCCTCCTCAATCGTCTTCCCTTCCGGATGGTTGTAGGTCGTGAATGGGATGCCGTGCTCCTCCAAGTACCGCAGCACCTTCTCCTGCCGCTCAGATATGATCTCGTATTTGTCCATGCCGTATTCTGATTCGTCTGCAAAGGTACAACATTTTTTTGACATGAGCAAATTTTTCTATAGTTTTTGAGAAAAATGAAGATTTTTTGCATTTTTCATGGTTGACTGTCAACGTTTGGCAGTTTGAAGCAGTACTTTGCGGCAAATTAACACGGACAAGTTGCGTATATGCCAAACAAACACGCAGATTATGTATTATTAACTATTTAAAAATCAAACAATTATGGCAAACAAAAATTATATTCTTGCAGGATTTTATCAACATAATTCGGAAAAAGCGGGGTGAAGGGTTACAGGTTACGGGTGATGGGACTAATTATGCGGGCCAGTCGTGGAAAGTAGAAGATGATTTGCGTCTCCGTGAACTTTTCCTCGAAGGCACTTCCATCCCCCGACTCGCCCACGAGTTCCATCGCACACAAGGTTCCATAAGAAGCAGACTCAATAAATTAGGATTGACGGAATAATAATGTGGGGAAATCTATGTCAGTTGACGGAGGATAGCTCTGCAGGACTGGTCGATATCGCGATAGGCGGCTTCAAAATCGCCGGTGTACCAGGGATCGGAAACATCGGGGTGGTTTCCGATATTTGTGCTTTCAAATTTATGATTTATGATTTGAGATTTTGGCCATGCCATCATCAGCGACACTTTATGGTCGGTATCTTCGCCGATGATACGTTCTAACCAGCGGAGATTCGACCGGTCGGCACAGATGATATAATCGTAATATTGATAGTCGGCACGGGTGATTTGTCGTGCAGCATGGAACTCGAACGGGATACCTTTCTCGCGCAATTTACGCTTTGCAGGAGGGTAGATGTCATTTCCTATTTCCTCTTGAGAAACAGCCGCAGACGCGATCTCGAAGTTCTGTGAGACAGATGCTTGGCGACAAAGTTCTTTCATCACAAACTCCGCCATAACGGAGCGACAGATATTACCATGACATATAAAAAGAATCTTGGTCACCGCTTATATAAATTATAGTTCTTTGATAGTACGAGCAATATTGAGGAGGTGGTCTGCGATACGCTCGCTATCGGAAGCGGTTTCGAGATACTGAGTGCCGACATTGGCAGTGAACTCGCCGGAAGTGAGACGTGTAACATGGAGTTCTGCCATTTCATCGGTGAGGTCATCTACCCTATCCTCTAATGCCATCGCAGTCTGAAGCGCCTCCGCGGATTGCTCCATATAAGCTTTCATCACGCTTTGATAGAGGTTAAAGACAGCTTCGCGGACTTGCTCCATTTCGACCTTGACCGTTTCAGAGAATGATTCGCCGGCATCGCGCAACATAGAGGCATATTCGATGATGTTTTCGGAATAGTCTCCGATACGCTCCAAATCAGAGATGGAACGGATGGCCGATGAGAGATAGTGGTGGTCTTCCTCACTTATATTACGTTCGTTGAGCCGAACGATATAAGGCACGAGGTTGTGATTGAGGAAGTTAAGTTGTTTCTCCAATTGTACTTGTTCGGGTACCTGTTCGAAGTCCTGCGAAGTGATTGTATAGATGGCAATATCGTACGCATGCATGGCGAGTGAAGCCATGTGTTCAATTTCGAGTTTAACCTGCCGTACGGCGATAATAGGCGTACGCAACATTTTCTCGTCCAAAAAGAAGAAATGCGGTTCGTCCTCTCGTGGTTTATCGGTTTCGGGAAGGTCAGGAATAATGCGTGTAACGGCAGTCACGAGGAAGTCGGTCAGGGGCATTATGATGAGCACGGTGCAGGTATTAAAGACCGTGTGGAACATCGCCAACTGCATTTGCGGGACACCTGGGAGCATCTTTTCAAAGATATACCCAAAGTCTATTGAGCCCGCCGTAGCAAGCCATAAGACGAGCGCCAGAAGCAGGAAAACGAGCACACCGAAGCAGTTGAAGAAAAGGTGGATCAAGGCGGTGCGCTTAGCATTAATACCAGAAGTCATTCCGGCTATGATTGCCACCATACAAGAACCAATATTGGAACCCATGGTGAGGAAGATACCCTGATTGAGGTCAATGAGTCCGGTAACAACCATCGCGATGGCGATTGAAGTCATCACGGAAGAAGACTGGATAACAGCGGTAAACAACGCGCCGATAAGCAATAGGACAAAGATATTACTGATAGAAGCAAGGAAGTCCTTTACTGCCTGCATCTGCGCAAAATCCCCCATAGCGCCGGACATCATTTCCAAGCCGACAAAGAGCATTCCGAAGCCGGTTAAGATACCGCCGATACGCTTCCACATGTCTTTTTTGGAGAAGAGAGCAATAAATGCCCCGATACCGGCAAAGGCAGCAAAAATGGCGGTGGACGAGAGCATACTATTGCCGGTAAAGCCCAAGGCGACAATCTGCGCCGTGATGGTAGTACCAATATTGGCACCGTAAATGATGGTAGCCGCCTGCGCAAGGGACATAATACCGACATTCACGAAACCGATAACCATGACGGTAGTGGCACCTGAAGACTGAATGGCCGCCGTTCCTAAGGCACCAATCCCCACCCCAAGCCAACGACTACCGGAAGCACGCGCAAAGAGCGACTTGAGACCCGTTGAACCCGCCGCCTCAAGATTGGTGGACATCATCTGGCAAGCAACCAGAAAAACGCCGATACCGGCAATCAGTCCTAAAATGGCAGTGATGACTTGTATCATGGGATTAGAAAGCGTTATATCGTGTCAATAAAGGATTTCTGCTTGCGGTTGAACATCGCGATTCCGATAACGAGAAGTACAAGAACACAAGCGGCACTATAGCCAAGGGCTTGCCAACTGAATTCTCCAGCACCGTAAGCCCCGTACTTGAACGTTTCTATGATTGCCGTCATCGGATTGAGCAGCATTATTTTATGCAAAGTCGGGTTCGTGACATAACTCAATGGATAGACAATCGGCGTGGCGTACATCCATAAGGAGACGAAGACGCCGAAGAAGTTGGTCAAGTCACGATATTTGGTAGTAAGGGAAGAAACAATCAGTCCAAGTCCAAGTGCAAGGCCTTGAATGAGCAAAACCAGCACAGGGAAGAGGCAGAGATACCAGTTCGGACGAAGGTTCACGCCCTTGAAGACAAAGAGCAAATATACAATAATGAATGTGCCAAGCTGGAGCGAGAATCGGAAGAGCTTGGACATAACAACCGAGACAGGCGAAACAAGACGGGGGAAATATACCTTTCCAAATAGTGATGCGTTCGTTTGGAAGGTGTTTGACACGGCCGTAAGGCACTCGGAGAAGTACTCCCAAAGGCAGATACCACTTAGGTAAAACACGGGCTGCGGGATGTCATCAGTAGGGATACCGGCAATACGCCCGAAGACCACGATGTACATGAACATTGAGAAGAGCGGCGAAATGAAGTACCAGCCCATACCGAAGATGGTTTGCTTGAACTGGACTGTTATATCACGCTTGATAAACAGCCAGATGAGGTACTTTTTCTGCCACAACTCCTTCAGTCCCAAGCCCTTTGCGAACGACTTCGGAGATATCTCTGTTGTCCAATAATCGTTCGTCATACGGTATCCATGAATGATTTTTGCACTTTATTAAACATCATGAGGCCTAAGATGAGGAGAATAAACGTGAATAGTGCACTATAACCAAGCCAGAGCCATGAGAACTGACCTTGTCCCAAAAGCGAATACTTGATTGCTTCCATAACCGGAGTAACAGGGTTAAGCGACATAGCAAGGTGCAACTTCGGGTTCGTGACCATACTGAGCGGATAAATGACCGGAGTGATATAAACCCAAAGCGAGATTATTTTTGCCAACATGATTTGCAGGTCACGATACTTAGTCGTCATGGAGGAGAAAATCATTCCAAAGCCCACCGACATTAATGCAAGCAATAGTATCATTACAGGGAATAAGACTATCTGCCAATGAATCGTGAGTTCAGTCCCCGTAGCGACATAATAGACATAGAATGCCGCAAAGATAGCGAGCTGAATGGCAAAGGAAAGCAGATTCGTTGTTACAGCCACGAGAGGCATGATAATTCGCGGGAAATAGACCTTGCCGAAGATGTCAGCATTCGTAACGAAAGAGTTGGAGGTTGCACTTAAACAGGAAGCAAAGTACCCCCAGACAGAGATACCAAGGAGGTAGAAGAGTATGGGCGGAACACCATCAGTAGGGATATTTGCGATACCGCCAAAGACAGTTACATAAACAATCACGGAGAGCACCGGCGTGATGATAAACCACAGCGGGCCAAGGATAGTTTGTTTATAAGCAGTACGGAAGTTTCGCGCGACAAACAGCAGGAACATATCTTTATAGCGCCAAATCTCACGCCAGTCGAGCGTCAGCAGTCTGTCACGCGGCGTAATGACAAGGTTCCATCTATTATCAGCGTTTGCCATGTAGTGTCGTTTGTATCACTTCATTTTTTTCAGGGCGCAAAGGTAACACATTATTTTGACATATACAAATAAAAAATGCTTTTTGCGATGAAAAAGCACTTTTTATTGCGGTTTGCCCTGCAACGACTTAGTATTGCAGTTCGGGAATTATTTATCCTATTGCAGTTTTCTGCCAGTCAGGTCGTACAATTCGCCATTGTGCAGGATATAGAAGTGACCATTGTGCAAGAACTTAACGGCGGCATCTTTATCGGCGGTTACGTTGAGCAACGCTGTCTTCATCAAGATGGTCAACTTTTGTGCTACCGGTTCTGCAGGCAGGTAGTTTTCGTTGCCATCCTGCGTAGCAGTAATGGTGAGTTCGCCAGCGTGCAAAACGGTCAGGACGTTGTTTTCAATCACAGCGAGTTCGTTGTTGCTGAGGGTAAAGGTAACAGCCAATCCGCTGGTAGCCTGAACCGTCAGAGGAATTTGTGTTCCTTCATACACTTCGAGGTTCTCAATCACTTCCCACTCAATAGTCTGTGCGGCTTTGTTAACAATAAGCGTAGTAACTACCACTGAGTCACAACCGGCAAGGGTCAAGAGTGAATCTGTGAAAGTGTATTCGCCGGCATTCAGAGTAAGCGTTTCTTCGCCACGGCGGTATGTTTCACCATAGGTGATAGCTTCCGTAAGCTCGACATAATAGGTCGGCAGTTCAACAACCATAAGCGTGATAATACTGTCACCTCCAAGGAAGTTGGTGGTGGTGATGGTGTGTTCGCCTACCTTGTAATTTTCGCCCAAGAACGCGAACTCTTCGCCTTTGCAGACATAACCGGTCTCAGCGCCAAAGGTGGTCGGCAGACCTGTAACCGTCAGGTGTAGCACATGAATCGAGTCACAGCCGGCATTCGATTTGTAAGAAACGACAAGCTCTGTTTCGCCGACAGGCAGGGTGGAAAGGTCTTGATTCTGCCATTCTTTTTGTTTGCCCACATACATTTCGTCCGTTTCTTCGATATAGTAAGTCGGGAGGACGGTCAGCGTGAAGGTAACAATAGAGTCACAGCCGGCAGCTGAAGATAGTGTGACGGTCTTGGAACCGGCTTCCGTGAAGGTCTCGGACTCCCATGTGTAGGGCAGTTCGCTCGGGCAGATTGTTGCACCGTCCGTTACTTCGTATGCGTCGTTAACGTGCAGTGAGAAAGTAACGATTGAGTCGCAGTCATTGACAGTTTTCAGAGTTTTGGTTTTGACACCGGCTTCCGTAAACTCCTCGCCTTCCCACGTATATGGCAATGCTGCAGGACAAATAGTCGCTTCATCGGTCACGTTATAAGTCGGAAGGACATTGAGCGTGAAGGTAACGATAGAGTCGCAATTATTGACGGTCTTCAGCGTGAGAGTCTTGGAACCTGCTTCTGTGAAGGTCTCAGTCTCCCATGTGTAGGGCAGTTCGCTCGGACAAATCGTTGCTTCGTCGGTCACGTTATAGGTCGGAAGAACATTGAGCGTGAAAGTAACGATTGAGTCACAGCCGTTTGTAGTCTTAAGTGTGAGAGTCTTGGAACCTGATTCCGTGAAGGTCTCAGTCTCCCATGTGTAGGGCAGTTCGCTCGGACAAATCGTTGCTTCGTCGGTCACGTTATAGGTCGGAAGAACATTGAGCGTGAAAGTAACTATGGAGTCACAGCCGTTGATAGTCTTCAGCGTGAGAGTCTTGGAACCGGCTTCGGTGAAGGTCTCTGTTTCCCATGTGTAGGGTAATTCGCTCGGGCAGATAGTTGCTTCATCGGTCACGTTATAGGTCGGGAGGACGTTGAGCGTGAAAGTAACTATGGAGTCACAACCGTTGGTCGTCTTAAGTGTGAGAGTCTTGGAACCTGCTTCAGTGAAAGTCTCAGTCTCCCATGTGTAGGGCAGTTCGCTCGGACAAACAGTTGCACCGTCCGTAATATCAGAATATTCAGGGTAATATGATACCGTCAAGGCCACAATAGAATCGCCACCAAGATAATTCTTGATAGTCACTTCGTGTGTTCCTTCGGCATATTCAACACCGTCCACATATTCGAACTTTTCACCGGGGCAAACCATTTCTATCAATGAGCCATAAGAAGGAACGACCTTAACCGTAACTGCTATTTCAACCTGAGTGTACCAATTCTCATTTTCAGGAGTAAATACCGCTATCAAATTATCATGAGTTCCGGTTGCCAGCACTTCTTCCGGATTCTTCCATCCGAATGAACCGGCAATATCACCAACCACTTCTACGGCAGCGAGCTCAGAAGCAGCCAGCTTACTACCTGAAATAATGTTCGAAGCCGTTAAACCGTTGATTTGAGGCACAACACGCTCAATAGTGACGGTCTTTTCCATATTCTCAGCCGCAATAAATGCAGCGTTTCCGTCTTGTGAAGCAGTTATCTTAACTGTACCGTCTTTGATAACGGTGAATGAATTGGTTTCCGGATTGAAAGAGAGGATACCTTCCTTATCAAAGGCGTAAGCCACCTGCAACCCACTTGTAACTGTAGCTACAGGGATTGTAGCAGTGGTTTTATAACTGTCATTAATCTCCCATGCAATGGATTGCGCTTTACGTTGGCCCTTACCGGAAACGTTCACCGTCAAGGTCGAAGTACCGTCCGTAATGGTTACTACACCACTATAGTCCTTTGCCTCTTGCGGGCAGAAAAAGATTTGAAAGTTGTAATTGCTGATTTTACCGAGTTTGCTGCCACCGGCTTCGTTGGCGGTTCCGTTCTTGGAGGCACAGGCATTGGCACCCACGGCATAGGTCAAACCGTTGACATTATCTATTGAGTTGATACGGAATACCTCGGGAATATCGCTGGTAATCGTGATATCACCGGAGGTGTAGAAAGAACGAAGATTAACGGCAAAAGCATCAGAAGCCTGTCCCCAAACGAGTTCACCGAAGTCCTTGCTTTTGGCATTGCTGGTGCCATAATCGCCGCTATCAAAAAGGATATGTTTTTTCAACGGAATATCAATATGCGTGATATTTACCGTGTTGGTGTTGCCGGTAGGACGGTCAAAATAGATGTAATTAATATCCTGACTGATTGAGATAGAATTAGTATAATCACCTTTATTGGCATCTGTCAGTTGACCAACTTCGGTATCTTTGGCTGTACCATTAGAAGACTCATAAATATGGGTTGTATTACTCTTGTATAAGTTTCCTAATCCTCCACCCCAGATCTCGTAATTCCAATTCAGATTCATTGTTCCTGCGGTCGGAGCAAATATTCCGGATAGATCTCCGTGAGCAATAGTTTCCATTCTTATCGTCTCATCAGAATAGACTGAATACCATTGATTGTTGTGATACGTTTGCGCGGTTGCGCTCAATGTGGCGAGAGCTGCCACCAAAAGAATGTAAATTTTTTTCATTATATTGATTGTTAATAATTTTTCTGTTATTTAGTCCCAAAACGGCTGCAAAATTAGTACAAAAAAAGCAGGCGGGCAAATCCCGTCTGCTTTTTCCGAATAATCGAGTAGTAAATCTTAAAAAATCATTGTTTTTATAGGTCTAAATACCCGATTTATGGGCTAATTCTCTTAACAAACGTACATTTTACTTAGCCGGCGCAGCATCATTTACAATAATAATCTTACCGGACGTAATGTAGCGCTTATTATCCTCCGTGAAGGTGTAGAAGTACAAGGTGTTAGGGTTAAGAGTTACTCGTACACCGGAAGTGTCTCCAATCACATCCTGAAGCACTTCTTCTCCGTTCGCATTGACGGTAATAATCGCGTCATTCTGGTCACATGGCGGAATCATCTCAACGAGGTTAACCATTCGTCCGTTGCGGTCGAATAGATAGAACTGTACATTGCTGCGAAGCGAAGCCACGAAGATATCCATCGTTCCGAAGAGGCGTTTAATCAGCACGTCATGCGGTTCAGGCTTCTGAGCGTCATCAATCTCAGTGTACGTGAAGAGAATTTGATATACGCGCGTCTCGTTATTCTCTGCAGTACACATAATGAGCGTTGTATCGCCTATATTCTCGCCCGGCTTGATACTGATATCCGCCTTCGGGTCATGTGCAACCGCCGTCACTTCCGGAGCAGTCTTACCTGCACCTACATAGTAGGTGTAGAATTGCACTTCGGGATCAAAGTCGCGAATTGTAACACCATCCAACAAGAGGTCCTTAAGCAAGTTATCATCCGATTCTCCTGTCATCTGATGCAAGCTATAGGTGGTACGTGAACCGTCTTGCGCCTTGACTTCGATAAGAATTGTGAAGGTCTCGTCCATCCAAATCGAATCCGTTGCAAGCGAATCAGAAAGCTCGTAGGTCACATTCTCCGGCTTGTAGTATTGTGTAGAATCCGTTCCGCTCGGGAAGACGATATTATAGTCACTAACCTCGGGTTTGAAGTCTATCAGCGGTTCGCCGTTAATCATAATGGACTTGAGGCTTGCATCACCTTTACGACGGAAAATGTAGGTAATGGTATAAACGTTCTCCATCGTGTTATTGTACGGATAGACGGTGATAAATTGCTGCGCCGTTGTCTCGTTAATCCAGCGAACAGAATCCACCACTATCGTCTGGCACTCGTCAGAAGCCACAACCGTCATATTCGGAACGGTATCCACGCCAAACGGAATCTCCAAAGTATATTCAGCCTGTAGCGAATCAAACGGGATATAATAGCCGTCACTGAATACAATATTCTTCAGGAAGAAGTTCTCACTAACAACCGGTTCAAAGACAATCTTATAGGTTTCATTCTCCTTACCATCTTCAGCTGTTACCTTGATAAAGACGGTGTCGACACCGTCGCCGTTAACGATACTGATATCGCCTATTTGACCTTCGTGTCCTTTGGCAAAGGTAACAACCGGTACAGATTCCTTGCAGCCGAGCGGCTCTCCACGATAGTAGATTTGCTCTGCATCGAAGCCCGAAAGATTCTTGCCGTTCACCTGAATCATGTTGAGTAGTGCATAATCCGACTTCTTCATTGAGAAGTGAATCGTATAGATACGCGTCTTGCCGCTTTGGGCTTGTACGTGAATCTCTATCTTCTTGTTCACGGCCTTCACGGAATCCGGCAGTTCTTGCGAGGATTGTTCGTCAACCGTTTCATTGTACACAATCTGATTGATTTCGCCAGGCATTCCAAGCACCTCAGGTAAGTCTGTTGCCGTAGCGTCCAAAGTCACGTAGTAGTCGTAAACGTGACTATTGAACGGCTGTTTCGTAAAGGTTTCAATAGACTTGTTATCAATGTAAATTGCCATCAACGTATCCACATCGGACTTGGCAATCTCGTAATTGATAATATATGTCTTGCTATGTCCGTTCTCAGCCTCTGTCGTGATGCGATAAGTTAATCTGTTGGGGTCGTAATACGGCACCTTCAGCGTATCAATCTTCACCGTATCAATGCGGAAAGTATCGGGCTCAACAGGAATCGTATCAAACTCCATCACTATCGTGTCCTTATAGAGGATATACCTTTCTTCTTTCACCTTCGGATCTTTCTGCCACTCGTCACCTTTCCACGGCTCAATTTGCGGGAAGGCGGTTGTGCCGGCGGGCAACGTCAGATTATACGTATCCTTAGAGCCGTCAAAGCCCGGAATCGTATCGCCCTTCTCACTGATATTGGGGATAGTATCACCATCAGCAAGAATAACAGCCAGCGTATCCACCGCCGATTGCGTGAAGTTGAAGCCTACCGTGTAGGTCTGGGTAGCCAACTTGTCTTCTGCAAGCACGGTAATCGTTACGATATTGCCGTCCTTGACAGGATTCTCAAGACCGGTTTGCCCCTTTTGCCCTTGGAAAGCCACCACATCAGGAATCTCATGTACGCCTACAGGCAGCTCCACATCGTAACGATACTTATCTGGATAGAAGTTCACTTGACCCTTCGTATAGGCATCTATCGAAAGCGTATCGATATTTATCATGCTCAATTGTGCGTTCGTCGAAGGCGGCGTCAGGAAGTCGAGCGTATAAGTCTTCTTCGTAGTACCGTCTTTCGCGGTAACGTCCAAATAAACGGTCATCTTCTGCTGACGGATTTCAACGGTTTGGCCATCCACCTTCATCGTTGCCGAAATCTTCGGCGTAGTGGTGGTTCCGGACTCCAGATTAATCGCATAACTCGAGTTCTGCGGTTCGAAACTCAGCCCTGGATTGAGAGCTGTTTCAAACCTATCAAACGGTTTGCCGTTCAGCAGAACATCTGCTAACTCAGCATCGTTCGAAAGCGCTTGTACATATACTTTCACGTAGTATTCCTCAACCGTTACGCCGTCTTGTGCGGTAACAACAATGGTGTTCTTTGTGCCATAATCGGTCGAATCCACCTTCAATTGTACGTTTTGGAAGTTGTCGTTCGAAGCCCACGAAATGTCAATATTGTTCGTCGGCGAGTTGGCAGAATAGTTGTGACGACCAATCTCGAACTCCTCTACCGGCAACCCATTAACCATAATACCAGATAAGTACGCATTATGAGAAGGCTCGGAATTAACAGTAATCAGATATTCCTGCTTATCCACGCCGTTAGCGGCGGTTACAAGCAGTTTCGCATCATCCTTATTGAGTTTACCTTCTGTCACTTCCACTTTCTGCTTGGCATCATTACTCTCATAGGTAAGCGATGGCATTTCAGGTTCTGCCAATTTGATGGCCGGAGTCGGCAAGGTTATCGCATACGTGAAGGAATCCGGACGGAAGCCCTCAATCTCCACACCATTTAACTTAATCGATGCAAGGGTCGTAATATCCGTTTGAGTCGGCTTCACTTCCACATCGTAGGTCTTGGTGTGTATGCCATCTTCTGCCGTCACCACAATCACGTACTCCGTTTCAGGAGCACCACCGGACATTTTGCGAACCGGCGCGTTATTAGTGGCATTCTTCGGCTGAATAGCAATCGTTTGCTTGAGTCCATCCTTACCCATAGGTTGAATAGCAACCGCCGAATCGGTATAGATAGTGTAATCGCCTACAGCAAAACGCTCCAGCGGTTCGCCGTTCACGAGAATAGTCTTCAAATCCGCATCTTCAGACTTATTAGTGGGGTATAACAGTTTATAGGTGTGTTGTGCCTTGTAACCATACACCTCCCACGTCATGTTTGCAGCACTTTGGATATATACCACGGTATCGCCTTCGGAAACTCGGGCGAACGAAGTCAGCATTGGATGTGCACCCTCGTTTATCTTCTCGTAGGTGCCTTCACCAAAGCCCATTACATCCTTTCCGTCAAACACAAACTCCTTGAGCTGTGCCGAAGTCGGGTCGTCGTTGACAGCCAACGCAATCTCGTAGGTTCCTTTAGCGCCGTTTTCGGCAGTTACGGTAATCAAGCCGTCCTTCACATCAACAATCTGACCGTCATACTGTTTCTCAAACGTGAAGATCGGATAGGTTTGCGCATCCAAAGTATATTGTTTCGTTGCCGGAACAAAGTCCGAAACATGCGAGAGAGATTTGAGCGTTACATCGTCCGAAAGATCGGTTATAAACTTCACCTTGTACGTACGAGCCTCACCGTATTCGGGAGTCACAGTAACAGACATCACACTATCCTTATACTCCATAGCGATAGTCTGACGGCTGCTTGCTGGTACTACCTCAAAGTCCGGCAATTCTTTCTGCGTGGACTTCAGGTGGTACTCATAGTCGTTCTTCTCATCATCAAACATACCCAACTCTACCCCATTAAACTTAATCGCACTCAAAACATTGCGGGTATCCAACGGACGTTTTACCGTAAGAGTATAATCCGTATAATCTATTCCGTTCTCAGCGAAGTTACGGATAGTTGCCGTACGAACACCATACTCGCCCGACTTGGTTTCTGCGTTCCAAGTAACCAGTTGTGCTTGGTCTTCTACATCACCGGTAAAGTTCAATACAGGAATCTCAATGCGCTCCGGATTGGTCAAGGTCACCGCAAACGCCTTATCGGTCAGCTCCGCAGCGATATTATCTACCTTCAAACCGGTCAGCGTGTGATTGAAATAGAAACGTGCCCAATCCACATACATAGTAGCAGCAGATGCTTCCGTTCCATTTCTACCGGCCTCAGATTCGAAGGAGTTAAGGATAACGTTCATGCTTTGAGGAATACCCGCTGCTGCATTCGTAGGACGCAAATCCATCGAAATCGTGGTAAACGCTGACTGAGTTGTCTTATTGGTATATACCTGTTCTTGCGTGGACAACGAACCTGTTACTTGATATACGATACGGCTGGCATTATTACTAATTTCTGTTTGCTTGAAGTTCACTTTCAGTTCATCAGGTGAGTTACGGAACGTCATACCACCTGATACACCAAAGTCTGAACCGGCAGCTACGCTGAAATCAGCCTGAATCGTGCCCAACGTAATGTATGCAGGAACATAGCCACCCAAGGGGAAGGCATTATATTTAGATTCCATCTTAACGACAGATGTACCATCTTTCGTTACCTCATTACCGGTCGTATATGTTCCCACCAAAGTGAATTTTTTACCTTCGGTAAAGTGTCCTAAGGTATTCCATCCAACAGGCTTAACACCCTTATATGCAGCATTTTCCCATTGGTCAAATTCGGTGTTTGGCAATACATCATTGGTATAATAGAACCACAAGTCATAAATCGTAACGATATCATTATACGTTACCTCAGCTTGCCAGTGCTTCTCTGTTTGCTCAAGCACATTGAGTTCGACCCCTTTATTCAACGTATAGCGAATAATATGCTTATTCTCAACCGGTACGATATACGAATAATTATAGGGGTCAAAACCTTCCAAAGCTACGCCATTAACGGTCAGCGCTGTGATGACAGCCGGATTCTTATCGCCCACAATTGGCGTAATAGTATATACCTCATCAGTCTCGCCTTTGCGATTGGATTTAACCGTCAGAATAGTCGGCTTGGTCACACCACCGGGCTGTACGAATACCGTCTGCTCAGGGAACATCTTATCGTATTCCACAGACAACGTCCGCGAACCATAAGGTACATTGACTTCAAAATTACGCTTCGTCTTGTCTTTCAGACTCAAATCTTCTTCCAAATCAGGATTATTGTCAATCCTCACACTTATAGCTGCCAAACGGTTCGCTTCCGATGCTTCCTCCGCATGGAAGTACAGATTATACGTACGTTGGTCGCCATTTTCGGCGGTTACAATAATCTGAGACGTCTGACCCAAGGGACGCGAGATAAACTCTATCGTCTGTTCCGGCTCAGCTTTCGTATAAACAACGGTCGGAGCGGCCTTACTCTGATACGGCATCACAATATCGTAGTCCGTTTGAGACGGTTTATACTCCAACTCCGCATCATCAGAGCCTAAATATAGGCTTCCTAACTCTACATTGCCGGACTTACGTACCGGGAACTCAATATAATAGTTGCCTTCATCGCCGTTCTCAGCCTTCACATTGATGTGAAGCGTACCGTTCACGTTGCAATAATAGGTCGTCACTGTCTGCGTCGCTACCTGTGCTACAGCCTGTACACTCGGGATGACGCGTGTACGCCATGCCAGCGAATCGATATAATCGGTCTTATCCGGACTGAACCCTTCGAGCGCTACGCCGTCCACAAAGATGTTCGCCAACTTGGTGTTATTGGACTGTTTACGCGCGTACGTAATAGTATAGGTCATCTCGGAGCCGTCCTCTGCTGTCACCACAATCTGATGATGGTCGGCATCGTTTTGCAGCAAGAGCGTCGTTTGACCGGGCTTCGTGGTCAGAATAACATCGGGCAATTGTGCGCCGTTCTCCAGTTCTACTGCATAGTCGCTCTTCGTCGGCACAAAACTCAGCGGTATATTCACCAACTCAATATTAGTCAGCGTAGCATCGCTGTACTTCGCGTTCTGGAACTTAAAGTGATACGTATTGACATCGCCGCTTTCAGGCATCACCTTAATCTCATATTCGCGCTCTGCCACTTGACCGAAGTAAGACTCCTTCGCATTCTCGCTCTTCACGAACGTAATAGTCGGCACAACTTGACCGGCAGCGAGATCAATCACGTAGTTCAATTGGTCAGATTTGAAAGCCGCATATTTCACGCCGTCAAAATATACCTCATCCACCGTCGCAATCGTCGATTGAGGCTCGGTAAACGTAAAGGTATATACCGACACAGCGCGACCGGAAGTCACAAACAACCGTACCACGTTCTTCGTGCGCAACACCTCTACAGAATCGGTCTCATTCATCTTTTCCCACGTCACTTCCTGCACTCCTTTTTCGATAGTATAGGATTTCTGCGTAGGCTCAAACTCGTCATAGCGCTCGCCGTCAAGGTACACCTTCTTCAGCTCGGCTATATCCGCATTCGAATCTTCAAAATAAATGCGGTAGATATTCGGAGTACCGCCGCTTTCGGCCTGTACACGGATTTGCGCCACACCTACGCTAACAGGAGTTGATATTGTCACGTGCTGACCAGGCTCTTCCTTAACCACAATCCGCGGGCAAGTTGCCGTAGTCAACGTATAGTGATACTCATACTCTTCGGGGTCAAATCCCTTGAGTTTTGTGGTATCACCATTCACCACCAACGATATACCCGCCAAGTTCGCATTCGAGTTCTTCTCTGTCTCAAACGTGATATAATATGTCTCCTTCGACGTCTTGTCCTCGGCGGTAACAATCACTAAATATTGGTCACCACGAGGAACAATCTGTACGGATTGAACATCTTCCTGCTTCTTATATGTAATGTTCACCGTCTCGCCCGGAGTCAAAGTATAGGTGTACTCCATACTATCCGAACGGAAGCCGTCAAGAGCATTCTTATTGACGTATATCATAGCCAACTGCGTGTTGGATGAAGTCGCCACAACAAACTTGATCTTATATGTCTTCGTAGCGCCGCTCTGCGGACGAACGGTAATACGGAACTCGCCATTCACCTCACGTGTCGTGATAGTCTGCGATTCTCCTTCATCCCATGTAATAACCGGCATTTCTTGGTCCTTTGCCAGATTATACGTATATTCTAATTTATCGGCATCGAAACCGGCAAGGGATACGCCATCCAAGTAAATCATCCGCAGAGAGTTGTCCGTGGACAGAATAACCTTGAAGTTAATCATATAAACCGTCTGACTACCATCCTGCGCCGTAACCGAGATACGCGTTGTTCCGTTCAATCCGCCGGACAGCACGTTACAGGTCTCGTTCTCCTCGGCCTTGTCCCAAGTAATCTTCGGCAGCGTCGTCGTGCCGTGAAGCTCCACATCGTAACTCAATTTCGTCGGACTGAAGCCCTCAAGCGGCTGACCATCCAGATAAATCATATTCAGTGATGATTCATCCGACTGCTTGGTCGCAATCACAATCTTATACACCACTTGGTCGCCGTTACCCGCCGTTACCGTCACACGCGTCGTTCCGTTCAAACCGCCCGGTACAATATCTACCTTCTGATATTGGTCTCCCGGTACAGGTGTAATCTCCGGCAACGAAGTCGTGCCCAATGGCAGATTCACGTAATACAGCAAAATATCGGGATCAAAGCCTTCAATGGACGTACCGCCAATCTTCAGGTCTTTCAGTTTCGCATATGACGATGCCTCAAGCTTGAAAGTCAATTTATACACTTTCGGCGTTTGATTGCCCGGCGTAGATACTGCTATCTGGTACGTACCACCGTCTATCTTATCCGGTGCCGTATGTACCACTGTCTGTTCACCTGCAGGATAGAATGATAACGTATCCACCTTCGGCATACTCGTTGTACTGAGCGGCAAGGACACCTTATAGATATTCAGAGTCGGATTAAAGCCCGGCACATCCTCTCCATTCACCTTAATGCCTTTCAGCCGGTTATCTGACAACAGTGCCACAGAGAACGACAACGTATATTTCTTTGTCGTCTTCTTATCCGGCGCAGTTACGTTCAGCGTAGCGGTTCCGGTCGGAGAGGTCGCTTGAGTGATACTTACACTCTGACCATCCTCCGCGGTAATTGCCTCCACTACGGGCGCCTTCTTCGTTCCGTAAGGAAGTTCAACATTATATGTCGTGGTCGAAGGCTTGAAGTTTGCAATCTCCTCACCATTGACCTTGATTCCAGCTAAGCTTGCGTTTGTGGACGGAGCACGAACGAACTTAATCTTATACACGTGCGTTGATTTGCCGTCTTCAGACTTCACGGTAATCGTTGTCGGAGTGCCGTCAATCACACCGTTCGTAATCGTAATCTCACTCCCCGACAGCTTACGACCGTTGAATGTGGCAGTTGTCCCTTTGACATTTGTCAACTTACCTGCACCACGCCAAGCCTCGATAGCCGGCAGCTGGGTCGCCTTCTCGCCCAAGGAATAGACCTGCTCTTCCTCCGAATCGGGGTCAAAGCCTTTCCACTCCTTGTTATCAAGATATATCTTCTGAATCTTCGACGAATAAATCAACTCGATATCATCCACCCACAAACCGTTATCTTGGTACAAGCCGCTATTCGCACGGAAGTTCGGATAGTTACCTGCCGACAAAATAACATTACACATCGAAGGCACATCGCTGTTCATGTAGAAAATAGGCACTTTTATCTGCACCCAGTTATCGTACTTCGCACGCGCACGATACCAACCCTCAGCTATCTGATTCGCCTTCGTATCAGTACCGCACTCATTTCCATCCAATGCCTGACGAACGTCACTTTCCTCGTTGGTCTGACTAACTCCGGTACAACCGCCATTCTTGTTCTTGTAACTTGAACTCTTGGCAGTGCCGTTCCATGCGTAGTACAACAAATGGAAATCCTCCTTGTCGGTATTGTTACCCGTACGCTTAATCCACACAGCCATCGTATCGGGACGGTACTTGAACGATATACCACCGTACGTTCCGGCGGTAGCGGTTCCCGTACTTACACCCTCCAAATATTGCCAAGCCGTACCTAAGCCCATATAACCAGGACCCACTTCGGTAATACCTAAGGCACCTACCTCCTTGTCCGCTACATACGCACAATAACCCGAACGACCGGTCTTCTGGTACATGAACGTGAACTTAAAGCCCACTTGTTCCACATTACTGCCGTGCCAGTTCTTCAACTGCGCGTCATTGTTAAACGAACTCGACCAATCCTCAAAATGCGGATCGGGGAGTTGTTGGGCAAAACTGCCAACTGTCGCTGCCACAAGGGCAAGCATCAAAACGTAAATTTTCTTCATTATCTGTTGTTTATCTATTATTTCACAAACTTGATTTTATAACTCATCGTAGATTTGCCATCTTCCGACTTCACAGTAATCGTTGTCGGCGCGCCGTTAATGGCGCCTTCCGTAATCGTCATTTCCTGTTCACCCAATTGGCGTCCCTTGAACGAAACGACTTTCCCCTTTATATTCTTCAGCGAACCAACGCCGCGAAGCGCAGTAATACTCGGCATCTCACTTGTACCCATTGGCAGACGATATGTCTGAACCGCCTCGCTCTCCGAATCAAACTCCTTCCACTCTTCGCCGTTAATCAACAACTTTTGAATCTTCGCCGAATAAATCAGCTCCACATCATCCACATACAAACCGTTGCCGTCGTACAAACCGCTATTCGCACGGAAAGCCGGATAGTTTCCGGCAGAGAATATAACGTTGCACATTTGCGGCACCTCGTCATTCATATAATAAATCGGCACACTCATTCGCGTCCAATTATTGTATTTGGCGCGCGCACGATACCAGCCTTCGGCTACCTGCTTCGCTTTCACTTCAGTACCACACTCGTTTCCGTCCAGCGCCTGACGCACATCACTCTCCTCGTTTATCTTCTCCACACTCGTGCAACCGCCGTTCTTGTTCTTGTAATTCGTTCCTTTGGCGGTTCCCTTCCACGAATAGAACAGCAAGTGAAAATCTTCCTTATCTGTATTATCGCCGGTTCGCTTAATCCAAACCACCATCGAATCCGGACGATACTTCCAGTTCATGCCTCCGTAGGTACCGGCTGTTGCTGAACCTGTACTCAATCCCTTCAGGTATTGCCAAGATATACCCAGACCGAAATATCCCGGACCAACTTCCTTGATACCGAAAGCACCTATCTCGCGATCAGCTACATATGCGCAGTAGCCGGTACGACCCGGACGTTGGAATAAAAATGTAAACTTGAAACCTAATTGGGAAACATTACTGCCATGCCAGTCCTTCAATTGAATGTCTTTGTTAAATTCGTCTGACCAATTCTCAAAATGCGGGTCAGGCAGCTGTTGACCTTGTACGTTTGTTGAAATACTTAATGCCGCGACTGTAATCACTACCGCCATTCGGCTAATAAACGTCTTGCTTGAAATCATTATCTTCACTTTATAAGTTTTTTTTATCGTTTTACGGATTATTTTTCTTTGTCATTTTTACACTTCACCAAAAAACGCTGCAAAAGTACTGCTTTTCGCGCACGCACACAATAGCACGTGTTATGAAAAAGTGCACAATTTTTAAGAATGTACATAATTCACGACAATTTACACATTTATATGCATGCATTTTTTTAAGATTCGCATAAGAATCTTTAATATTCCCCATTCCCCGTAACCCATAACCCCTAACCTATAACCCTTAACCCATAACCCGTAGCCTGTAACCTATAACCCTTAGCTCATTACCCATAACCCGTAACCCGTAACCGGTAACCCTTTGTCCCTTACCGGCGGATTTAATTCGCCCCATACAGCGTCCCCTTTGCTCGCATTTTTGCGAGCTGGATATTCATTATTCATTACCGCAGATATTCATTATTAATTATTCATTATTAATTGTACATTCTTTCCCGAATCAAAAACGTAATATATACGATAGATACACGTTAGATTTACGAAAGATACACGATAGATACACGATAGATAAAGCCACCACTACTATGAGACTACCATTTTACAACTTTTATAGCATCTAAAAAAGCATTTCTTACACCATTTATTCATAAAAATAGCAAAAAATCGTTTTTTAAGGCAAAATATTTGCATATTCCAACTTTTTGCAGTACCTTTGCGCGCTTAATTTGGTGTATTGTGCGCATACGCGGACGATTTATATTGTTATGGGTACTGATTTTAGCCACAATCGGTACAGGAAAAACGAGGGCGGAAGACGCCATCGTTCCTGATTCCGTATCAGTAAGCAAGGATTCAGTAGCGGTCAGCAACGATTCACTAACGGTAAGCAACGATTCACTACCAACAATCGAAGAACCCAAACTCGAAAAGGAGGATCCAAAGTCGTCCAAAGCCTTGGAGTCGCCGGTAAGTTACTCGTCCAAAGACTCGATGGTCATGATGGGTAACGGAAATGCTTTCCTGCACGGACAAGGTGTCATCAAGTTCGAAGACATGGAACTGCAGTCCGATTTTATCAAGTGTAACTTGGACAGCAATCTCATCTATGCCCGCGGTGTTTTGGATACCGCCGAGAACGAATGGAAAGGCAAACCGGTCTTTCAAGACAAGAAAGACAAGTACGAATCAAACGAGATTATCTATAACCTCCAAAGCAAACGCGGTATTATCCGTCACGTAGTGACCCAGCAGGGCGAAGGTTATATCCTTGCCGAAAAAACCAAGAAGATGGATGACGACGTCATGATGATGGCGCACGGCAAATACACTACCTGCGACAATCACGAACACCCTCACTTCTATCTCCATCTGACCAAAGCCAAAGTCAAACCCGGCGATTATATCGCTGCCGGTCCAGCCTATCTCGTGGTAGGTGATGTACCGCTTCCTTTGGCGATTCCCTTCGGTTTCTTCCCGTTTACGAATACCTACTCCAGCGGCTTGATTATGCCAAATTTCGGCGACAACTACGAGCGCGGACTCTACCTCAACGGTATCGGTTATTACTTTGCTCTCTGCGATTACGCCGACTTGGAGATAACGGGCGATATCTATACGAAAGGAACATGGGCGGTTTATGCTCGATCGAAGTACCTCAAGCGCTATCTGTTCAATGGAAATATCAGCCTCAACTACCGCTGTGACGTCACGGGTGAACGCGATTTGCCCAACTACACCAAAGCGACGAACTTCTCCATCCAGTGGACACACACGCAGGATAGCAAAGCCAATCCCTACAATAACTTCAGCGCAAGCGTGAACTTCTCGACCTCCGGTTATAACCGCAGTAACATCAACAGCTACTATAATCCCCAACTGAACTCCGAAAACACCAAGTCTTCCAGTATCAACTATACCCAGCGCTTCCCCGACAGCCCGTGGAGCATCAGTATGAGTGCCCTCATCAACCAACGAACCAAGGACTCTACCATATCACTCACCCTACCAGACCTGTCGGTGAACATGAGCCGCGTCTATCCTTTCAAGTTCAAGAAACGCGTCGGCAAAGAGAAGTGGTACGAAAAGATAAGCCTCTCCTACACCGGAAACGGTAAGATTGCTGTCAGCAATATCAAGGAGGACAAGGTGCTGCACTCCAATTTCCTCCGCGACTGGCAAACCGGTTTGAAGCATAACATCCCTATTTCCGCCTCGTTCACCGTACTCAAATACTTGAGCATAACGCCGTCTATCCGCTTGACGGACCGCATGTACTTCCAGCGGGTTGACCAAAGCTGGAACAACCAGACACAAGCCTTGCAGCGAGACACCACGAACGGCTTCTACAATGTCTTTGACTTTGATGCAAGCATCTCGCTCCAAACAAAGATATACGGCTTCTACACACCCTCACGCAAACTGTTCCCAAAAGGAAAAGTGGACCGGTTCCGTCATATTATAACACCAAGTTTGGGCTTTACCTATCACCCCGATTTCGGAAAGAAAGGTTGGGGATACTATGGCGAATATGACCAGCCAGTCTATACCAACACCGTTGACCCTGCCACAGGCCTGAAGATTCAAGAATATGACAAGGACGGCAATCCGGTGTTTGTGCACCAAGTCTATTCACGCTTCCCGAGTGCTATGTACGGCACAGCCTCTAACGGTGCAGCGGGACGGTTGTCTTTCGGCGTGGCGAATAACGTCGAAGTGAAAGTACGCAACGACCGCGATACAACCGGCAAAGAGCCGTTCAAGGTCTGGTCCGTCATAGATAATATCAGTATCAATGGTGGCTATAACTTTATCGCCGACTCCATGAACTGGGACCTCTTCTCAGTCAATCTGCGATTGAAGATACCTAAGGTGAACTACACCCTGAACCTAAGCACGACTTTAGACCCGTACATGTACGAACTGAACGCACTCGGCACACCTGTCAGAACGAACAAACAATACTGGCATAACGGCAAGTTCCCGCACTGGAGCGGTACAAACTTCAGTTTGAGCTATACCTTCAACAACCAAACCTTCCAAAAATGGTTCGGCAAGAAGAACAAAGGCGGCGAAGAGGAGGAGCCCGAAGACCCTGGTAACATGGATCCCACAACCATGAACGAGGACGGTACGCTCAATAACGGTCGGCGAAACGAGAAGCACAATCACGATGACGAGGCAGATGAAGACGGCTTCGTGAAGACCGAGATTCCGTGGAGCCTGAGTATCAGTTACTCCATTCGATACGGCAACAGTTCCACTTTCGACTACGAAAAGATGTGGTATAAGATGGAGCTCACCCACAACCTAAGCTTCAGCGGTTCTCTTGGACTGGGACACGGCTGGAAGATAAGCGGCAGCGCAAGCTATGACTTCAAAGCCAAGAAGATTTCCAGCGCCAACTTCACCGTAACACGAGACCTCCACTGTTGGAGTATGTCCTGCAGCTTTGTGCCCATAGGACCTTATAAGAGCTATAACTTCCACATCGGCGTAAACGCTTCGATGCTGGCAGACCTCAAATATGATAAATCAAGTACAGACTCAACTAATAAACAAGTAACATGGTGGTAGAAAATCAAAAAGTGGTAACATGCACCTATAACATGTTCATCACAACAGACGGAAAAGAAGAGTTAATCGAACAGGCAACAGCCAAACGTCCGCTGATTTATTGTCACGGCGAGCACATGATGCTCCCCAAGTTCGAAGAAGCACTTGCCGGCAAATCAGTTGGTGACACGTTCGATTTCGTGATTAAGAAAGAAGACGCCTACGGCGAATATGACGAAGCAGGACTCATTGAACTGGACAAGAAAATCTTCTATAACGGCGACAATGAGTTTGATTCGGAGCGCGTCTATGAAGGAGCGATTGTGCCGATGACAACCCAAGACGGACAGATTGTCAACGCACAGATCTCGCTTATCGGCGACAAGACGGTTACAATCGACCTCAATCACCCTTATGCCGGTGAAGACCTGCATTTCGTGGGAGAGATTCTGGATATTCGCGATGCCGACCCAAAAGAACTCGAAGCCATTCGCAATCCCCACAAGTGCGGCGGTTGCCACGGCAACTGCAGTTCCTGCGACTCCGACTGCGGCTCAGATTGCGGCAAATAACAATTTAACACTTTAACGCTTTAACAACTTAACGCTATATGGCTAATATACTTGCTATTGTAGGTCGTCCGAATGTGGGTAAATCCACCCTATTCAACCGTTTGACCAAAACCCGTAGGGCGATTGTCATGGGCGAAGCCGGCACTACCCGCGACCGGCAATACGGTCACGCCGAATGGTGCGGACGTGAGTTCTCCGTGATTGATACCGGCGGTTGGGTGGTCGGCAGCGATGACACCTTCGAATCCGAAATCAACCGCCAAGTAAACCTCGCCATCAAGGAAGCAGACGTAGTGCTGCTCGTTGTTGACGTGAACGAAGGCGTAACCCAGTTCGATATGGAAGTGGCACACCTGCTTCGCCAAGCTAAAAAACCGACCGTACTCGCCGTCAACAAAGTCGATGCCTTCGATCAGCAATACGGCGCTCCAGAGTTCTATAAACTCGGACTGGGCGAACCGTTCATTCTCAGCGCCGAAAACGGACTGGGAACAGGCGAACTGCTCGACGAGATATGCTCTCGCTTCCGCTCGGATGTCAATGGCGAAAACCTCGAAGACGAACTGCCTCGCTTTGCGATTGTAGGACGACCAAATGCCGGCAAATCAAGTATTCTCAACGCGTTTATCGGCGAAGACCGCACTATCGTAACGGATATCCCTGGCACTACCCGAGACAGTATCTACACCCGCTACAACAAGTTCGGCAAAGACTTTTACCTCGTGGATACAGCCGGTATCCGCAAGAAAGCCAAAGTGAACGAAGACTTGGAGTACTATTCGGTCCTCCGCAGTATTCGTGCCATCGAGAACTCCGATGTTTGCATTCTCATGATTGATGCCACACGAGGCATCGAATCCCAAGACCTGAACATTTACAGCCTTATTCAAAAGAATAAGAAAGGTCTGGTGGTCTGCATCAATAAATGGGATCTCATAGAGAGCAAAACCACCGCTGACATCAAGGCCTACGAACGCGCTATCCGCGAACGTATTGCACCGTTTACAGACTTCCCGATTATCTTCACAAGTGCAACCACCAAACAACGAATCTTCAAAGTCATCGAAACGGCGTTGCACGTTTATGAGAACAAGCAAAAGAAGATTCCGACAGCACAACTGAATGAGAAGTTCCTCCCGCTCATCGAGAACTACCCGCCACCCGCCACGAAAGGCAAATACATCAAGATTAAATACTGTACGCAGCTGCCGAACACCCAAGTACCAACCTTCGTGTTCTTTGCCAACCTGCCTCAGTACGTAAAAGAGCCTTATCGCCGGTTCTTGGAGAACAAACTCCGCGAATGGTGGGATTTTACAGGAACGCCGGTACAGCTGTTTATTCGTGCAAAATAAGCAGAAAAAATATATATTTTTTAATAAAACGGCTCGAAAGTTTGTATATATTGAAAAAATATCGTAATTTTGCGGCTTGAATGAAGATTATCGGCTTCACATACATAAACGGACAGACCGAAATGGTGCTAAAAGGCGACAGTTGTCTGCTGGTAAACCGAAAGCCGTTCTTCATGCCCGATTGGACGAGTGACGTGCAAATGCAACGTTGTATTGTGTTGCGCGTTAGCCGATTGGGAAAAAGTATAGCGGCAAAGTTCGCGAACCGGTACTACGATGCCATCGCCTATGGCGCAGATTTTACGGCAGCGGATGTGCTGCACGAAGCCATAACGCACGGACATAGTTGGACACCCGCAACGTGCTTCGATTACTCGCTCGCCGTAGGAGCATGGATAGACATCGAACAGTTCGCTCTCAACAATGACCAATTGGCAGTGCCCGTTGAACAAGCCATAGAGCAGGCAAGCAAAGTAATGACCATCCGGCAAGGCGACCTGATTTATATCCACCTCAAGGACGAACCGCAGCACGTAGAACGGGACGAAGTGATAGAAGAAGAAGGATTATATTGTAAAATCAAATAAATTGAAAAAGACAAGTTTCATAATAATCAGCTTATTGCTGTTCGCACAATTAGCGACAGCTGCGCACTCTTATGCCTCGCATTCAATCTTGAGTAGCGGACACTGGGTGAAGATTCGCGTAAGCGAGTCCGGTATATGCCGCTTGACTTATGACGAACTGGCTTCTGCCGGTCTCTCGCCCGCGAACGTGCGCATTTATGGTTACGGTGGAGCGATGCTCTCACAAGATTTTACAAAGCACAAAATTGACGACCTCCCCGCAGTAGGATTTTGGATGGTGACAGGCAACGATGGCGTGTTCAATAGCGGCGACTATATCCTGTTCTATGCCCAAGCAAACTTCAGTTGGGAATATAACGGTGTTCGTTTTGCACACACGCGCAACCCCTACAGCGACTACGGCTACTATTTCCTTACGGACAACGTTGGCGAACAAAAGATTCTCGCTCCTGAAACCCGAGAAACATTCGCCACCACTCCGACAGAGGTGTCAACCTATACAAACTACCAACTGCACGAAGTGGATAAGGTCAATCTACTTGACCCGCAGAACGGCGTTGACGGCGGTGGACGGGAGTTCTACGGCGAACTGTTCACACCGAACACCTCCCAAAGTTTCACACTTCGGACAGCAAATATCGTGGCAAGTACTCCAATGCGCCTCTACGTAGATGTAGCAGCCTATTCAACCGCACAATCTACATTCACAGTACAGGTCGGCAGCCATCAAGAACTGATTAATGTGGCAGGAACGCCTATTTCCGACAACTACACCTTTGCAAAAACAGGTACGTGTAACGTGCTTGTAACGCCCACAAACGCCGCTACACAAACTGTCAAAATACACTATAGTAACAGCGTAGGAAGCGCAGCAGGCTACCTGAACTTTATCGAATTGTCTGCCGAGAGCCGGCTAGAGCTAACCAGCTCGTTTATGCCCTTCCGAACGCCTACTAACTTCAAATCCGCTACACCCGTCAAGTATGTCATCAGCGGCGTGAACACTGCTACACAAGTGTGGAACGTGACACACTTGGATGATATCTACCGCGTACAAGCCAGTATCAATAGCGGTACACTCACCTTTACCGAAAGTAATAAGACCGAAGTGCAAGAATATGTCGTGCTCAACCCCTACGGCAGTCAGTGGGTCAGCGCAAGCGTTATGGGCACGGTCGGAAACCAGGACTTGCATAAACTGAACGATATCGACCTTGTGGTTATTACACCGGCTGAACTCATGGCACAGGCACAACGACTTGCCAAAGCGCACGAGCAAAATGACCAAATGACAACTGCCGTTGTAACCGACCAACAGGTATATAACGAGTTCTCCAGCGGTACGCCGGACGCTTCAGCGTATCGTTGGCTGATGAAGATGCTATACGACCGCGGCGTAGGCGCCACCCACAAACCCTCACACCTCCTTCTGTTCGGAGACGGCACATTCGATAACCGCAAACTGCTCTCCGGCAGCGGAAAGGCAATGTTGCTTACCTACCAATCGCTGAACTCCACTGTTGAAACCAAGGCTTATGCCACAGATGATTACTTCGGGTTCATGGACGATAACGAAGGCGAATATGACGTGTCAGCAGATATGGAATTGGGCGTCGGACGCTTGCCGCTTAATAGCATAGAGGAGGCGCAACAAGTGGTGGATAAGTTGCTGGCTTATATGGCGAACGACCGATACGGGAACTGGAAGAACCAGTTGCTGTTCATCGCAGATGACGGTGACCACGGGCTCCATACAGAAACTGCCGAAGGAGGCGCCGAACTGGTACGTATCAAGAACCCCAACTTTGTGGTGAACAAAGTATATCTGGATGCCTATCAGCAGGAAGTAACCGCCTCCGGCGAGAGTTATCCGCTGGCGAAGAACCGCGTTGAGAACCTGCTTAACAATGGAATGTTGTACCTCAACTACTCCGGTCACGGCGGATACAACGCCATTACGAACGAAAGTCTGATGGACTTGCATTCCATCGAATCCTTGACGAACGAAAATCGCGCTTTCTGGATGCTGGCTACCTGCTCCTTTGCCCATTTCGACTCCGGTAAACGCTGCGCCGCAGAATCAGCTGTGCTGAACCCCGACGGCGGAGCTATCGGTGTACTGTCTGCTTGCCGAACCGTTTATGCCACGCAGAACAAAGCCATCAACCGGCACTTCTGCGACACCCTCTTCGGGCATCGTAATCCGTACGCCTACGAGATGACACTCGGCCAATCTACCCGTATAGCAAAGAACCGCACCGGCAAGAACGATGAAAACAAGATGCCCTACATTCTGTTAGGCGACCCCGCTATGCGCATTGCCTACCCCACGCAGTTCGGCATACGTACCACTTCTTGCTCGGATACCGTGCGCGCCTTGACTATACACACCGTCAAAGGAGAAGTGATTGACTCCTTGGGCGCCAAGCAAGACTGGTTCAACGGCAGCGTTGTGGTTACGGTTTATGACAAACTCCAGCAGATTACCACCCGAGATAACGACGAGAAGAATCCCTCCGAGCAAAAACTGCTGACTTACAACGACTATCCGAACGTGCTGTTTAACAGCGAGATAGACGTAACGAATGGTACCTTTGAATTCACGTTCATGTCACCCAAAGATATCCGCTATAATTTCGGCAACGGACGTATTATATATTATGCCTTTGACCGCGAGAATGCCGCCGAAGCCGTCGGACACTACGAAGACTTCGTTATCGGTGGTAGTTCTACCGTCACCATTATTGATACCATCGGTCCCGATATCAAGCTCTATCTCAATAACCCTGCCTTCACGGACGGCGGCAAAACGCACGAACACCCACACTTCTATGCGGATTTGTACGACGAACACGGCATCAACACTGTGGGTAGCGGTATTGGTCACGACCTGCTTATGGTGGTCGATAACAGCCCGCAAATGACCTATGTGCTCAATAGCTACTTCAAGAACTCCAAGGGCGACTTCCGTAGCGGACAGATAAGCTATAAGATGCCTGACTTGGAGTCCGGTTCACACACATTAACCCTCCGGGCTTGGGACCTGTTCAACAACAGCAGCACCAAGGCACTGAATTTCACCGTGGTGAAGGATCTTGACATGAACATCTTCTCCGTAACAGCCTACCCCAATCCGGTAAGTCAGTCCGGAGTAATAACCATAAAATTAGAATACGATCGGCCGGATGACCTCGTTCAAACAGATATTTATGTCTATAACACATCCGGACAGATGATTTGGCAGCACACCCAGAAAGATGCCAAGGTCATTGAATGGAATATCGGCGAGATGGGTGTAACGCCCGGAATGTACATTTATCGCTTGCAAATGAAAACGGAAACGACTTCTGTCGTCTCACAATCCGGAAAAATAATAGTAACTAAATAGAAACGATTTTTGCCTATGAAGCAACTTTAAAGAAGTTTATTTTTAACCAAACAAGAAACAATTTAATCCAAACAATAAAATAAAAATGAAAAAAATTATTGTATCCTTTGCAACCGTATTCTGCTTTGCCGCAGTTACATTTGCAGCAGACCCTGTTCTGAATCCGATTATTACGGCTATGCCCTCTCTTTCAATTGCTCCCGACGCTCGTGCTGCCGGTATGGGCGATGTTGGTGTAGCCACCACAGCCGACTTAAACTCACTCTATTGGAACGCCGCCAAATTCGCCTATATGGACAGCCACGGTGGTATCACAGCCAACTATACGCCTTGGTTGCGTAAACTCGTCGGCGAGATTGACCTTGCTCACTTGGAAGGTTACTTCAAATGGGACGATGTACAAGGTATCGCCGGTTCGTTCACCTATTTCAGTATGGGTGCCGTTCAGCTGACTGACATGTCCGGAACCGTGCTCCAAGAGGCACACCCAAACGAATGGGCGTTGGACGTTTCGTACTACCGTAAGTTGCACGAGTACGTCTCAATGGCAGTAGCTCTGCGCTTTATGTACAGCGACCTCAACAACGGAATCAACTCCTCTGTTTCAAACTCGGCACAAGAAATGCATGCCGCATGGACGATGGCTGCTGACGTGGATTTGTACTACCGGCAACCGATTGACATTAAGATGGGTACCAGTTACTTCACCCTCGGTTTCACACTCACCAACCTCGGTGGTAAGATGACCTATGACGATGTAACCAAGAACTTTATCCCCGCTACCATGCGAATCGGTGCAAGTTACGAGCTGCCCTTTGATAACTACAACAAACTGACTTTCAACTTGCAATGTGACAAACTGCTCGTTCCAAGCCGCAAGTCTAAATACGCTGCAAACTTCGACAAGGACGACCAATCGACTTGGACCATGACGCAGGACGAATATTCCGATATGACCTCCGTTAGCGGTATCTTCAAGTCCTTTGCAGATGCTCCGGAAGGCGCGAAAGAGGAGTTCAACGAAGTTCGTTGGGGTGCAGGTTTGGAATATACCTACAATCGTCAATTCTTTGGACGTGTCGGTTATAGCCACGAGAACAAGTACAAAGGTAACCGCCAATACATCACCGTTGGTGCCGGTTTCCACCTGAGTATCTTCTCCCTCGACTTTGCGTACTGTATCGGTTTGGCAGCGTCCAACCCACTCGACCAGACAATGCGTTTCACGCTCGGATTTGACCTTGCCGGCATCAAAGACCTTGTTAATAACCGCAAGGAACAATAATGCGAATCGGCTTTGGATATGACGTACATCAATTCACCCCTGACCGCAAACTGTGGTTGGGGGGAATTGTTGTGCCTTCTGAGAAAGGCTTACTCGGGCACTCGGATGCAGATGTCCTTATTCACGCCTTGTGCGATGCCCTATTGGGCGCCGCCGCAATGCGCGATATAGGATACCACTTCCCCGACACAAAGGGTAACGAATACGAAGGCATTGATTCAAAGATTCTGCTTCGCCGCGTGATGGAGATGATACGTCAGGCAGGTTACGAACTCGGCAACTGTGATTGCACCATCTGCGCACAAACACCCAAACTCAATCCCTTTATCCCTCAAATGCAGGAGTGCCTCGCTCAAGTAATGGGAGTGAAGCCCTCGCAAATCAATATCAAAGCCACAACCACGGAACACTTGGGTTTTGTCGGTCGTGAAGAAGGAATATCAGCTTATGCAGTTGCTCTTATTCATACCTGAGATTATTGCGCTTCTCACTGCGATGAATGCACAGCCGACCGAAATGGTGCGCGAAGGCAACTATACCCGCTATAGTTTGCAGGATAGTTGTGCCGTAGAGGTGTTGGAATATGCGACAGGCGATTCGGTTTTGGTGGTTCAAACTGTCTGTGCCCCCGTCTGTTCCTCTACCGCGCGCGTGTATAATAAGGAGACCTATACCCTGCTTCGGGTTATACCCCCTACCATCAAGGGTGTTTTCCCTTATGCATGGATAGAGAACGGACAACTCCACTGGCGGGATAACACCGGCGAGATACTGGACGACGAAGAGAAACGCCTATAATCGTTAATCGTCCAATCGAAAATATCATGACCTTCCCAATCTATCTCATCGGCTATATGGGTGCCGGAAAAACGACTGCCGGTAAACTGTTGGCGGACAAACTCGGCTGGCACTTCGTGGACTTGGATAACGCTTTCCATGAGATTCACGGCCTCACCCCTGCCGATTATATCCGCACTTACGGTATTGAAGCCTTCAGGCGCAAAGAGAAATACGTACTCGAAGACCTTGCCGAACTGCCCATAGAGAAAGTGATTTACGCCACCGGAGGAGGATATCCCTGTTGGGAGGATAATATGGAGTGTCTCAAGGAATTAGGTACCAGTATCTACCTGCGTTGGAAGCCGGAACATCTTGCCAAACGCCTGTCACTCACAGACTTGACCGAGCGACCTGTTCTGCAAGGCAAAACCGAAGAGGAACTGTTAGCCTTTATTCTTCCCCAACTCGAAGCCCGTGAGCCTTTCTATGCCCAAGCGGATATCATCATTGATGCTCCTTTTGAGACTCTCGATGAAAATAACGACGAACAATTAGCTGAATATCTATGTCAATTAATCAAATCCAGAACGAAATAATCGAAGAGTTTGAGATGCTGGACGAGTGGATGGACCGCTACGAACTGCTCATAGACTACGGTCACAACCTGCCTGCTCTACCCGACTCTGCCAAGACAGACCTGAACCTCATTGACGGCTGCCAGTCCAAGGTCTGGTTCACCGCAGAACTTGACACCTCCAATCCTGCCGAGCCGAAAGTTATCTATCATGGCGACTCAGATGCAATCTTGGTCAAGGGTATTGTAGCGCTGCTTATTCGCGTTCTGAGCGGCCATACACCAAAAGAAATTGTCGATGCAGATTTATACTTCATCGACAAAATCAATCTTCGCGAGCACCTTTCCCCGACCCGTAGTAACGGGCTGGCCGCGATGTTAAAGCAGATGCATTTATTTGCTCTCGCTTATCAATCCGTTGTCAAATAACAGCTGTCGTCCGGGGTAACGCTCCGGCCACAGTTGGTTGTGCGTGGAAAGCACGACGCCGATACCTGCCTGACAAATCGAATACAGCAGTTCGATAATCTCTGCGCCGGTTTCGGGGTCGAGGTTTCCTGTCGGTTCGTCCGCAAGGATAATCTCCGGCGAATTAAGCAGCGCACGCGCTATCACTACCCGTTGCTGCTCACCTCCGGACAACTGATAAGGCATCTTATACGCTTTCTTATCCAATCCCACCTGCTTCAAAATCTCAATCACGTGGTCGTGCATGATACGTTTGTTTTTCCAACCCGTCACACGCAGCACAAAAATCAGATTCTCCTCCACCGAGCGGTCTGTCAGCAACTGATAGTCTTGGAACACGATACCTATCCTACGGCGCAAATAGGGCAACTTACGGCGTTTGATTTTCGTCATGTCATAGTCCAACACCTGCGCCGTACCCGAAGCAATAGGCACTTCGCCGTACAGCGACTTCATAAAGGTGGACTTGCCGGAACCGACCTTACCTAACAGATACACAAACTCGCCGCTACTTATCGTCAAGTTCACGTCCTTCAGCACTATCTGCTCCGACTGGTGCAGGGCAACATTCTCATATTTAATCAGCTCTGCCATACTTTCGCCTATAGCCTCTCGCCTTTATAATGCCCGTAACCTATAGCCATTCGCCTTTATTCCGCATCTATTTCCTCGATTTTGTTCTCCAGATGCTGCAACTGTTTCTTCAAGCCGTCAATTTTCTTCTGCATATCCTCAACCAGTTTATTGCCGGATTTGGATTTGCCGGTAAAGAAGAGAATATTGTTTTCGGCAGTCTTTATTTCCTGCTGCAGATTCTCATACATGCGCACCAGTTTGTTGCGGTCTCCGGTTGCGATAATACGCTCACCTCGTGCACGTTGGCGTTCGTCACGAGCCTCTTTGTTGGCTTCGCGTTTCTTATTGAAGAACTCATCGCAGGTGGCGGTGAACTTTTCCCACAACTCATCGCTGTATTTGCGAGCCACGGGACCAATGGTCTTCCACTCTTTCTGCAGCTCAATCAGCGCGTTCGTAGTCTCCTGCCAAGCCTCGCTGTCTTTCAGCGCTTCCGCTTTCTCTATCAGCGCACGTTTCTTCGCCAGATTCTCAGCAAACACGCCGCGAAGGTCTTTGTAGAACGCACTCTTGGCTTTGAAGAATGCCTCGCATAATTGACGGTACTCGTCGTAAACGGCCTGATTCTGTTTCTTCGGGGCGAAACCGATAGTACGCCACTCGTCTTGGAGCGCCTGAATCGTCTCGTTGGCCTTGTCCCATTGTTTATTGGACTTGAACGACGAATAATCTATCTCCTTCAGCTTCGCGATAATCGCCTGTTTTTTCTCCAAATTCTCCGACTCTTTGGCGTGCAGTTCGTCAAAGTATGCCTGATGTTTCTTATTGATGGCGGAAGAAGCCTCTTTGAAGCGGTTCCATAGGTCTTCACGCAATTCACGCGCAACGGGACCAATTTCGGCCCACTCGTCATGCAACTGTTGCAGGGCACGACTGGCCTCCACGATATTCTTGTTCTCTTTGAGCTTCTCGGCAGCCTCGCATAGCAAGGTCTTCATCTCAAGATTCTTCTTGAAATCGAGGTCACGAAGTTCGATGTTAATCTTCACAAGGTCATAGAACTGCTCCTGATACTGCTGAAATTTCTTCCAGATTTCTTGTGCTTTGGGAGCCGGTACGGCACCTATCGTCTTCCACTCGGCCTGTAACTCCCTCATTTTCTTGAGGTTATCCATCACGTCGGCCGTTTCTGCTTCTGCCATTTCTTTCATCTGGGCGAGGATATTCTCCTTGCGGAGCAGATTCTGGGCCTGCTCTTCCTCCAGTTGTTTGGCTACTTCGGCACGCTTGGTTTTGTACTCATTTAACAACTCACGGAACGCTAATTCAGCCTCATCCAGTTTCGGTTGCCAGTTTTCGAGCACTTCACCGGCAGCGGCTGCAGCTTCTTCTGCGGCCTTTTTCAGTGCGGCTTGTTCTTCGTGATACTGACGATAGAACTGTGTTTTGAGGTTTTCAACTTGTTCCTTTACTTCGGTTACATTCTGCTGCAGCAGAGATTTCAGCTCATCAACGAGCGATTGTTTATCGTTTGCCATAATTCAGAGACGCCCTTTCAGGCGAGGTACATTAAATTTCGCGGCAAAGGTAGTATAAATAATTGATATACACAAGTATTATTAAAGTTTTTTTCGTATTATTGTGAAAAATGATGCTTTGTTTTGACTATTTGAGCTGGATTTTTACGAAGAGTTGGTATGTTTGCGGTCAAAAAAGCGCCCCGTTTCACAACGAGACGCTTTCCCTAAAATACATACTCTGAAAAACGTTATTCATCCAGGCATTTTGCCTGAGTGATTTTCTTGCGTCTAATACGCAAATAGGTTATCCCCATGAAAGCCAATGCCATAAGCATGAGCGGGATAAATGCAGCTCCGACCGGTGCAAACTGCGGATTGTTAGGGTCATAATCCGACTCTTCGCCGGTTCCTCCCGGAAGGCCTTTACGGATAGTAGGCGCATAAGGGTTGGAGGAACCTATTTCATAGACATCCGAACTATAAGCACTGCCGGTAGCCATATAGGAAGAGTTATTGACGGACTGCATGGTAGCGGCGGGTGACTTCCACGAAACAGCAGGAGTGATGTAATCCACGGCTTGTGCCGCGAAACTGCTGAAGAAAATCAGAATGAGCATTATCCGTTTCATATTACTTTCCTCCTAATAGCAGTTTAACACTTTCGTTATCGGAACGAAGGATATAGATACCTTCGTTGAGTTCGGTACTCAGTCGCTGTGCGACTTCGTTGAAGGAGGAGTTGTCGTATTGCCCGATAAATATACCTGTGAGGGTATAAACGGCAACGTGAGTCTTGTTCTCCGAGTTGATGACATCCTCCCATCCGGTAGGTGTATCTTGAGTATCCATGTTGCGATAAATCCTGCGGTAGCGTTGTGTGGTTGCGCTGCTGGCTCTGATAAAGCACTCAAAAGGCAAAACCGTTCGGTCAACACCGGTGCTCTCTGCGCGCAACCATGCGCCGCTTGAACCGTAGTCGGCTTCCAGTAAGTAGGCATCCCGTACAGTGCCGCTCTTCATAGTGTTGTTGCCATAGACATTGACCACATCATCAGACGTGGGAGCACTGCCGGCACTGAAGTCGCCAGATATATTCTGACCGGTAGCGCCGAAGAAGGAGATATACTTACCTACGAAATAGTTATCGTGCCATTGGATGATGTAGGGGGTGTTGGCAGAGGGCAAATAACCGGTTGGGCTCTCAGGATCGTTCCAGTTACCGAAATCGGCAATCGGGAAGTTTGTTGTCTGATTCGGGGTACGAATGATGTAGTAGCCGGTATAGTACTTACCTCCTGTTCTCCAGTAGGGGGTGATGGCATAATATTCGCCATCCGCTTCGTCCCATACTTGGACGGCATTGACGGTGAACGGCAGGCAGAGGGAGTACCAATAGTCTTTCGCCCGCACTTTCATACGGAACTCGATGGTTTCGCTGACAGTACCACCATTGTAGGATTCGACATCATCGAGAGCCGCCCGCGGGTCTTCCGACATATCACCTGTGCGATAGATGATGAAGTTGGTGGATTTGAACTTGGCATAGGAATTAGAGGTCGCATTTACTGGATTATGAGTCCAAGACAGGTCGTAATTAAATGGATTATTGTAGGAGTCGCTACCACACCAACTTTCAAAGGTATAGCCACTATTTGCAGCCGCTGTATAGGTAACAGAACCACCGGCTATAACATACCCGCCATTCGGAACAGCATTTCCGTCTCCATCAACGACGGATGTGACACTACCTCCGACCGAAGCACCGAAGTTGACTTGATAGGAAGTCGGATAGGTGACGGTCATGGTCTTGTCGGTTATATTCCATGTAAAGCGATAGGTACCCTTACCCGCAGTGGTAATACCGCAGTTGTAGGTCTTGTTTGTTGCAAATGCCCAATCCGTATGGTTGCCGTCATAAGTCATATAGTATATTTTATCCTCACCATTATAATAGTAGGTAGAGGAGGACTTATCCAACATCTTGAATTGCAAATTCGTATTGGCAGGCAGTGGAATATCTACGTAGCCGATGGATTTGCCATCTGTTACAGTGATGTTACGTATGATAAACTCGGTACTTCCCCACCCTTCCGTTTGCGCTGACAAAGCCCAACATTCGGTGAAGTTCGCGGTAACTGTTTGTCCGGAAGCGGCGCCGGTGCCAAGTCCGCGAAGCGTTGTGGGGTTGGTGCTTGTGTTGGTAAGGCTAATATCATCACCTGAGGTTGACCAACTACTGAATTGATATCCTTCTTTCGCTACGGCGGTCAGTTCGCGAGTCGTGGTCACACCGCAGGTAGTGATGGTTGCGTCCGCTCCTCCGATTTGCACTTTACCGTGACCGTCATTGGCGAGGGTAAGGGAGGTGGAAGTCTCTACGAACTTGGCATATGCATTATCCACCGCAGTAACCGAATAGGTCATGGGGTTTACATTGCTATAATACCCTCCCTCAAACGCATCTGAGCTCCACCATCCGGCGAAGGTATAGCCGCTTGCCGAAGTTGCTGTATGGGTAACGGAAGTGTTATAAGTAACATAGTCGCCACTCGACAATGCTCCGCTTGCAGATGCAGTTGCCGTACCACCGGTAGTGCCCGCATGCAATGTGCCGTCAATATCGAGGTATTTCTGTCCGAAATTAACCGGGTACGGACGAAGAACAGTCAGCGTCGGATGATCACTTCCGTCTATGGCTGTAATCTTAAAGATGTATTCCCCTGCTCCACTCGTATAGAGGAAGACGTCGTTATTGCTGTTTTCCATCACCAGAGAGGCGTTTTCTTCCAGCACACAAACAGGGTCACAACCGCTACGTCCAAGATTGGTACCGGTGGCATTGTCATGTACTTGCACTTTGTATGTCTGATTGGCCTGTAAGGTGCAAGAACGGGTTAAATCCATCGGAGAAGTACTATTTACAATGAACGTCTTCGTGTAGTCCTCCCATCCGGGCATTCCACCATTACCGCCTTCATACAATGAGCCTACCAGGCTGAATCGGGGCTTGAAGTGGGCCGTGATGGTAGAATTCTGACTTGCTGTAACCGTAATAGCATTTCCGCTGCCACTGGCATAACCCACATTGGTTCCATATTCCCAGTAATCAAACGTCCATGCGGCATTGGCAGGAGTGGCGGTAATGGTACTGGAAGGAGTCACTAAGTGTGCATCAGTAACGGTATTGACCGAACCGGCTCCGGCGGGAGAAACACTCGGTGTGATAGTATAGGCTGTTTCCGTCCACTTGGCGTAGAGAGTAATGTTGTTAGCATATACCCACTCTTTGGATGCGCCTGTATAACCTGTAACGTCTGCAATCCAAGAACCGTCACTATTGATTAGTTGTGTGCCTGCTCCTTCAGCTGCGGTAAAGTAACCTCCGAAATCGTAATTCGTTTTAGTAGGACAAATGATGGAGGTAGTCAGATTGGTAGAAGCATCATAGGTCACGCTGACATTCTCTGTTCCGGCAGAAGTAGCGCCCTGATTTTCCAATTGTACCGTATAGTCGTTGGCTATAAAGTTGGCGGTAAGGGTTCCGTCATGTTGCGCTAAAATATGAATAGGATTTGAGAGTGAAGTATAGCCGTCGGCGCTATATACATCGTTATTCCCTCCTGTTATTGAAAAGTCCCAGTCTCTGAATGAATAGCCGGTACTTGGGGTGGCGGTAATATCACCCGAAGCAGTGACGTATTTAGCTTTGGTGGATGAAGCAGGACTTGTTGAGCCAGAACCAACAACATTTATGGTAATATTATATTCATGCTCCGTCCATTTGGCATAGAGAGTGATGGCATAGTCATGTATCCAAGTAGGATTATCACCACTATGACCTGTAAAGTACTGAACGTCCTTTATCCAGTTTCCGTTGGCATCTATCACAAGTGTATCTAATGTCGTTCCTGTATTTCTACTCGTCCAATAACCGGCAAAATCGTAATGTGTTTTTGCGGGTCTATTAATTGGAGAAGTCATATTTGTAGAAGCATCAAACGTCACCGTTACGCTTGCATCACCAGGCGTTGTGGCATCCATGTTAGCCAGATTGATGGTGTAGTTTTTGGGAGTCCATGCAGGATAGAATGTCTGATTCGCATCACCTGTGTAACTTGCACCAAAAGCGTGGGTTTGTGCACCAAGGTTACTGGTAGTCCAACCAGTCTGTGTATAACCTGTGCGGGTAAAGACAGCACTATTCGGCAGCGTGAAGTTCACGCCCTTCAACTTGGTTTCACTGGCGCGAGAACCCGAACCACCTGTACCAGCATTGTAGGAAATGGTATACGGAGTACGCGCTTCGTAGTAGATAGCACTACTTGCGAGGTGCGTACCTTCTGTGCTGTTGTAATAGTTATAGGCTTCTACAATAACAGCCTCTTTAGTTCCCGTTGTGCTTGAAGCGGTAATGGTTTTCGATGTAGCATCAGAACCCTCTCCGACTGCTGAACCTTCTTTCTTAAATAAGAAATACTTGGTCATGTTCGCATCATCCAATGCCGAAGCTGAAGCAGTAACATGTACCTTAATATCGCCACCTGTCGGAACAAGATAAGGGGTACTTGAACCACCAGTTCCTCCCCAGTTCGTTGTTCCGTTATCCGCCAAGGTCACACTACTCATCGGCGGGCAGTAAGTGGTCCATTGAGGCGTCCAAGAGTTACAATAATCCGCTTTACCGCTTTCCTCCTTCAAACAGTTTTGAGCAGAAGAAGTACGGTCTTTGGCGTAAGCTTTATCAGCAGCACACCAAACTTGATTATGATCGCTTGGATTCAGTCGGTTCATCTGTATCTGACCGATATAGTCATGATCCGGAACCAGCGCATAATACACCCAATTTTCCAAAGCGCTACCCTTGTTGCAATCAACCGAGCCATTATCACTACCACTATCGTAATACTTAAACCAGAAACGGGCATCAAAATCGCCACTATTCCAGTTTGTCTGATTACGCGCATCAAAATAGATGTATTTTTGTTTTGTTAATCGCGCTTGCGGGTAATAAACCGCCATATAACGGCCATTGTCATACCATGTTTTAAAAATATATGTTCCTGCTTCGCCTGTGGTAATCTTGCAGTTACCATTGTCCTTATAAATTTGAAAATTAGTTGAGGTAGTTGTAAAATGTTGATTAGTATAAGAATATCCTTTCCCATCCACATCAATCACAAACTCATACTCGGTGTTAGCCGGCAATGTAACCTCACATGATCCACCACTTATATCATGATATGTCCAACTATCCCATGAGCCTTTTAAACCTGCCGCAGCCCACAATTGTCCAACTCCTAAGATTAAGAGAAGGGTTAAAAGAGTTACCGATTTAATAAAACTATTTTTCATCGTATTTTGTATTTTTATTTAGTAACCCTGCGGGAAACCAATCCCGCAAGGCTGTAACGGTTTAACGATTTAACCGTTTAACGATTTAACGCACTTCTGCGCCGAGGGCATTGAAGGTCTTGCCATCACGGATGATAACGAGTTGACCATTCACCA
>Ga0310786_10001056_pt1 | contig 44300 bp, 57 predicted proteins | sample AusTroGonzalo_MG_FD_203881 | JGI IMG/M metagenome (GOLD analysis project Ga0310786, IMG submission 203881) | Bovine rumen microbial communities from tropical cattle in Woodstock, Queensland, Australia - Gonzalo_03 (v2) (version 2) | ecosystem: Host-associated > Mammals > Digestive system >...
GGGCGACATGGCTGATCTACAGGAACGGCAACCCCCAGAAACAGAACCGGGGGAGAGCCTACTGGCAGGCATTTATGGATTTGCTGTCAAGGATTGCGGATGCTGGCGGCAAGAACGGATTCAACGAGGACGGCAGCCAGAAGAAGTACCGCAATTTCATCAATATCCCGGAGTGAGGTGTTTTGAATGGCGTACTTTACATTGAAAGCCTATGATGCTGATGTTTTCCTGCCTGCATTCGCAGGACTGAAGCAGGACAGCGAAATCGCCAGCGATCTCCGGTACGCCATGACTGCGGAGAACGTGGAGACTCCCAGAGGCGTACTTCAGCCGATGGCTGCTCCAACGGTATTCGACTATTCCTTCACAGGAGTCAGGATTGAGACACTCGCTCGTTTCCATCGGCGGTGGTACACCGGGACCGGAAGCAAGGACTGGATGGTCATCGCCGCTGGTGGAAAACTTTATTACAAGCAGAGCATGGATACCGGGAGCTTCACACAGCTTCCGTTCCCTACGGGGGTAACGGCATGGCAGAGCAACGTATGGAGCTTTGCGACCTACGAGATTAACCCGGCTGGGTCTGCCTCCAGTGTGGATGTCCTGCTGATGAGCAACAGCCTTGACGGGATGATTATCATCACTCCCCCGTACACCGCAACGGTGAACCATCCGAACTGGACGGTGGACAAGGTGGACACCAACGGCAAGAAGTTCGGCGTGATTGAGCGGTACGCAGAGCGGATCTGGGGAGGAGCGATTCCGGATGACCCGGATATGCTGGTTTACTCCAGACCCTATGATCCGACCAACTGGACGGCGGCAGGCGAAGGCGAAGAACCGGAGGATGGAGCCGGGGACATCAACCAGCCAAGCTGGGACGGCGATTCCTTCACCGCACTGAGAGCCTTCGGCAGCCAGCTCCTTGCCTTCAAGAAAACGAGAGTATGGCGTATCCTCGGAACCGATCCGGGGGAATACACCTTTAAGGAACAGTACGGCGGCGGTGCACCGTATGTCGGTACGATAGCGGTGGACACCGAGCGCATTTTCATGGCAGAGACGGACGGACTCAGCCTGTATGACGGACTGAGCGTTTCCGATTTCCGGAGACCGATGATCGAGCGGTTATGGAAGACGGTGAACCGTTCTGCGATGGATCAGATGTGCGCTGTACTGTACAAGAATAAATATTATCTGGCGATCCCCACGGGGAACTCCTCGGTGAATAACGCATTGATTGTGTATGACACCGAGGAAGGAACCTTCCTGTATTACACGGACATCTACATTGAGAGTATGCTGGCAACGGAGGATGCGCTGTACGCTACCAGTTCCTCCGTACCGGGGAAGATCTTCATCATCAACTTTGACAGTTGGGAAACGGGCGTGTGTTCCGGGAAGCCCACGAAATGGGAAACGCCGTGGATGGACTTCGGCAGGAAGAGCTACGCCAAGGGCGGTTATGAGGTCTACTTCTCCCCGGAAGTGAAGGGCGGCCCGGTGACCTTCCGGTTTTCTATCCAGACGGAGAAGAAGATCAAGACGAAGAACGTGACCGTACAGACCACTACCTTCAAGGCAAAACAGAAGAAGGTACGCTTCGGCGGCACAAGCAGGAAGTTCAAGCTGATTATCGAGACCATCAGCCAGCAGGATGCGGTATGGCGGTTGACAGGCGGCATTCAGATGGTGGTGGAGACCGACCCGGACTGAGGTGATTGAATGGCAGACAAGTATTCGACCATACAACAGCATCAGCCACTCAGAGTGCCGAGCGGTTGGGACAGGCAGGAGAAAATGCTGGTTGTCCAACTGGATGAGATATTTGATGATATCTACAGAAGGTTTGGACGGCTGCGTACGGAAGACCTTGGCGACAAACTGAAGAACCTGATTTTGCTGAAGGATGATGACGGAAACTATACTTCCATCTCCGGTGTGATCGGTGAGATCAACATCGAGGTCGGAAACAAGTATGACAAGGTAAGCGGTATCACGATCACTACCGCCGGGATTGATGTTTCAGGCAGCCAGTATGTGAAGATCGCATCAGGCGGCGTGTTTGATGTAGAATCCACAAACTTCAGGATCAGCTCACAGGATAAGCTGATGAAATCCGGGGACTGGACATTCGGTGAGCATGGGATTATCAAAAGCTATACCGTCAATTCACAGACAGCGCAGATTGGATTTGGCGATTTAACTCTGGCAAACAACACACCGCTCAGATCGATGGTGCTGTGCGATGTCGAGTATTTATCCGCTTACAGCAGATATGTTCCGACAATCTGGTTCAACCTGATGGACGAAAACAATAATCAATACCACCGTTGTTCCATTACACCCAGATTGACAAGCCAGTCCGATGAATCAATCGTACTGCAAAACCCTTCCATTTGGACAACAAGGAATGTCATCGGAGCAGCCAATGACGAATGGGTGATTCGTGGCGGCATTGAGTGCCTGACAACTACTGAGACAAACATGAACAACCTTGTGAAACCGGGCGTTTATGAAATTAACCCGGCGTATATGTCACAGAACAAACCGAGCGGATGGTCGGATGTGGGGAATGTGTTTGTGTACAGCCTGAACGCATACGGCGAATATACCACAAATCTTCTTCAAGAGATCGTTACGGTGGGCGCTGTGTTCAGAAGAAGATACACAGGCTCCGCATGGACAAGCTGGTACAAATATACAGGGACCGCAGTATAAGGGGTGATCGTTATGTATGAAATAAACAAGATGCCAAGTGCCATTGACATCGGTTTCACCGGGGAGAAGCTTTTCCGGGAGATCCAGATCGACATGACGAAGTGGATGCAACAGATGCCTGACGGAGTGCCGAGCATTGTGCATATCCGTCCGGGGGAAACGGAAGCGGATGCGTACATCGCCGCTACCACTTTTGAAGACAACATCCTGACATGGCAGATCACGAACGGTGATCTGGGCGAGATCGAAGGCACAGGGCTGATGCAGATCTGGCTGGAGGAGGAAGAGAACTCCTCCGTGGTCAAGAGAGGCAAGAGCATTCTTGTGGTGACCCGGATCAGCAGAGCGATCAATGATGCGGACGGAACCACGCCTGCCGCACAGGAGGCATGGCTGGAGCAGATGACAGCACTGAAGGTCGCAACGGTGAACGCAGCCGAGGATGCCGATGATGCGAAGGACGATGCGGTGGCGGCGAAGACGGCTGCTGAAACCGCACAGGGAAAAGCGGAAGACAGTGCCGAGGATGCGGAAGCCTACGCCATCGGCAAGCGGAACGGCACGGATGTCGGTTCCAGCGATCCTGCCTACCACAACAACAGCAAGTACTATGCCGGGGAAGCAGACACAGCGAAAACAGCCGCAGAAGCCGCAAAAGACGCTGCCCAGAGTGCGGTGCTGCATTATCCCTATGTTGACCCTGTAAGCGGAAATTGGATGGTCTGGGATGCCTCTACTGAGGCGTTTGTTGATACCAATGTCCATGCACAGGGGGCGACAGGTACTGTACCGGACATTGAGATCGGTACGGTGACCACACTGCTTCCCGGATCGCAAGCGACCGTTGAGCGCAGGAGTGGTTCCCCTGATACTGCTCCGGTGTTTGACTTTGGGATTCCCAAGGGCGATACCGGACAGGCAGAGAACATCTACGGCAACACGATTGATATGTCCGAGTCGGACAGCACGAAGGTTGCGACAGAGATCGGCAAGAAGGCGAACAAGGTAACGAGTGCGACCAGCGGTCACTTCGCAGGACTTGACTCCAACGGTGATCTGGTTGACAGCGGAAAACAGGCAAGTGATTTCACATTGGAATTAATCCACAATTCCGATATGGACGGTCTTGCCATTATTATCAATGGCAACAAGGCATCTAAAAATGTGTCCACGGGAGATTATGTCCTTGTTGAGAATTCGACCATCAGTGGTATTGCTGACGGTGGGTACAAAGCGCTGTCGAATGTAAGTGCAGGGACAGCGTTTGCTGCGTCTGACTTGAGTGCGTTGACAAAGGGTGCGGTTACGCTAATTGGGGAAGATGTTGCTATATTAAATGGCAAGATTGCGACTGCATCGTTTGGAGAAAATGTACCATCGAATGCTGATTTTAATAACTATAAAACTCCCGGTTATTACAGAGTTGCTAACACTACGGTTTCCCCCACAGTGGCGAATATTCCTGTATCTTCCGCAGGCGTTTTACACGTTGAAATCGCAAATACTGATGACACATCCAGTAGAATATTCCAAACATACAGAGTTCTAAATAATAACAATGAATACAAAAGGTCTTTAACGAGTAATGGCTGGACGGAATGGAATTCGTTAAATGACCAAATTTCAACAAGTTATGACAGCGTCGCATATGCAAAACTGACAGATATTCAATCTGCGCTTGGAACAATAGCCGCATCACTTCCCGTAGATCAAACAAAATTTATCAGAATTCATACAGGGACGGATACAAGCCTTGCTCCATTTACAGCGTGGAATGATTTTATCGGATATATGCAGAGGCAATCAACAAATTATTGGATTGCCACACTTGTGGGCAGAGATGGCGTTGATGTTACCGTAACATGTAGCAATGGAACATTGAGAACTTATTCGTTAAATAGCAAAACCACATCCGTTTCTGGCACAATGTCATCAACAGCAAATACAGAAGTACAAGTAAGTTATCCGACAGGGTTCAATGCTTCAAACTGTGTTATTGTTGGATACGCAACAAAGACAGCGAATGGGGTGTGGTATTCAAACAATCCGAATATTGTCTGCATGGCTGATGGAAACAACGGGGTTAGAATAAAAACAAGTGATGCAACCTTTTTGGGAACACCTTTTACTGTTATGTTGATGAAAATATAGTGAGCAGAAAATTACTATTTTAGCAAAAGGCATTTTATTAAAATAACGAAATAACACAACCCCCATCAAATCAGTTAAAACAAACTAATATAAAGAAAGGAAGATGATCTAAATGTTTTATGTCATCGAACTCCAAACCACTGCCTCTACTGGTTCTGCCATTCCCTATGCCCATGCGGAACAGGCAGATGCCGAAGCGCAGTACCACTCTCTGCTGTCGGTCGCAGCAAAAAGCAATGTGCCACAGCACACAGTCCTGCTCCTTGGCCCGGACGGTTTCCGGATCAAGGGCGAAACCTATTTCCATAACGGAGGCGAAGAATAATGAAGTACCAAGGAGCCTATGACGGAAGCAAGAGCTATTCCGTGAATGATGTGGTTGTCTTCACGGACGGTATCCCCTACGAACTGTACAATGCGGCATCCGCTGGAACAACGTGCCACAATCCGCTGTACTGGCGAAGAGTCCCCCAGCCCACGGCTGACATGGTGACACTGTTTCACAGTATGTTCCTCAGTCTGAAGGCAGCGATCCCGGACAACATCAATGAAGAAGCGATCACGCTGAGTACGGAAACGGCAGACTACCTGATTACGGTGGATGATTCTGGGGATACTCCGGAACTGACGGTGACGGCGATTGAAGAGGAAGGAGATGAAACCTAATGGCATGGTATGACAGGTACAAAAACCTTGGCATCTACAATGACCGCGACCAGATCAGCACGAAGGGAATCAAGACCCGGCGGTATATCAATGAAACGCAGGAAACCGGCATAAAGAGTACTACCAAACGTTTGAACAATGCCCGGAAACAGCGTGAAGGCTACGGAACCGAAAACAAGGAAGCGGACGAGAATACAAGGAAACGGGTCAAGAAAGTATTCGAGGACAACCGTTACAAGCGGTTCCAGAAATAAGGCGGTGAGAATATGGAATGGATTGCATTTGCCGCAAGTGCCGTGACGGCCTTGTTCTCTTTCCTTGGCGTTTACCTTTCAAACCGGAAACAGACCGCGCTGATGGATTACAGGCTCAAACAGCTTGAGGACAAGGTCGGCAAGCACAACAACCTGGAAGGGCGTATCATTGCCCTGGAAACCCATGTGAATGACCTCCATCAATGAGGAGTGATCGCATGGCAAAGAGTACGAAGCAGTCTATCCGGGAATCCTTTGCGAAGGCACAGGAAAAGAAAAGAATCTGGGAACAACTGAACTCCACAAACTTCAATACATCCTCACTGCCTGCACAGGCGACCGGGAAGAAAAAGTTCCAGGCGGTGAAGGACAACGCAAGGCAGGCGATGCAGGATATCCGGAACGGTCATGCGGACTGGCATGAGCCGTACAACGAGCATGATCTGCCTGACAATTTCAAAGAAGTCACAAGAAGGAGGAAGAGCAAATGATTGACTGGAAACGGAAACTGACGAGCAGGAAGTTCTGGGCAGCTTTGGCACAGTTCGTGACCGGGCTGATTATTGCCTTTGGTGGTCAGCAGGAAACAGCGGTACAGGTCACGGCTCTGATTATGTCCGGGGCTGCGGTTGTGGCATTCATCATCGGCGAAGGGCTTGTGGATGCCGCGAATGTCAACATGATTGACTACGAAGTGCTTCCGGAGGAAGAAGAGGAAGAAGAGAATGGCTGACTGTAAGAACTGCGAAGAAAAGACTGCCTGTGTGCCTTTCTTCGCACATGAGAACGTACTGATGCACTATAACCGGGCGAACAGACGGATGCTGATTGCGCTGGTCTGCGTATGCGTTACATTCATCATTACGATTCTTGTGTTCGTGACTGGGTATACTGCCCGTGAGAAAAACTGGCTGGATATGCTCCAGAGGACGGGGGTAACGGATGTCCAGGAAAGTTCCCCTTGATGTGAGCAAAGAACAAGTTGAATCTGCCATAGATCAGTGGATCATGGGAAGAAATGCGGAAAGAAACAAAGCAATTGTTTCAAGGCATATCTTCTACGGAATCACACTTGAGAAACTTGCCGAAGAATTCGACCTTTCCAGAAGACAGGTCTGGGATATAATCGACAAGAACGAAAACTATATCTTTAAACAGCTCAAAAAAATTGCCAAATAATTGCCCGTTGGCTTCCTCGTCAGCGGGCGTTTCCTTTGCCATAATACAGGTGAAGGGGGCGAGAGAATGAACTGGAACCCAGAACAGCTTCAGCAAGTGATGAACGATCCGAAGGGGATGGCTCAGAGAGCAGGATACAACATTCCCCCGGAGATCGCGAACGATCCGAAAGCGATGGTACAGCACCTGATTATGACAGGACAGGTGAGCAGCCCGTTGCTGGCAAGGATCATGCCGATGATCCAAAGGATGGGCGGCAAATAAAAACCGCCGGGAAGGTGGCACTTCCTGACGGTTCATGGAGGTATGCTGAACATACTCCTACTGACAAAGGTATTGTAACGTATGTCTCCATGATATGTCAAGCTGCAAACCGCAGTGCGCAGGCGGCTTGTAAATATCATAAAAGGAGACATACAAATGGAAACATCTACTTACATGCCCGTCATGCCTACAGGTGGCATGGACGGAATGGGGAATGGATGGTGGCTGATTCTTCTGTTCCTGTTCCTCGGCATGGGCAACGGATTCGGCGGTATGGGAAATAATGCAGCCGGGTTTGTGGGAGCCGATGTTCAGAGAGGATTCGACCAGAGCGCGATTGTCAACGGCATCAACGGCATCCAGACCAGCCTGTCCGGAAACCAGATGGCAGATCTGAACCGGAGCTTCGATGTGCAGACATCCATCCTCCAGGGCTTCAACGGCATCCAGGGACAGCTTGCACAGTGCTGCTGCGATAACAGGCTGGCAACCGTCCAGACCCAGAACATTGTGCAGGCAGAAGGCGCGGCAACACGGCTTGCGATTGAGAACCAGACCCAGGCGATTCTGGACAAACTCTGCGCTCAGGAGATCGAGACACTCCGCGCACAGAATGTCAATCTCCAGAACCAACTGAACATGGCTAACCTCGCTGCCAGCCAGACCGCGCAGACCGCGCAGATCATTCAGGCTCTTACGCCCACGGTTTAAGGGGGCGATGGGATGTTTGATGTTCTGTACGATGCACTGCACCGGGAACTGGACAAGATCGCCCAGAAGTACGATGACGGGAACGAGCTGACAGCCCAGGACCTGGAACACATCGACAAGATGGCACACGCACTGAAATGCATCGCGACCTACGAAGCGATGCGGGGCGAAGAGACAAGACCACGGAAACGCTACTACGGACGGTACTGAAACACGCACTCCCTACGGGGAGTGTTTTTTATAAGGAGATAAAAGTATGAGTGTTGCTGGATGGATTGTGATCGGCGTGATGGTAACCATCGGTGTGATCGACTGGGTGATCGTTATGGGGACGAATCCGAGGAACTGGAAGGGCGGTGAGAAGCATGACAGCAGAAGAACTGATCGCAAAGTTTGAGTATGCCCTGGACAACAAGTGGGGATATATCTGGGGGACCGCCGGGGATCTGTGGACGGAAGCCAAGCAGAAACAGAAGATCAACTACATGGTTTCCAAGTACGGAACCACATGGAAGAAGAACAGCGAAGCGAAGGATGACAACTACTACGGAGCTGCGCTGTACGGGGACAAGTGGATCGGACACTACGTTGCCGACTGTTCCGGGCTTTTCCGGTGGGCATTCAATCAGTTCAAAGCATACATTGCCCACGGGAGCAACACGATCTTCCGGAGCTATTGCAAGAAGACAGGGAAACTACAAAACGGAAAACGGCTGGACGGGGAAACGCTGAAACCCGGAACTGCCGTTTTTGTTTATAAGCGCGACAGGGATAACTACAGCCACATCGGTTTGTATGTCGGCGGGAGCAAGGGAATTGTGATTGAGGCTTCTGGAACGCAGGCCGGGGTGTGCGTGAGTAATATAGCGGCTACGAAATGGACATACTGGGGGGAACTGAAGAACGTGAGCTATGAAGAAAACAACGGATTCCCTGTGAATCCCGGCTGGCGACCGACTATCCGGAAGGGCAGTAAAGGTCAGGAAGTGATTGAGTGCCAGACGATGCTGTACCGGCTGGGATATGACCTGGGGAAGTGGGGCATTGACGGAGATTACGGAAGCGCCACGGAGAAGGCGATAAAGAACTTCCAGAGCGACCATAAGCTGGCGGTTGACGGTGTATGCGGACCGCTGACATGGGAAGAGCTGGAGAAGGCGGTTTCCAAGATCGAAACGGAGCCGAAGGAAAAGACCTACATGATCTGCATTCACGGGCTGGGCAAGACACAGGCTGAAGCATTGAAGAACAATTATCCGGGCAGCATTGTCACGGAAGAATAAGGAGTGATTCTGATGGCAACAACGAAACTGGAAGACTACACGAAAGCAAAGCAAGCCACGAACCAGGAAGAAGTGGATGCCCAGGATACCCGGACAAGGCTGTACCAGAGCCTCGGATATTCCTACGGACAGCAGATGGAAGATTCCGATAAGCAGTATGACAAGGCGATCAGCCAGCAGGACAGGTCGATGCTTGCCCGTGGTATGCAGAGGAGTTCCTATGCAGCGCAGACCCTTGCCAGCCTCCAGGATCAGAAGGCGAAGGAGCGTACCAGGCTCGGCGAAGCGATGATTGCCGACTACCAGAACCGGGTGAGCCAGCTTGATGAAGCGGAGGCGGCGCGGAAGTTCCAGACTTCTGAGCGCGAAGCCCAGCAGGAATGGCAGAGCGGAGAGAACGAGAAGGCGAGAGCCTACCAGACTTCCGAGCGTGAAGCCCAGCAGGCGTACAGCACCAGCGAAAGACTGGCACAGCAACTGTACAACACTTCCGAGCGTGAAGCACAGCAGACCTGGCAGAGCGGTGAAACGGAGAAGGCAAGGGCATACCAGACGGCAGAACGCGAAGCACAGCAGGCGTACAGCACTCAGGAGAGGATTGCCCAGCAGGCGTACAACACCGGGGAGCGCGAGGCACAGCAGGCGTATAACACGCAGGAACGGATTGCCCAGCAGGCGTTTACCCAGAGCCAGACCCAGGCACAGCAGGCTTGGCAGAGCAGCGAGAATGCCCTGGACAGAGCGCAGAGTGCCAGCCAGTTTGCGGAGAACATCGCGCTTCAGCGGGAACAGAATGCCCAGAGTCAGGCGAACTGGGAAGTACAGCAGGCGTTCAATGAGAGGCAGTGGGAAGCCCAGCAGGAGCAGTGGAAACAGGAGTTTGACTACAACAAGATGTCTGATGAACAGAAGCTTGCCTACAACTATATTGTGGCTGCTGCCGCGCAGGACGGTGAGGTTACGGATGCCTTGCTTGCCAGAGCCGGGCTGACGAGAGAGGACTACAACGCGATGCGGGTGAAGGCGAGGAGTTCCGGTAGCGGTGGAAGCAAGAAGAACAACACAACAAAAACGGACGACACAACAACTGAAAACCCTGATGCGGAACTGGACAACCTTCTGAACGGAGGTAGCGGTGGATCATCCGGTTCTTCCGGGAGTACAACGATAGGTCTTTACGCAAAGAATCCGCTGATCGCGGCAGACAAACCGGCAGGAACGAGCGGAAGCATTTCCCTTCTGAACAAGATACTGAATAAATAAGTTCGGAGGTTTTGATTATGGCAGAAAAAATCAAGACACCAAAGTTCAACTTCACAATAAACAATAATACGCCACAACCGACCGCTACACCGACACCGACTCCTTCTCTGAGCATCAATATCGGTTTCAACTCTGAAGGGAAGCTCTCTGCTTCTTCAAATAAAGATACTTCTGCTTATCAGCAGAATATGTATACGCCCACTCCGCAACAGCCTGAGCAGAAAACCTTTCGCAGTACACTTGGACAGCTTTTCCAGCTTGGGAAAACGAATCCTACCAATGCACAGCGTGGAATTGATATCCTCGCTCAAAACATCCATAATCCGACATCAATCTATTATCAGCCGTATTCCTCTCCGACCAACCGTGCCGGGGAATATCTGGCAGAGCTTGGATTTGATGTCAATTCTCTGGAATCCGGATGGTATAATTCCCCGGAGACGAATGCGTATATCGAAACATACCTAAAACGGGACGGCACTACGAACACCCCAACAAAGCCAGGAGCCAAGGCGACCAAGGAAGAAAAGATTGCGTACTGGCTTTATCAGTACGGCAAGAGTGAACCGGACACACAGAAGGCAGAACTGGAACGGGATGCCGCATTCCAAGAAGCACAGTACTGGGCAAACCGGAAGGATCTGAACCTGGATGATAAACAGATCATAGACAAGGTACGGGACAACTTCTCTTCCAAATATCCTACGCTGAACAGTATGGAAGCGAAGGCAGCCAAGCATGAGTACATGGAGCTGAACCGTGCTATCGATTTCTCCGATGACTACCTGTATGCCACGATCTGGCAGGCGAGAAACCCGGACTACCAGGGCGACATTTATCAGGCAATGGCGAACAGCTACAACGGAGAAGGCAACGTATGGAAATATAATGAAGAGATTGCGAAGAAGCTCAATCCGAAAGATCCCAGTTTCAATCCGTATTCTGTGAGTGCCGTTGGCGTTGATGATGTTTGCGTATATTACGGTGTTAGCAGCTTTGACAATCAGTTCCTTATTGACCATAAGGATGATGCGTTCAGCCAGGATGAAACCCGGAAGAGTATGTTCAAAAAAGCCCAGCAGGCTGTGGCCAATGCAAACGAAGCGGAAAGTGCAGTTGCTGCGCTTGAGGGCGAAATTCTTAAACGGCTTGGGAGTTCAACCGATTACAACAAAGCAAAGAAAACCCTGGATCGTTGGTATTCAGAAGGGACAATCACTGTTGGCAAAGATGAAATAAAGCTCGACATTCTGAAAAAAATGGATGCCAGCCTTGAAGACGAAGAAAAATTCGGCAACATGGTAACGCTCGGCAGACCTGTCAACTACAAGTACGCAGATTTGCTTGCGAAGCTGAAGGATATGTGCGACAAGAACCTTGCCATGCAGACTGATTCTGATGACAACCTTGACAGCATGAGCGATCCTACACCGACAGCACAGGTGATGGAATCCGCAGAGGAAGAACTTCAGCTTGGGCCTACGGCGACCGGGAAAGCGAAGACAAAGAAGGAGCCTACACCGACTCCAGGACCGCAGACAACTCCCGGACCGCTGGCAGCGCGAGAAGAAGAAGTGTTTGCCGGGGTTACCCGTGAGCAGACCATTGAAGAGAAGAACAACGCGATGATGACCCAGCGGGTTATCAATGTTGCAAATTCACTGTGGGATCGGCTGACGGAACAGGAACGGAATCACTTTGGCAATATGCCTCTGTTCAACGGGCAGGCGCTGGTGGATGCGTATTCTGCCGTTATGAGCGGGAACGTTACCGGCCCGGTGAACATGGACTTGCTGGCGAACAAGGAATGGATTGCCAGCATGGCGACCAAGCAGAGCGTGAAGGCTGAAGAGAAGTATGTTGCGAAGAGTTTTGAGTCACTGGCACTGAGGACTACGTTTGACAAAACCAAGGCTTCTGCCGAGGACAAGCGCGGGCAGATCACTGCATTGGAGACAGAGTACGGTGAGAAGATACTGGCTACAGAGGAGATTCCGGGAGAGACTGAGGAAGCGATCAATCCGGATACTAATTTCTATGTCACGTTCTCGATGAACGAAAACGGTGAGTATGAACCGCTGATTGACCTGGAAAATCCGAGCAATTACCTGTCAAATGAACTGAACGCCAGCGGAATGACCATTGACCAGCTTCGCGATTTACTTGATGTGAGGACAGAGGAACTGAATGCCAGAGCCAAGAGCATCAGGGAAGCGAAGGAAAAGTATCCGGAACTGACGGAAGAAGAAACCAACGCACTGCTGGAGACGGACAAGAAGATCAAGATTCTGAAGGCACAGCTTGACCAGGATGAGCGGTATATCGCTGACAACCAGGATGCCTATGATTCCGCGCAGGAATCTGTCCGTGAAATCACTGAACGGCGCGACATGATCGGAGATATTACGCTGAAGGACAGCGGATATGCGGTTGATAAATCGATATCTGACAGCGTACTGAACTTTGTTGCCCAGTTTACCGGATACAAAAAGAAGCAGGCAACAGCAGACAGTCTTATGGATGATCTTGCCTCTGTGTTTGAACAGACAGAAGACAAACAGCTTGCCATTGAAGGACTCCAGGAAGAGATCAGCAATATAGATGACAGCATTGCGGATATCAATTTCGTGATGACGAAGTACGGCGACAGTTTGCCTGCTGATTACAGGAAGAGCATGGCAGACTATTCCGAGTGGCTGGCACAACAGAAACTTCTGTATGAAAGCTTCCTGATGACACAGGAAGACAACTATGAAGAACTGGTCAAGGAAGGAAACGATTTCTACTGGGGACACTACAATTCCTTTACAGACCAGTTTGAGTTTGAAGGTAAAACCGAAGAGAACAAAAACGGTTGGGTCTGGATGACGGACAGCGAGAAGAATCTCTACTATGCTATCTGTGCATCTTCCGGTATTGAAGCGGCAGACGAGTTCTATAATGCACTTGATTCCAGCCTTTATGAGAGATCCAAGGAAGGTTTCCGTGAAGGTGCAGATGCGAGAGCGCAAAGCGGTTTCTTCGGACGGGCATTGAACGAAATTATCAGCATCAGTTCTGCTCCTGCGGATGTTGTTGGCAGCCTGATTTACTTCGGTGGTGTTGTGCTGAACGGTAAAGGCGACAAGTGGGCAAGGACCACCGCGAACATCGGCAAGGCAAACAGCGAAGCCGTTATCAGAGAGGTTAATAGGATCTACGAAAAACAGCCTTTCATGAGAGACATTGCCTCTGGTTTCTGGGAAATCATAAACAACCGTGGACGGAGCGCGGTAACAGGATGGGCATTTGGTGGCTTTGTTCCAGGGACAAGCGAAATCGTCCATGCGTTCCCTATTGCCTTGACGGCTGCATCCGAAGCCTATGATGAAGCAATCAATAATAACCTGAGTATCGGACAGGCACTGGCTCTGGCTGCGGTCAACTTCGTTGCTGAGTCTGTGACAGAAGGCATTGAACTGGGCAACATGAAGAATGCCATGTCTGCCGGTACGCTGGGAGCATGGAAGCAGTTCTGGCTTGACCGGATTCCTGCTGGCGTTTCCGAAATGCTGGGTGAGAGTCTGAATGACATCATTGAGAATGAGTTTAATGCATGGATAGCCGGTGATGCCAGCAATCGTTCCAAAGCAATCCAGGAATACATTGATGCCGGGTATATGCCAGAGGATGCTGAAGCGATGGCTCTTGCGGATGAGTTCAAGGGCGTATTGCATACAGCACTGATTTCTTTCCTGTCTCCCGGAATGGATGTTGTCTCCTTTGGGCTTGGACAGATGCAGTCCACGCTTCACTATGCAAAAGAAGTGGACAATCTACGCAGGATTGGAGATGCCAAGACAACGGTTCGCGATCTGCGGAACAGAGATATCAAATACTTCAATAGCGCAAAGGAACTGGAAGAACGGGAATTGACCCGTGATCTGAAACCGTTCTACAGCTATGAAGAAAAAAAGACAACGCCCAAGACAGAGACTAAAGCGGAAACAAAAGCAGAAACCAAAACGGAAACAAAAACGGAAGCGACAGCTAAAGAGACCGCTCCAGCAGCAACAACTACCACAGAAACAGAAGATATGCTGTCGGAAGAGTTGCCACTGCCTGTTGAAGAAGCAACCACTGAAGAGACTCCTGCTGAAACAGCGCAGGCAGAAGAGCAGGTTGAAGAAGAACCGGAAGAAACGCCTGCACAGAGAGCAGCAAGAGAAAAAGTTTGGCAAGGCGTAAAGAAGGTAACTCCGGAAACCATTCCTGTTCCGGAAGCTATCCGTGTTCCGGAAGGAGCAGAAAGAGATAACGAGCAAAGAGCAGACACAGCAATGATCGGACTTGACACAGCAATGGATAGCGAAGATCCGTCTGCAAAAATCCTTGCGATTGCTTCTGTTCTGAAGATGCCTGGTGATGCTGATTCAACTATCGGTATGCAGGCCGCGACCGCGCTGGCTGATAAACTTGGTGCAAGGAATGCCCTGATTGCCATGCAGTATTTTGTTTCCCGCGCAGGAACACAGGGTGTTGATCTGGACCTTGTCCGCGCTGGCGTTCGGTATGCGATGGTTGATGGAAGCCAGAGCCGTCAGGTGATGGATAGTACTGCCTATAAGAAGTCAACATGGGGCGAACGCGTAAACATGATCGCTGAGGCTGCTATGCAGGATATGAAGAGCGCGAAAACTGATTTCGCAATGCAGGAAGCGAATCATGGATTCCGTGTTCGTGAAGCGGCGAAAAAAGTGATCGCCCAGAGCGATGTACAGGAACGCCTGGATGCTGCGGATCAGAAGGTTGCTACTGCCCAGCGGAAGAAGAATGAGGCTACTCAGCGTTTGCAGAGTCAGCGTGATGTTGAAAGCGCGAAGGCTGAAGCAGTACAGTCTGCTGCACAGGAGGCAGCACAGAATCCGAGCAAGCAGAACACTGACCGGCTGACCCACGCGGTAAACGAACTGGACAGCCAGAGCAAGGTAACGGATGAGTACGAGCAGAGTTCCAAGAATGCCGAGCAGGAACATGAGACCGCGAACAGGGAAGCCGAGCAGACCAAGGACGAGGTAATGACAGAGGTCCGGGATCAGGCCGAGCAGATGGTTGCGGAGGAAGACAAGGCGAGAGCAGACGAGGAAGCTGCGTTCAAGAAGGCTTTGGAAGACAGCGGTGCTATTTATACCGAGGAAGAAACTGAAGGAATCACAAGGGATCGTAACAACAGTCATTTCGACTATGTTGACGGCAAGCTGTACTTCTACGGTGATAAATACATTGATGATGATGTCCGGGGGAAACTGGAAGCACTTGGATTCACAGAGAAAACTGTTACTGACAATGAAACTGGCGAGAAGACAAATGTCTATGAGCTTGACCGGAAGATCACAAAGGTAACAGCAGACGAAATCGCAAAGCTGAATGACCTGGTAAACACAAGGCGTGACCAGCTTGTCCGGGTAAGACAGGAAAGAGATGAAGAAACCGGAAAGACCCAGGAAGATCAAGAGAATGCCATGATTACGGAGACCATTGCCAAGGAAGGCCTGAGAGAAGAAGAAGCAATAGACAGAGCCGAAAAGGCAATGGAGAACCGTGATACTGTAAAGATGAGCCTTCGCGATCTTTCCCAGCCAGTATCAAATTCTTTTGGTAGGATTGCCCTTGGTTCACTTGAACGGAAACTCGGAATTGAGATCAGGCAAGTAGACCTTGGACCTGTCACGCCTGATGGCTGGACACGCGGCAAGTATGTTCACGATGAGAAGACCGGAGAAACCTACATTGCCGTGAACAAAAACATGACACTTGGACAGGCTCTTGTCGAGGCTGCTCTGCATGAGATCACTCATGCGATGAAAAATACAGGAACTTATGCGGCTTACCGTGATGTTGTGCTTGAAAGCGTATTCGGTGGAACCGGAAAATCTGTTGACCTGTATGACAGCAATGCCAAATTCCGCGCCAAGGTGGATGCCACTATTCAAGAACGCCTTGATGCCAACGATCCGAACTTTGTTGGGAAAACGCACGAGGAACAGATCGCCGCTGCTGAAGAAGAGATTGTTGCTGACTTCGCAAGGTTTAATCTTGCGGAGGATGATGTTGTCCGTAGAATGATGGATTCCGGTGTTGCCGGTAAGATCCGAAATGCTCTGCATAACATAAACCAGATGCTGAAGAACTACTTCGGAAACCTGAAAGGGGAAGAGCGGGAGAAGGCTGAGTATCTGCGGAGAGCAGAACGCCTGTACCAGAAAGCCCTGGATCAGGTTGCGAAGAATTCTGAGCATCCGGAAGGCAGTCAGTTCAGCATCATGCAGATTGCCCAGGCAACCAACATGACCTTTAATCCTGAGACACTACAGCTTTTCGACAAAGACGGCAATGAGATTGACGGTGTGAAACGAAAAGTAACACCGGAGATGATCCAGAATACTCCGGTTGCCATGCTGATTAACGCTGGTCTGAGCGATGTATCGCCCGGTGTTGACGAGAACGGAAACCAGATTGATTCTCCTCGCGTTGCCGCCACAAAGATGATGGCTGGCTTGATGAACATGGTTGCCCGGTACAAGGACAGCGATCTGATCTGGGAGATTGGCGCGACCACGCTTTCCTCCACATTCAGTGCACTGAAGAGCAACAGCGATCCGCAGTACAAGACTACGGTGGACTTCGGCACAGTCTGCGCGAAAACCCAGGCGATTATCGACACTCTGAGCCAGGTGATGTTGGACAGAGTTGCAGAAGGCAAGTATGGCGGTTTGACCCGTGAAGACATCATGAAAGTATATGATGCGGTCAACAAGGCTGGACTTTCAGTGCCTTGCCCGGTCTGCTATGTATTCAGCCGGTGGATGGGTGTGCCTTCTCTGCTTGGTCAGATGAGCCAGTACCAGCATGACTATGTTGTGCTTGGCGAGGACGGAAAGATCGATAAAAAGGCAACACAGGAAAAGGCTGATGCCTATATCAAGAATGCCGAAGAAAAATACGGAAGTGCTAAAGCAATCAACAACCAGAAGACAAAGATCCAGAACAAGCTTGTAAGCCTTGAGGAAAAGCGCATTGCCCTGGAAAAGGAAATGTATGGTCTGAAGACTGATGAGGAGAAAGCTGACAAGCAGAAGGAGATCGACAGTGTTCTGAGTCAGATGACCGATCTGGACAAACAGCTCGGCGAAGTGAGTGCATACAACTGGATCACCCAGGCTCTTTGTAAAAAGGAAAAGAGCGGAAAGTTTGTCGTGGATGACAAGTTTAAGCTCACTCCTGATGAAATCCTGTTCGATCTGAACCGGACCGGAGAGTTTGCTGGATACGAAAAGAACTGGAATTACAGAAAAACGCGTGGAGCCGGAATGGGCAAATCGATTATGCCTTACAGCGGAGAAACCATCGGAGATATCCTGTATGGCGTAAAAAAGAAAGGCGACAGACAGAGTACAATCAAAAACCCCTGGCTGAACATGAACGAAAAGGCTGCACAGAAGCAACTTCGTGAGGCGCAGCTCCGGGCAATCAAACAGAACCTTGTCGGTGGTCAGCGGCTACAGAGTACCAGTGACTTCCGTCCTGAGTGGGGTCTTGACTACATCATGAGCTTCCTTGAACTCCAGGCGGCAGGCAGTAAGGTGCAGATGTATACCAAGGTCGCTGAGGCTATTGATTTTTTTGCCAGCGTTGGAGCGGATGTCAATCTGTCAATCATGGGAAGAGGACAGGGATATCATGAAGCAACAGCCGAAGAAATCGCTCAGATGAGTGATGAAGAGAAACAAGCATCAACGGTTGACGGGAAAATCTATGTGATGGATTTTTCGCCTGTGACCGGCATGGATTACAGCACTGCAAGAGATTACAAGAACAAGTATAATAATGTACAGATGATTCTTGTCGGTATGAACGATACGCATATCCGGTTGGCAATGGCGAATAAAGACATTGACTTTATTATTCCCTGGCATGCCAGCGGGAATAGCAAGGATGTGCTTGCTGGGCTGATAAAATCTGTCGGTGAAAAGCTGGATTCCAGCGTGGACTATACAACCACTCAGACCGACATGGTCAAAGGCACAGTAAAGAAATACAAGGATGAGAACGGGAATACGGTTGAATATACGGTTCCAGGGAAACAAACGGAAGACCAGAAAAAACTCTGGGATGCCCGTATGAAACTGCTGACAAAAGGCGGGAAAGCACTAACACAGGAAGAGCGCGAAACGCTGATGTCAAATGACTACACAAGAGACTTGTACAAACGGTTCACCGAAAAAGGCGTGGATGACGATTGCTACGGCGTTACGCTGTCCAAGGAACAGGCTTCCCAAATCTTCCCGTATGAGTACTGGGATACCACAAGCACAAAAGAAAACGCAGACATCAACGGTAAACGCTTTGCGGAATACTGCGAAGCAATGGGTATTGTTCCGCGCTTCAGCCAGTTTAAGGACGAGAAAGGATACTGGAAGCTGCTGATTGACAGACCGATGTACAACAATGACGGTACTTATCATCAGCAGCAAGTGATCGATGTTACGCAGGCGAAGATCGGAAACCTGGATGATTCCGGAAAGCTGGAGAACAGCGATCTGCCGACACACGCCCAGGCGAAATATGCTCCGAAAGATCCGCGTAATCCAAATTATGCCGAGTATACCGCTGCACAGAAGAATGCGATTGAAATGGCAGAAGCATCCATCAATAACCAGTATGATGACGGTTCCGAAGAGAAGAATAGCATTTTCGGAGACATGACTGATGCTGATAAGAGAGTTCTCCGACAGACTGAAAGAGATTACAAGAGTGCTGTGAAGCGCGGAGACATGAAAGCTGCACAGCAGGATGTTGACTACTATGCGGAGCATAACGGGTACACTCTGGAGACCTTCCACGGGACCGGAGAGTACTTCAATCAGTTCCAGCTTGGGCAGGAAGGCATCCATCTTGGAGACAAAGAACAGGCAGAACAGGTTGCCCGTATGCGGTACGAAGGCCGGTCCAAAGAATCGACCTACAAATGGAAGAAGATCCGGAATTCTGTTGGCGATATGACCGAAGAACAGCGTGAAAACCTGATCAAGAGTGCGGATGAACTGAAGAGCGATATCGGCGCGGACATTCCTGCCTTCACAGGGAGCATCAGTGATACTGAAGCGGTTACCAGCTATGTGGATAACATTGCGAATCAGTACGAAGATGAAAACTGGACAGATGCGAAGCTGTATATGCCTACCTTTGACCGGAAGGTCGGAGAGAATGTCATGCGGCTGTATGCGAAGATCAATAATCCGCTGGTCATCAATGGTGATATCACTACCTGGTCTCCGATCAATATCTCCGATGTCCTGCTTGCCAGGAACAATGGCGAGACTACGATGGATGCCTACAGAGGCCCGGTGGATATCACAGGATCGGATGTCTCCCTGAGTGACGAACAGATCGATACACTGAAGAAGATCAAGATCGGTGAGATCAAGGGAGATGAATCCTGGAACGCACTGTCCGATGTGATGGATGAACTCGGTTTTGACGGGATCAAGTATCTAAACGAATACGAAGGCGACAAGGAAAGTGAGGATAATTACAGCTACCTTGCCACAAGATCCAGTGATGTGAAGCTTGCTGATCCGGTAACCTATGACGATGACGGCAATGTTATTCCGCTTTATGAACGGTTCAACGAAGACAGTAAAGATATCCGGTATTCCACCACAGGCGATGAGATGACCGAAGCAGACATGGAAGTGCTTCGGAAAGCAGAGGAAGAATACCAGAGTGCTGTTGAACGTGGCGACATGGAAGCCGCGCAGGAAATTGTTGATGAAGCTGCCAATAACGCAGGATATACGCAAACGGCATATCATGGCACAGATGATTTTGGATTCACACAGTTTGATATTGGGAAAGGACAGGGTGCTATCTTCCTTGCCTCTGATGAAGCGCTTGCAGGAACATACACAAGGACAAGAGCTGAACTTAGAAACATTGCTTCGCAGTACAAGCCCATTTCTGAAATGACAGATGATGAACTGTATGACCTTGCAGAAGACAGGCTGCGTACTATTACTGATGAAAACGGCAAAAAAGTAAAAGCAAAAGTATATTACGGGGAAAATCCGGGAGAATTTATACTGAGGTATGAAGGTGCAAAGTACGGAGATTCTTACCGGCAGAAGACAATAACAAGGGAAGAACTGCAACAAGAGCTTGAACCGAAATATAACAAGTTGCAGAAAACAGGTATTTATAAATTGTATATAAAACCCGGAAAGCAACTGATTATTGATGCAAAAGATAATCAATGGGATGAGATTCCGTTTGATGTAGGTAATGGTAATGATGTTGCAAACACAAGGGAGATTGGACAGTGGGCTAAAGAGAACAAATATGACAGCGTTCAGATAAACAACGTATATGATGATGGCGGGAGGTCTCACAGAAGGCTGGATCATGGTGATGGATACGGAGATATATATATTGTATTTGATTCAAACAATATAAAATCCGCAGATCCTGTTACCTATGATAAAAAAGGGAAAGTTATTTCGCTGACTGAACGATTCAAATCAGACAATCCTGACATTCGGTATTCTACCACGGGCGATGACATGACGGATGCGGATCTGGAACTTCTGAAGAGATCCAAAGCTGTGACCCAGGAAGAAATTGATGCCTATAAAAAGAAGACGAGAAGTGGTAGAGAACAAACTGGCTCCGTCAAGGGAATGATAAACGATCATGTTGGGTATACAGCAAGGGATGGATACATCAAGTTTGATAATGCTCCAAGTGATGGCGTAAGGAAGAATCTGGAGATTATCGGAATGAGATGGGATGAATCCTCAAAATCCTGGTATGATAAAGGCCATAGGAGACTGTCTCTTAAAGATATCGTAAAAGCGGTAGAGGACGGTAATAATGGAATTGTTGCCACTGCACCTACAAGAAGCAGATCAAACCAGGAGACAACAGATTCTGTTCCTGTAAAAACTCGTTCTGAAATTGAAAGCGAACAAGTTGAGGCCGGTACTGCTGCACCGCTGGAAGGATACAATCCTACCATGTCAACTTCTCTTGGGCCTGCTGTACGCGCATTTGCTGCTGAAAGCGGTATGCTAAAGGACAATGATGAATTGGATCGATTTGCCAAAGCAGTTGCGAATGCACAGAATACATACTTCCCAGATACAAATGTCGATCAGATTCAAAGAGCAATAAAGTGGGTCAGAAGCCTAAAAGAAACATCAAATTCTGATGGATTTGCTGAAGGTATGCAGGCTGTGACAGATCCAAACTTTGATTATCGTTCTGCTGACGGTCAGGCGCGAATGGTTGCGATGATGGGCATGGCTATAGCGAAAAATGATGTCATGTCGCAAACATTTTTGACAGATGCATTCATGAGGCAAGGAACTGACCTGGGCCGCGCTTTGCAGGCCAGAAAGCTTTTCCGCATGATGACACCGCAAGGCAGGATAAGTGCTCTTGAAAAACTTCGCGCAGATACTGCATCAGACATTGGCATCGATAAGAGCGAACTGAAATTTTCTCACTGGTTATATGAGGCTATTGCTGTTGCAGAAGATGAAGGCGACTTTGAGATGGTATACAATCAGGCTGCACAAGAGCTTGCGGAACAGATTCCCGGAAGCTGGAAGGATAAGATCACAGCATGGAGAATGCTTTCTATGCTTGGCAATCCCAGAACGCATATCCGGAATATTGTTGGCAATGCGATGTTCATACCGATGGTCGGTTTGAAAAACAAGGTCGGTGCAGCTCTTGAAATTGCCACAGGCGTTAAACGCGGACAGCGCACTAAAACGCTTGGATTTGCAAGCAAGGAAGCCAGGGCATTCGCAAAACAGGATGCAAGCATTGTTGAAGGCGATCTTCGTGGAGAAGCAAAGTATGATGACCGCAATGCTGTAAAACGCAAGCAGAAGGCATTTGGTACGGGTGACGGCATTCTTTCCAGAACGCTTGGAAAAGGATTGCAATGGCTTGTTGATGCCAATGGCAAAGCTCTTGAACTGGAAGACTGGGTATTCCTCAAAGGACATTATCAACGTGCTTTGAGCGGATACATGACCGCAAACAAACTGACAGCGGCAGACATGACCGGGGAAACGCTTGAAAATGCCAGAGCTTACGCAATTAACGAAGCGCAGAAAGCAACATACCGTGATGCCAACTCTGTTGCATCAGCGTTAAGCAACTTTGCAAAACAAAGCAAAGGCACGAAGTATGAAAAGGGTGCAAAAGCACTTCAGTTTGTTGTGGATGCGGTTGTTCCGTTCAAAAAGACTCCTGCCAATATCCTCCGCAGAGGCGTTGAATACAGTCCGCTTGGGCTTGTATCAGTCGGTACGGATATCAAAGCAATGATCGAAACAGTCCGTCACATGAATAATCCGGACAGCACTCCTGCTCCCAGCAGAACGGTAACGCCTGCGCAGTTCATTGATAAGCTGGCTTCCACACTGACAGGAACCGGAGTAATGTACCTTGGTGCTGTTCTTGGTGCCTTGGGCGCGGCGAACGCAGGATTTGACGATGATGATCCGGAAGACCGTCTGAAGCAGCTTGAAGGCGAACAGAAGTACGGCGTGAACTTTGGCAAGGCACTCAATTCTCTCACAAATTCTCTTGCAGGCGTTGAGCTTTTCGGCGAAGATGTGACATATACGATGGACTGGGCGGCCCCGGCGAGTATGCCGTTCTTCACTGGTGTTGCGATTGCAAAACAGTTGCTGAAGGAAAATGGTGATGATCCGGAAATGATTCCTGCAATCCTGGATGCTATTACCGGAATCACTGAACCTGTATTCAATCTGTCTATGCTTGACGGTGTGAACAGTCTGTTCAATGTCAATAAAAACGATCCAATGAAGCCTGCTGCACAAATTGGAATGAAGGTCCTTCTGAACTACGGTTCCAGCATGGTTCCTACATTGTTTGGGCAAGTGGCAAGGATTGCTGATCCTGTAAGACGGCAGAACTATGTACAGACCGGTTCAAAGCCTTATCAGGTGTACAGCACTATCGAGCAAATCCAGAATAAACTTCCTGGGTTGAGCGATAAAAACATAGCGAGGCGTGATGTTTTCGGTGAAGCAGAAATGAACGGTTCTGCTCTTGAAACTCTCTTTGCACCCTGGTACAGCAAGACTAACAAGCATAATCCGATTGTAGAACAGACCAGAGAAGTATATGATAATCTGACTCTTGAACAGCGTGATAATCATAGCAAAATTGTTCCGAGTAAGCTTCCTCAGTCCTTTAAGGTCGGCGATACGCAAGTAAGACTGACTGATGAGGAATACGAACAGTTCGAGATCGTAACCGGGGAAACGGCAACAAAACTGCTGAACGATATGTTCCAGACTGACGAATATCAGCTGGCAAGCTATGATACGAAAGCTTCTATGATTGAGATGGCCTGGGATTATGCGCAAGCAAAAGGAAAGCAGAGCGTTTCCGATTACAAGCCGAGTGACAAGTGGATGAAGGAAGGCGATAAGAGCGGTGATGTCCTTGGCTCACTCATCAAACAGACAATCGACAACAACATGAAGACATACGTTGACAATAGGAGCGTAGAGCTGACTGATTGCCTTGAAAACGGTGAAATAGACATGGCTCAGGCTCTGGTCTACGATATGAAGGAGAATATGCACGTTGACGAGCAAAAGATCCGCGAAGTTGTTTCTGATTACTACAGGCCGATATACTATGAAGCCTATATAAATGATGATGGTGAAGTAATGGATAACATCAAAGCGATCATGTATGACTTGGATATCGGATACTCTAAGCAGACATTCAGCAGTTGGAACAGTCAGGCGAAAAAGCAGATGAACACAGATGACGATGACGAATCTGATCTGGATACTGATTGGCTGAACCTGTCGAATCCGTAAAAAACAGGAGGGATACCCAAAGTGCCGAAAGCATTCCCCGGCCAGGGTATCCCCCTTTTTTTGTGCAAAAAAACAATCCGGTGAGTAGTAGCGGTGAGTAGTACGGTGAGTAGTAACGAGCAATAAAGGTCAATAACGGAACAGAACGAAAAAACCCGCAGATGGTTGATCTACGGGCGTTTGAGCGGAGAAGCCGGGATTTGAACCCGGGCTGCCATCACTGACACTACTCCCTTAGCAGGGGAGCAGGAATGTAGGAAAATCAATGGTTTGAACGGTGTTGGTGAGTAGTAGGTGAGTAGTAGCGATTAGATTCTATCGAGTGCTTTTCTGGCATCGGAATCGTCCGGATTGACATACTTGTCCATGACTTTTGTGGACTTCCAGCGCATGACTCTCTGGAGGACCTGGGGAGCTACATTCCGGTGAACTGCCAGTGTAGTTGCTGTGGTTGTACGGCAGGAATACGGTGTGAGGTGACGGGTTATTCCAGCATCCTTCAGTGCTTTGTAGTACATCTTATAGAAATCTTCATCATTCATTGGGAAGATCCTGCCTTCCGGGTGCTGGTCGATCAGGTCCTGGACGAGCGGCACGATGTCATCCGGAATCAGGATGTCCTTTTTCCTGCGTTCTTCCGTCTTCAGACCAGCACCGGAAATTCTCTGGTTTTGAAGGTCTATCATAGAAGCCTCCAGAAGCCTCATTTCGCCCGTCATCATTCCGGTGTATATCATAATCAGCGGAACTGCCGCAGGCCCGTTCCCGGCCTCGTAGGAGAGCCAGAGAGCTATCTGCTCTTCTTCCGTGAATGGTTCACGTTTCTGTTCTACCAGTTTTGGCAGTTCCAGAAGGTCCGGAAGGGTGATATTGACCGGCAGATCGTCAGCGGCTGCTCTGCGGAGAATGTGCCTGAGAAGGCCGCGAAAATCCCTGGCAGGATAGAATGTCTTGCAGGATGTGTTTATGATTTCCTGCATATCGGAAACCTTCAGTTCATTGACAGGCGTATCATGGTAATCTTTCAGACGGTTGTAGGCGATCTCATAAGCTCTGCGCTTGTCATTGGATATCTTCGTTCCGCGCCCTTTGCAGAAAACTGAATAGTAGTATGATACTGTCGGCAGGCTTTTCCGTGTTTCTGTTTTCAGATCAGGCAGAGCTTTGATGGCATCCGTCTTGGTTTTGAAACCGCCCTTCCGGATATAGCGCGGTCTGCCGTCATCATAGAAACCGATCACAACCTGTGCCGTCCAGCCCGGACGGTCTTTTCTTTTGTATACAGAGCCGGTTCCGTTTGCCCTGGTTCTCATTCTTCATACACTCCGATGCAGACCGACTTGTCCTTCCGGTTCATGAAAACATGATAGTTTGCATCAAGCAGGATATCCGACCTGTTTACCGGGTATGATCCGATGAAAGAAAAAATCCGGTTCCAATGGTCGAACAAATATCCGAACATTTCATTGAGAGATTCAAATATTTGTTCGTCTTTTACTTCTGCGGACAGATTAGCGCGGCGCGGTCTGTAACGGATCATAGGTCAATTCCTTCTTTCCTCATCTTTTCATAGGTTCTGTTAAGGATGTCCACAACGGTCTTGTAATCCTCAAAACAGTAGTTTGACATATAAGCCAGGATCTTTCCGAAGCCTTTTGAATCAGGAAATATTGCCAGAGCAGGTGTTTCATTTTCCTGCCTTTCGACATCAAAACCCATCAGCCAGGGTACAGTGACATGAAAGTGATGGGCAATCGCTATGATTGTTGGTTCCTTCGGAGAACGGAATCCGCTTTTCCATGCACTGACTGTCTGTCTGGAGACATGAAGAGCTTCAGCAATCGCACTGGCATTATGCGGATCACTGTCACATAATTCTGAGAATCGTTCTCTGAATGTCGCCACTTTCAGCCCTGTGTAGTTTGTTTCCATTTTCATTACCTCCGAGGACATCATATAGGAAATTGTACACATTGTCAAACAAAATGCAAATTTTTGTCTACAAAGTGATTGACAACGGAAATGAGATGTGCTATCTTGTGTTTGGCTACAAAGTAGACAACAATCTGTAGGTTTTATGGAAAGGAGGTGAGAATATGCCAAACTCAATCCGTGGGCTTGTATTTTCCCGTTATTCCAGCATTTCTGAGTTTGCTAATGCGATGAAATGGGGCAGACAAAAGGCTACCAAGATCGTCAAAGGGACTCACAGAATGTCAGCTGATGACATGGAAAAGTTTGCTGAACACTTTGGGATTCATGATGCAAGCACCTTTATGACTGTTTTTTTTCCGCACTATGCTACAATGTAGACAACAAGAGGAGGAACAACCATGACAAAACCTGTAGAGACCCCTTACCGCGCCGAGATGAAAAACATCGGCTACAAAGTCGCGATGCAGAGCATCAGGAAGATCGTGCGTGATCCGAAGACCAACGATGTTGCCAAGTTGAACATCATCATGGCGATTGTCCATGAGTTTGAGGAAGACCTGGAAGCGGCAGAGCTTGCGGAAGAACGCAGAGCGATTGAGGCAGACGAAGCCGAGCTCCGGAAGGACCGCATGGATGATCTGTTTGGAGAGGAGGAGCAAAAATGAACAGTGACCGCGTGAGCCTGGAGTTTGAAGGTCGGGACCTGGCTGAAGTGATCGGCAAGATGATTAACTTTCTCAACATGATTAAGGGAATCAACCTGGGGGAGAGCGATGGAAAGCATGAGTCGAGAGGAAAAGATCGCGTGGCTGGAAAGTTTGCCGAGTGAAACGATCAGCCCACAGGTGCTTGCGGTTGTGGCAGGAGGCGATCCGTACAGCTACAACATCGCTGCCAAGAACGGCAAACTGGACATTCCGCATTTCTGGCGCGGAAGGAATCTCCGGATATGGAAACAGCCTGTTATCAGGATGATCGGAGGATAAAGAAACCCGCCTGCGGTGCATCACAGGCGGGGAGGAACAGAACATGACATCACAATGGAGGTCACATAATGCGAAACAATTATAGCATGAATCCTTGGAAAAAGATAGCACTGACTGTGGCGGTGCTTGTGACAATTGCCAACGGTCTGTGGATCTGCCTGCGAGAGGACAACACTCCCAGGTGGAAGGTGGATGTTGAGATACCTATGGCGAATGCCGGGATCGAATGGACCGGAGCCGGGTACAACGGAATATGGGGAGGTAAGTGATGGGCGATATTGATGCATTGATTGAAGCGACTGAACGGTTTATCCGGGAGGAACGTGAGGCAATCACCGATTACAGCAGGAAGATAGTTGACTGTGAAGACCGGATTAGCTGGGCGAAAAAAGCACTGAAGACATTGAAAGAGGAGAAAGAAAATGGCAGAAGCAAAGAAGAGCATCTTCCAGATACTAAATGACATTGATGTAAGCGAGAAAACAGAGCAGAAAAACGGACTTACCTACTTGTCCTGGGCATGGGCTTGGGGAGAGATCAAGAAGGTCGCTCCGGAAGCAACCTATACGGTCTATGAGAGAGAGACTCCATATGGCCCGGTCAATTATTTCACCGATGGGAAAACGTGCTGGGTGAAAACTGGGATGACCATCAACGGACTGGAGCATATCGAGATGCTCCCTGTGATGGATTTCCGGAACCAGGCGATCCTGCTGGAGAAGCTGACCAGCACAGATGTGAACAAGGCGATTCAGAGGAGCCTGACCAAGGCGGCAGCCCGTCACGGTCTGGGACTGTACATCTATGCCGGGGAAGACCTTCCGGAAAGCAAAAAGGAAGAGAAGGCAAAGGAAGAAGATGTCAATCCACCGATGAAGGATGACGGGAAAGTGGAGGCAAGGAAGACACTGCCCAAGGAAGCGCAGACGGTTGATACCGGAAAAATGCCGTGGGAGGTGTGATATGCCATACATTTATAACGATGAGGACAATTCCCCCATGAATGATGATGCCTGGGATGGACCGCATAACCCTACGGTATATATGAGCAGAACGGAGATGAAGGCAATGGAAAAACTACCCGATGCACCGTGGATTGCAGAAGCGGAAACAAAAGGTATGCCGCCATATGGAGACGATGAATTCCCGCTCAGTGATATCAAAGATGAGTTTGCCCTTGCAAAAGGATTGATCGGAAAAGCGGTACAGCATTTGATCCGGGCAGCGAATAGGGCAGAAGAATACGGGAAAGATAAACCGATTGACGAGCTTATACAGCTATTGGATGACGATATCCCATACAAGATGGACCAGGTTTTAGAGTCGCTTAAATGACGAAATAAACGAGGTGGATTATGAACGTTAAATGTGAATTGCTTGATTTTAAAAGAGACAAAAGTCCTATTGATAATCCGAGAGTGATTATTGAAGACGATGGAACATTAAGCAATCAAGTGCGGATATCAATAGGCGACTCGTGGGCAGTTGTCAGAGCAGATGAGTTAGAAAAAGCAATAAACGCTTGTACTAATTTGCCGCTTTAAAAGCAACAGAAAAGAGCGCATCAATGTGACACGCTCAGAGCAGAACACGAAAATCATGTTCGGCGAACAATGTAATTATACCACCAATATAAGCGATTATGGAACATAAGAAAGTGAGGAAAACAAAATGATTCAGTACAACGGGATGAAAGCAGAGATCAAACAGGGAGTACCGAAACAGTTACCGGCTGGAGCCTATGTGGCGAAGGTGCTGAAGGTCCAGATTGACGGCAAAGAGCCTGACCAGCAGTTGGTCATTTTCCTGGACATCGCCGAAGGTGAATACACTGACTTCTACATGAACAAATACCGCGCCCAGACGGAACGCGGAAGCAATTACAAGATCACTTACAAGGGGATCATTCGCTTACGCATTCCGAATCCGGAGAACAAGAATGCCCGATATCCGGAAAGTGATATCAGCCGATTCAATGACATGATCGGACGGTTTGAACGCAGCAACCCTGGATTCCAGTGGGATGGCGATGAGCAGAAGCTCCAGTTCAAGCTGATCGGTATCAGCGTACAGGAAGACAGCTACAACGGCAGCACGTTCACGAAGCCGGTCCGTTTTGAGATCGTGGATGATGTCCGGGAAGGCAAGGTCGCTACACTGCCTCCGAAACACAGGGATGATGATGCGGACCCTACGCCTGCTCCGATGGTGGACCAGAGGAGCGGGATGCAGATGGTACAGACAGAGAGCCTGCCCTGGGACCAACCGTTCTGACACTGCTGGAGGACACTCGGAACCAGATCGGCAAGCACAAGAATATCTGGGCTTACTGTGAGAAGGAAGGCATCCGGATTGTCCGTGTACGGCTCCTGGTCGGAGACTATATGCTGTCAGGTGCAGGCGGCGGGGGAATCTCAGTGGATACCAAGGCATCAATCGCTGAGATTGCCCAGAATTGTTTCCAGAGTCATGAGCGGTTCCGGGCTGAGTGCCAGCAGGCGAAGGATAGCGGGATCAAGCTGATCGTGCTGATTGAGGAAGTACCGCCCGGAGGAGACCTGGACAACTGGGTTTCCCCCGTGGACAGGTACGGGCAACCGAAATACCTGTTCAGCCCTTCAACGCTAAAAAGGGTTATGCAAACAATGACTGAACGGTACGGGGTGAAATTTGACTTCTGTGACGGAAGAAGCACAGGAAGAGTATTGATGGAGTATTTAAGAGGAGAACGAACATGACAAACAATACAATCGACAATCTGGAGTTGAGAAGGCAATTCAACTCACAGGTAAAGCCAAGGTACAAACAAACGCATACACCACAATGTCAAAAGTGTATGAGGTTTCATCCGTGGGGCAATTCGATTATGGAGGTGCATCATAAGAAGGCCCTGATCGATGGCGGTAGCAATGAAGAAAGCAATCTTGTAACCCTTTGCTATGAATGCCATGCAGAATGGCATAAGCGGGAATGCCAGGATATCTCTTTTGATGAATGGATGCGTAAGGTTCCTCTTTGGGTTTATGCAGCAATTGGGTTATCAGAAGACAAGGAACTAAAGAAAGAGATGCTGACAAAGATTGATGAGATGTGGCCTTATGTCCAAGAAGCACGAATGCTTTCCGAGCCTTGGTCTCCTGAACATAAACAATATTTGCTGAAGAACAAAAGCAATTGGATTGACTGGTGAAAGGAGAACGAACATAATGTTTAAAATCGTTGAACCGAAAAAACAACGGCATAGCAAACCGGCTGGAATGACATCCTATGTCCGTGTTGCTGCCAGATTGATCTATATCAACGGAGAAGCCATGAAAACCTGGGGAGAGCATGAAACGTGCAGCATCAGTATTGATGTTCCGAACAAAACACTGGTGTTTACACCTGGCGGGCCGTGGAAACTGTCTCCGGTCTGCGAAACGAAGAATGCGAAACGGATCGAAACCAGGACGGCTGTGAACAGTTTCCTGGAGGAAGGCTTCCCGAAGGGCCTGCTTGGCAAATACCTTCCATGCCATGTGGATATGGCTGGTTCTCTGATTGTCAGCTTGATGGTTGATTTTGACAGACTGGCGGTGTGATGATATGGATGATACTCCGATGCTTATGGAACGCGGTTTCATTACGGAACTGATGACGGATGAGGAAATTGACTCATTGAATGATGCCGTAGAACTCGCACTGAATGACTGTGATGATTATTCTGACGAAATAATCGCAACAGAAATAAGTAAGGCCTTATGGATTCCGATAGCAATATACATAGACAATCTGAAAGACTATTATGGAATGGAGGATGATTTTGATGCCGAACAGGATACTTAAAGAGAGTATCTGTACCAGCGAGAATATCGACCAGCTTACTCCATTCCAGGAATCGTTCTTCTACAGATTGATGGTGAACTGTGACGATTACGGAAGGTTTGATGCCAGGCCGAAGATTCTGGCTTCTAAGCTATATCCTCTCCGCAATTTGAATACAGGTCATGTTACAGAAGCTCTGAAAGCATTGCAGGCTGCCGATCTGATCGTCCTGTATGAGGTGGATGGTCATGCATTCCTCCAGATGAAAACCTGGGATCGTCATCAGCAGATAAGAGCCAAAAGAAGCAAGTTTCCTGCATATGATAGCAGATGCAATCAAATGATATCAGATGATAGCATATGTCCCCGTAATCCAATCCAATCCAATCCTATTCGTAATCCGAATCCGAATCCGAATCCGAATCCAACGCGGGCGCGGGAGACACAGCAGGATGATGACTTCGATTTTGATGTGTTTTGGAGACAGTATCCGAACAAGGTTGCAAAGCAGGATGCACTGAAGGCCTGGAGGAAACTGAAGCCTGATGAACAGATGATGATCCAGATCATGGCCGGTCTGAAGAAATGGATCGCCAGCGATGAGTGGAAACGGGAGAACGGACGATTTATTCCTCATCCTTCAACCTGGTTGAATGGTCGAAGATGGGAAGACGAAATCAGGAAAGCTGAACCTGTTTCCGGGAAGGCTTCGGTAAAGCGTGTTCTGCCTGCCCAGGATTTTGAGCAGAGGAACTATGATGATGTTCCGCAGGATGATATGGCAAGGCTGGCTGCCGAGATGCGGAGAGCACGGGAAGCTGGTGAGTTCGGATGAAGCGGAACAAGGCCCTTCTGAGTTATGGGTTTTTCGGTTCGGAACATGAATGCCCGGTCTGCGGGAAAACGTTCATTCGACCCAATGACCAATGGCAGTATGTCCGGTACAGCGGAAACCGCCAGCTATGGATGTGTTCCTGGCGGTGTTACAGGAAATGGAATGATACCCACGGGAACAAGATCGAAAGACGGGAGAAGATTTTACAGGCAATCCGCGATGGATTGAATACAGCAGAGATTGCCAGATTGCTTGGCGAGAGTGCCAGTAAAATTGATTACTGGAGAAAAAAGCTAAGAGAGGAACAGAGCAATGGACAGGGAGATTAACCCGTTTGACTGGCCCAAGGAATACAAAATGTTCGGTGCATGGGTTTCTATGGGACAGTTGTCAGAGGAATGGTTTATTGCGTGTTTGGCAGAGACAGCAAAACGGTTAATGGAACAGTTGCACAAGTCAGTTATTCCCAAGGGAGATATCAATCTGATATTCAAACTGATTCCAAGTGGCGAAGACGGAACCTATGAAGTGACCGGAGCCTGGAAGTGTTTCGGAGAATCGAAGGGAGGAAAGCAGAATGAATGCGAAACATCCGGAATATGATTCGCCCTTTAGGTTGATTGTTAATGATATCGCATTAGAGATAGCGAAGAAGGTTGATGATGCTTGCTGGAAAGCGGTGCAGAAGGCCAGCATTGAAGTGGACAAAGAAAAACTGCTGGAGGCACTGAAACAAGATTCCGCGCGATATAGGGAAGCATTTCAAAAGGGCCATGAAACCGGATATGAACATAGGGACGATGAAATTATCCGGTGCAAGGATTGCAAGAATTCTGAGCTTTGGTATGGAGATAAGCGCAGATGCTTTTTGTGGAATGAAGATGGTATTGATGTTTTCAATGATGGATTCTGCAATTATGGTGAACGGAGGTTTGATGATGGCTGATATTGAGAAGGTTATCAAAGCGGTTGAAGAAGCTTTTGATTTAGTCCACAGCGATTTTATTGGCACAGATGATTTTAACGAAAAAGAATGGGAGCAGAATAAAGCTGATGCCATTGCCCTGCTGAAAGAGCAGGAAGCGGTAGTCCGGTGCAAGGATTGCAAGAGAAAGAACACAACGGCTTGTATTATCTACTGTATTGGAGCAAATCCTCGTGACGATTGGTTCTGTGCTGACGGGGAAAGGAGAACGGACGATGCCTGACAGGAAGAAAACACTTAAAGAATTTGACCGAATCACTTCTGCCCTTGTCGATGCGTTAATACTATTGCAAGACCAACCAGATGTTGTTTTTTGCAAGGATTGCAAGCACCGTGGCCCAGAGGATAGAAAGTGTGATTGCGGTAACGATATTCAATGGCAATTACCAAGACCGGACGATTGGTTCTGTGCTGACGGGGAAAGGAAGGAAGAAGAATGAACGCAAAACAGAGCCTGCGGGCAGCAACTAAACGGATCGAGGAACTGGAAGACTGGAACATGAGAGCAGCCAGAGACATCAAAGCATATAACCAGGTTATTGATGGCGTGATTGCAGGACAGTGCAGTTTCTGCGATTACTGCGAGGAAAACCGCCTGGGAGAGTGCGACAGACCGGAACATGGGACCGGATGCGGTGAATGGTGGTTGATGGATAATCCTCCGGTTTCTGATCCGGAAGAAGGGAGTGCTGGAGATGACGGCAAAGGAATTCTTCAGACAGGTCCGGAGAGCGGAGAGTGAACTGAAGCTCGTCAATGCCAAGTTGGAACACTACGAGGAACTCGGTTTTTCGTCTGGCGGGATTGTCTCCGGTACTGGGAACGCTCATAGAAGCTCCTCACGGGTCGAATTAGCCGCCTGTGGGGCGGTGGATGCACTGAGAGACCTTCTCGATGCCAGGCGCGATTTTATGGCTATTATAAGCCGCGCAGAGGCCATCATAAAAAAAGTGCCACAGGAGAAATACAGAAAGATCCTCAGTTATCGGTATATCTTGGGAAAGAGCTTCCGATGGATCAGCGATGAACTGGAATATAATGACCCTAACAGTATTTATCGATCACATGGTTGGGCACTGGTTGCAGCACAGAAAATCATGAATGAACAGGAAAAGGAAAAGGCCGCTCAGGAATGAGCGGTCTTCTTCATGTCTTCACGGATCAAGCGTTTCAGATATCCTTGGATTCCTTCGGTTTCTTTTAGCCTCTCAAGCTGTGCGATGATGTCTGCATCAGTCTTGTTGTTGAGCTTCAGATTGATTCGCCTTGTGTTGCTTTTGTCATATGCTGGCGTTCCCATGTACTCACCCCTTTATCAGTATACCCAGGTTGTCAAGCCTTCTTCGGTTCGATTCCGTTCTCGCGGCAGGCATGGAAAAATCTGTAGCAAGCACTGGTCATTGTATCAAAATCCTCATGGGATGTTTCGCGACCGTCTCCATAATGGATGGAAACTGTGTAGGTCTCATAATCCCAGCGATCCAGGAAAATCTGTGTGCTTCCGTTCGTTCCGGATGCGATCAGTCTGTGGTTCGTCATTGTTTTGTTCCTCCTCTTAGTGTTTCAGCAGATCATTTGTCCAGCAGTCTCCGAGTTTTCCCATTGCGATCTTGGCCCCGCGCCAGGTTTTGTAGTATTTCCGGTGGATGATGTTTCCGTGCGGATCGTAGATTGTCAAGCGGGTTTCTTCTGAATGCAACATTTTGCACAGGTTTGCTTTGCATCCGTAGAAGTCAGTGTAGAAAGCTCTCATGGTTTCGTTCCTCTCTTTCTCCAGCTTCTGGTGCTGGAATCCGGAACCAGTTTCCTGGGGTTCTGGTTCCGGTTCCCAGGATCAGATCATTTAGCGGGGAAGAAGAATTTCAGAAGGTCGAGGTCTTCTGGATAATCCTGTTCAAGCCATGCGTTGAATGCTTCCGGATTCCTGCGTTCAAGCTCATCTAAGATCCATCCCCTGACTGTGGGCATATGTTCGAATTTAGCCGGGTTAGAATCAAACATGATACCGGACATTTCCAAGTCATGGATAAGGTCCCTGGTGTCTCTTGCTGCCAGAAAAACTCTGGCCTTCTCTGCTGCTGTCATTGCAATGCCTGCCATGTTTAGTTCCTCCTTCTTATCGAGCGAAGTAGTAGATTACTCTTTCGTTGCTGATGTTTACCCAGCGAATACCGTTCCAATCTTTGAACATATCCAACATGGGGTCGTACATCAGGCAATTTTCGCTACCGATCTTTACCCAGATATCATTGGGGAGATCGATCCAGCTTATTTCAGCCAGCTTTGCGATCATTTCCTCGGCTGTCTCTGCTTCGAACACCAGGAACGGTTCATCACTCGGATCGTACTTCATGCACTTTATAGTGGTTTTCATGTTCTGTTCCTCCTCATTTCGTTTTCCAGCTTTGCTGGTTCCAAGGTCTCCGGTGGAGGCCCTGGAGCCAGCCAGCCAGTGGCTGGTTTGGTTGGTTTAGCAAAGGACTCCTTCGCTGTCGCTCCAGGTTGGGTTGTAGGCCACATGGAAATCGTTCCTGCTGATCAGATGCCAGAGTCCTTTGTGGTCGCTCTGCATCCTCTCGTCATACATGATGCAGTCATCCTCGATCCGGTCGGTTTTCTCATAGAGGTTTAAGCACCAGACCGTCTTTTCATCGTACAGTTCATTGCACTTCTCAATCGCTTCGTAGATGTCCTTGGCATTGATCATCTCTACCTGGATCGTCAATGGCTTGTAGCTGGCCTTGTAGTCGATGCCTACCGCGAATCGCGGTGCTTCACTGATCATCTTCTTGGTGTACTTCATTGTTTTGTTCCTCCTCTCATATTCCATGCTTCCTGAGTTCGCTCAGGGTCTCGCAGAATCCAACGTTGTGCCAACCTTCATCGTAGATGTTCCAGCCGATCGCGCCCTTCTCTACTGAGAACCACTCGCCATCCTGCTCGAACCAGTAGGTCTCTGGGATCACCTGATCCGGATTACCCATGTGACCGATCGCTGCGCTGTTATGCTTGCTGAACTCGCGCCAGGTCATTCTGTGAAGCTTAACCATTTTCTGTTCCTCCTCTGTCTGTCGGCGGTTGTGGGGTAAGTACCCTGTCGACGGTGATAGAATACCACAGGGTGAGTACCCTGTCAACACCCAAAATAAAAAAAGTTTTCGACAGGCAAGACAGCCCATAAAGCAAGGCCACATAAGGCCGGGAAGGTCGCCGACCAGGCAAAGCAGGCAGGAAATCCGAAAAAAATTCTCAAAAAAATTTATCCTGGGCCAGCACCAGGAACCAGAAACACCAGCCAAACTGCAAGAAAAATATTGACAACTGCAAGTACTTGACACTATAATCTGCTATAGTGGGAAAAGTATAGGATAAAGCACAGGGAAAAACACATCACCCAGCACTGAGATAATCACCTCTCAGTGCTTTTTCTTTATCCAATCATTACAGCTTCACTGTGCAAATACTGAAAAGAACCAGTGCTTTATTCTCTCTGAGCTAATCACCCAGCAAAACAGAGAGGCGTAAACGTAATCGAGAGTAATACCCCTGGCGGGGCGAGAGGAGGCGAGACAATGCCGAGAGAGAGACTGCCATTGAACGCCAAGCAGGAGCTATTCATCCGGATGAGTGCCAGAGCAGAGAGCAGAGAAGCGATCCTAAAAGAGGTATTTGATCTGGACATTGCAACCGCTGATCCTCGGTTGGTCAACAATGCAACAGTCCAGATGTGCCGATGGAGAAAGCTGCCAGAGTTTGACAGCGTATGGAAGGATGAGGTCCGGAAGGTCCTCCAGGCCTGCTCCAGTGAGGCCATCAGTGTGATCCGGAACCAGATGCGGAACGAGGAAGGATGGCTCCGGAACAAGGCTGCTATGGACCTGCTGAACTATGGCAAAGGCCAGATCTACGGAGAGGATGACCGGACAGTCCATGTCCAGATTGAAGGCCTTCCGGAGATCGGCTCTCCGGACCAGGAAGAGTGACACTCTTCGTGAAACAATAGTTTAGCGAATAGTATGAAACAAGGGAAGAATGCAGTAGAATCAAGGGATGTAGCCGATATTACCAGTTATTGGTAACAGAGCTTATGCATTCATCCACCGTTTATGCAGGATTCAGTGAATAATCCACAGGTTTTCCGGTTATTTGCTGGGAGCAGGAAACGGTCCGGAACGGTCAGAGCAGAGACCGGAAATTATACTGGGAGCCAGCACCACCACAGGACGGTCAGGGCAGGACAGGGAACCGGCAGCCAAGGCAGAGCAGACCAGCCCGGAACCGAAACCGGGGGTAGGGGGTCCGGTCCAGGGACCGGGGGGCCGAATCGTGGTTGGGACTCCGCGCACTGCTCCGCACTTTAGAGCGAATACCTGGACGTACCGTGTCTCTTGGTGGTGGGGGCAAAATTTGGAACACTGCACACACCGAACGCTGAGACAAGACCCCGGTGATGTGCTGTTCAAGGATCTGCGGGAAGTTTCTTCATTGGGCATAACACCTCCTTTCGCCGTGCTTTTCAGTTGATTTAACCGCAGATCCGATTTTTGATTTTGAACAGGGAGGACCTGTTGTGGGGAACGTAGTGATAGCGTACAAGCCTACGCCGAAGCAAGCGATGTTCCATGCCAGCAAGGCGAATGAGATTCTGTACGGAGGCGCGGCAGGCGGGGGCAAAACAAAGGCCCTTGTGATGGATGCGTTGTTCCGTTGTTTGCAGAATCCGGGAACCACGGCGGTGATTTTCCGCAGGACATATCAGGAACTGAAGGACACGGACATCAAGGAAGCGATGGAGAGCTATCCTTCCGAGATTGCGAAGTATGTTGCCGGGAACTATGAGTACCGGCTCATCAACGGCAGCAAGATCCTGTTCCGTCACTGCGAGAATGTAGCGGACAAGAACAAGTACCGTGGTATGGAAATCCAGTACCTGTACTTTGACGAACTGACCAGCTTTGAACAGGAGATATATGACTTCATCAAAACGCGCTTACGCGCCAAGAAGTCCCTGGGCGTTGTACCGATTGTCCGTTCTGCAAGCAACCCAGGCGACATCGGTCACTCATGGGTCAAGAAGATGTTCGTGGATGCCGGTCCATATATGTCGATCCAAACACAGAAGATCTATTCCGAGGCGTTGCATAAGACGAAGATCGTCAGGACACAGTACATCCCCGCGCTGGCAACGGAGAATCCGTTCATCACGGATGACTACATCTTCGAGCTTGAACAGAAACCGGAAGCCCTGAGAAGGGCATTGCTGAACGGAGACTGGGACAGCTTTGAAGGACAGGTCTTCAAGGAGTTCGTGAATGACCCGTCCCACTACAGGGATCGGCTGTGGACTCATGTTGTCGAACCGTTCCCCATTCCGGATGACTGGCCCAGGTACTTCAGCTTTGACTGGGGATACAGTGATCCGTTTGCCTGCCAATGGTGGGCAATGTCCCCCGGAACCAGCGGAACCGGAGGCATCGCGTACCTGTACAAAGAGTGGTACGGTTGTGTGCCGAAGAAAGCGGACACCGGGCTGGAGCTTACGCCCCAACAAATCATGGACGGTATCCTGGAACGCGAACAGGAAGAAGCCGAAAAGAATATCAAGATCCTGCGGGTTGCCGACCCTTCAATATTCGACAGATCACACGGGGAGAGCATTGCCGACAAGATGGCTCCCGGATTCTACGGTCGCGCCCGCGGGATTGTTTTTGATCCTGCCGACAATACCCGGTTGTCCGGAAAGATGGAAGTCCACGAGAGACTCCGGTTCGATGAAACCGGGCATCCGAAGATGTACATCTTCTCCACCTGTGATGACTGGATACGGACGGTTCCGAACCTTCCGTACTCCACCAAGAAGACAGGGGCAAGGAAACATGAGGACATCGACACCGATGCCGAAGACCATGACTATGATGCGACCCGGTATTTCCTGATGGAGCATCCGCTCCAGGCGAAGAAGAAGGAACGGCAGAAACCGAAACCGTACAGCCCGTTTGATGAAAATTAAGGGCGGGGGGCCTCGTGCAAAAATAAAATAAAGAACGGAGGTCGCTCTCCTGGAAATTTTATCTTAGGTCCTCCCCCCCCCTTAATGATACGAGGTGATTTTATGAGTGATATGTACAAGGGTGTGCCTGATCCGGACGAGTTTGAAGTGTTCATGGATGAACAGGAGCTTGACGAGAAAGACCAGGCATTGCTTGACACGATCTATGAGCGGCTCGACATCTTCCAGCAGTTGAACAGCCCGTTCCATGCAGAAGCAATGGAGTGCAGGCAGATCCTGCACATGGAAGATCCGAAACAGGACAACGCACGGACACTCACCGTGAACGGCAAGAAAACACTCCAGCTACAGACTCTGAAGTCAACCATAAACAACGTGGTTGCCGACCAGATGCTGAGTATGCCAGAGGCGAAGCTCCTGCCAGAGACGGAAGAGATGCAAGGCGAAGCGGATGCGATCCAGGACCTGGTGCATTACGTTGTCTACTGCGCGAATGATTTTGAACAGCTTCACTACCGGCGGTGTGAGGACTTCTACGGGACGGGGACGGCAGTCATGCAGATTGCCTGGGACCCGGACATGGCATACGGGAAGGGCGACATTGCCCTGATCCGCTGGCCCATCGAAGCCTTCCTGTGGGACCCCACGGCAGAGGACATCCAGGACTGCCGAGCGGTGATGAAGGTAAGCTGGCATCCGCTTTCCTGGTTCAAGGAACACTGGCCCAAGGAAGGCAAGTATGTTGACGATGAACACGGAACGCACAACGATGTGGGCAAGACCCAGGGGCAGGAGGATGCCGAGCATCAGGACGATGAGAAACGGGCCATGCTGATCGAGTACTGGTGGAGGACCTACAACGCCAGCACAAAGCGGTACAGTGTGAACGTTGCCTATGCCGCCGGGAATGCCTTGCTTGAGGTCCAGACGGATGTATATGCCCACGGGATGTACCCGTTTGTGATCGATGTGCATGACACCCTGGAAGGCAGCCTTGCGGGGCATGGGCTTGTCCGGGAGCTGGCTCCGATGATGCGCTACATCAACAGGTACGCCTCCTATGCCGACATGAACGCCCGGAGATCGTCCAAGGGACGGCTGCTGGTGAAGAAGTCATCCGGTATTGACAAGGAAGCCCTGATGGACTGGGAGAACGATGTCATCGAAGGCGACAGCATCCAGAAAGACAGCATCATATGGATGGAGAACCAGCCGTACAACGGAACCATCACCCAGCTTATGGCGATGATGCAGAACGATCTGAAGGCTGACAGCGGCGCAAACCAGTTCACCCGTGGTGAAACAACCGGAGGCATTGTCAGCGGTAAGGCGATCAACTCGCTGATCCAGGCTGGTGGCAAGGTCGCCTCCATGCGGACCGAGCAACTGAAGTACGGCTTCAAGAAGATGGTCGAACAGATCGTCTGGCTGATGGCTCAGTTCTATGACGAGAAGCGGACCGTGATGATCGCCGGGGAAGGCATTATGAAACAGGTGAAGGTTGACCCGGTGAAGCTCTTCGGACGGAAGACCAAGGGCGCGGTGAATCCTCCTCCGTACACCGTACAGATCGAGGTATCCAGCCGTGATCCCCAGCGGATCGCGAACCAGAACCAGATGTTCCTGGAGACCTTCACGATGGCGGCACAGACGGAGAATCCGATGCACCTGAGCGATCTGTTCCGTATTCTTAACCTTGACGGCAAGGACAAGATCCTGCCGGTGATCCTGGCTAGCGAACACTACGCCGAGCAGATGCAGGCTTTACAGCAGCAACTGGAGCAGATGACCCAGCAGATGGAGCAGATGGCACAGGAGAACCAGAATCTGAAGAACACGGTTGCCCAGACAACGGATGCGCTGACTACCATGAGCGCGAGGCGCGGGAATCCGCAGAAACTTCCGAACGCACAGCAGAGTCCGCTCGTGACCGGGAACCAGAATACAATGGGTCTGCCCACAGGGGCAGAGCTGCCTACATAATGTGACAAAAGCCCCGTGATTTGCGGGGTTTTTGCATATAAAACACGCAGCCGTGATTTGCGGCAGGCGCGAAAGGAGATTCCGAATGGAATACAACGAAACCATGTCCGATGCCGAACAGACCGAACTGGAAGATTTACCGGAAGGCCTGGAGGAAGAGGTAGAGGTATCGGAAGAGCCTCTGGAGGAAGCCATTGAGGATTCCGAAGAGGAACCCGCTGAAGAGCAGCCCAAGAAGGCTGAAGGTACCACGGCTGAACCTGGGTATGTGAAGAAGCGGATTGACAAGGCGGTGCAGAAAGCCATCGCGGAAACCAGGGCAGAGATGCAGGCTGAGTTTGAGAAACAGATGGCCCCGTTCCGGGAGAGACTCCTGGAGGATGAAGCCAAGGACCTTGTCCGTCAGGGAGAGTTCAAATCCCTTGACCGGGCGAAGGAATACCTTCGGCTGAAACAGGGACAGCCAGCTACGGAAGAACCGGCTCCGCAGCCCAGGGACGATAAAGGCAAGTATGCTCCGAAATCGAACCCCGCGCAAGAGGCACATATCAATATGCTTGCGAGGCAGGCAGACAAGATCAAGGCCCGGACGGGGATCGATGTGATCGACATCATGACAGGCGATGACGAAATCCGCGACAAGATCATGAAGGGCGAGATGGATTTTGAGGATGTCGCCGAGATGGCGAAAGCACAGAAAACAGGGAGGAAACCTCCCGCACCCATGCGCTCCCCAAACGGAGCTTCCGGACAAACACCGAATGCCATTGACCAGATGAGCGATGCTCAATTCAAAAGGCTCATGAAGCGAATTGATGAGGGGGCGCGAATTACATTAAAGTAAGGAGCGTTGAATCATGAATTATTCCTATTCTTCTGGCATTGCGCCGACTCTGCTGGAATCTTTCCTCCAGCGCAGAGCACTTGAAAACGTTGAACCGAACCTGGGCTACCTGACTGATGCCCAGATGATCGACCAGCCCGTGAACAGCGGAAGCAAGCACGTTAAGTTCTTCCGTTACACCGAGCTGCCCGCCATCACCACTCCCCTGGCTGAAGGCGTGACCCCTGATCCGCAGAGCCTCACCGAGACTGCTTTCTCCGTGATGACCAAGCAGTACGGCGGCTACATGGACTACACCGATGAAATCGACCTGTGGCACGTTGACAAAAAGACTGTCGCGATGTCCGACCGTCTGAACCGTCAGGCTGCCCTGTCCATCGACACTGTGGGCCGTGATGCGATCTGCGCTGGTCTGAACGTTATGTTCCCCGGCACAATCTCTGCCCGTGGTTCTATCGCCGGTACAGACCTGATCAACTACACAATGGTCAAGAAGGCGGTCCGGAATCTGAAGAAGAAAGGCGCGCAGCCCTTCGCTGACGGCTTCTTCCACAGCAAGATCAGCCACGAGACCTACTACGATCTGTCTGGTGATTCCCACTGGATCGCGGTCGCACAGTACCAGAACGATACCCGCGTACAGCGGTACGAACTGGGAACCATCTACAAGGTGAAGTTCTTTGAAGTGGACAACGCCAAGGTGTTCGACACTGAGAGCTACCTGTACGGAACCACTGCCGACCTGGCTGCCTACGGTTCCAACTACAACCGTGACGAGCGGTCCATGATCATCCAGGAGACCATGACCGAGGATGTCGCCCGTCAGCTGACCGGCAAGCTGGTGTATGTGCAGTACAGCAGCACTTACAAGACCCTGATGTGCATTGAGCGCATCTATCCCAGCGGCACTGCGAACAAGACCAAGGTTGTGTTCCGCTGGCAGCCTGAAGCAAGCACAACCAACAACTGGACCCAGACCAACACCTGCAAGATCGTTCCGACCGGCGGCGGCAACAGCGTACCTGTCCATGCCTCCATCATCTACGGTCAGAATGCGTTCGGCTGCGTGAAACTGGGCGGCAAGGGCAAGCCCAACATCCGCATCATTGTGAAACCTCTTGGTTCCTCCGGAACTGATGATCCGCTTAACATATCGGGCGCATGTCGCAGCAATGCGGCTTGAAAATGTGGTGAACCTGTAAATACAGGGTGTGGGAGAGATCCTGCTAACGGGGAAAGCTAAAGCCAACTATAAAGGTCATGCCGATCCCGTGCCAAGCCTCGCAAGAGGAAGGTGTAACGACTATCCCGTATGGGAGTAGGTTTACGGTGAAACTCCGTATTCCGAAGTGCCACACATCCGGTAACGGATGAAGATATAGTCTATTCCCCTGCTAAATATCGGGAAACCGAGGGTACTAAAACGATCAGAGAGGAACCATTGCCTGGAAAGTACCGTTCTTTGCCTGCGCGGTTCTCCAGGATGACTTCATTGTCCGGCTTGAACACGCGGTCAGTGCCTGATAGGCATAAGGTATTCCGGGACTCCTGTGTAACAGCAGGAGTCCCTTTTTTTGAAAGGAGAGATTCATATGGCAGACACTGAAACCAGACAGGATGTTGTCGAAGCGAACATCGCTGCGGTTGAGAAGAAGTACGGGGACGAAGCATGGCCCCAGATCCAAACCCAGATTCTGAAGGACATTTCCATTTCGCTGGCAATGCTGGTTGACAGCACACCCAGTGCTTAATTGAGAGGAGAACAAACATGGCAACCAAGAAGAACCCCGTCCTGGAAGACGAGGAAATCGAAATCGAAGAGAGCGAACCGAACTACGGCAATGTCAGTCTGGATGACGGGCTGACGGTCAAGATCGAAGAAAAGCAGGCAGGCTATAAGGGACCGATGGTCGAGGTCTATCTGCCGAAGCTGGAAGAGGAAGGCAGCGGACTGAAGGTGGACCAGTACGAACACGTTACCATCGCGAACGAAGCCAGGGAATGGACCTGGCGCGTGAAGCGCGGTGAACGGGTGATGGTTCCGGTTCCGGTGTTTGTACAGCTCAAGCAGAAGTACGATATGCAGGACTACCAGATCTAAGGAGTGAGAGCCGTGACCCTTTCGGAACTTCAGGAACACGTTATGTTCCAGACCAATAATGATGCTGACGATCTGGGCGATTATACACCGCACATTGATGACTACATCAACGAAGGGTATGACAAGATTGTCACGATATGGGACAGCAACCATGTGCCATCGACCGAGTATCCGAAGCTGGAGAATGACGGCGATGAGCCGAAGCTTCCTGAGTGGATTCACAGGTATATCGCCGACTGGGCGACATGGCTGATCTACAGGAACGGCAACCCCCAGAAACAGAACCGGGGGAGAGCCTACTGGCAGGCATTTATGGATTTGCTGTCAAGGATTGCGGATGCTGGCGGCAAGAACGGATTCAACGAAGACGGCAGCCAGAAGAAGTACCGCAATTTCATCAATATCCCGGAGT
>Ga0310786_10001057_pt1 | contig 44271 bp, 43 predicted proteins | sample AusTroGonzalo_MG_FD_203881 | JGI IMG/M metagenome (GOLD analysis project Ga0310786, IMG submission 203881) | Bovine rumen microbial communities from tropical cattle in Woodstock, Queensland, Australia - Gonzalo_03 (v2) (version 2) | ecosystem: Host-associated > Mammals > Digestive system >...
TTATTTTTGGCAAATAAATATTTATGGGTTGCGCGCCCTTCCCTTAAAATCCTATAATCGACATATGAAAGAAATCCTGAATATTCAATACAAGAATCTGTTTCTTTGGGTGCCTTTTGTCATGGCATTTGGTGCCGCGGTATATTTTTCAATCGGGATTGAGCCAAATTTTAGTTTTCCGATTATTATCGTTCTACTTTTAGCCGGTATCATTTATAAATATAAAAATATTTTTATACATGCAATTGCACTGTTTATGTTTGGGTTCTTTTATGCGATGTCTTTTACTCAAATAACGAACACTATCCAAATAAAAGATTCTTTTGATTTTATCTCTATAAATGGAACAGTAAAAGATATCGATTTTGCACCAGAATCAACACGTGTTTTATTAAGTGTTCCAGCGCATCAAATAGACACTAATTTACCTGACAAAAATCTTAATATCCGCATTTCTATCAAAGATGTTGATAATATTCCAAACATCAGAGATACTATTAAAGGAAGTGCGCGTATATTTCACCCATCCGCCCGATATACACCATCATCGTTTGATTTTGCGCGGTGGGCTTACTTTTCTAAAATATCAGGAACTGGCTTTTTCAGAGATTATAAAATAATAAAACAAGATTCGTCCGGAACAATAAGAACACTTATTCACGATAAATCACACTCTGTATTAACAGACGCATTGGTTTTGGGATATAAAAAAGTTATTCCTGAAAACGAAAACAACATTTGGAAATCCGTGGGATTGGGACACGTTTGGTCTATCAGTGGTTTTCATATGACTTTAATAGGCGGCTGGTTATTTGCATTGTTTTATTTGATATTTCGATCAATGTCTTTCATATCCAAAAGAGTTCCTGCAAAATATCCGGCGATTATTTGCGCTTGGTTTGGACTAATTTTATACTTGTGCATATCTGGAATTAGTGTTGCAACAACACGTGCTTTTCTTATGGCAACATTAATATTTATCGCAACAATTTTGGGACGTGGCTTTTTATCTTTGCGTAATGCGGCACTGGCCTTTTTGATAATATTTATGATAAATCCTTTTTCAATTATGAACGCTGGATTTCAATTATCGTTTGCGGCAATATTTGGCTTACTTTGGTTCTTTGACGACAAAGAATACATTAAACGCACATGGATTAAGCGGGCATTTCATTATGTGTACCTGTTGTTTATAAGCGCATTTATTGCAACGATATTTACCCTGCCGTTTATAGTGGCACATTTCGGCTATATTCCACTTTACAGTTTAATCGGAAATATTATTCTTTTACCAATATTTTCAATTGCAGTTATGCCACTGGTAATAATCGGCACCATTACTGCATTGTTTGGTGGTCATTTCCTTTTAGATATTGCAAATCGTGTTTATAATTTTGCGTTAAAACTTGCTACATATATTTCAGATTTGCCTTATGCGAATTTATCAATGCCTTGTGTTTCCAACACCGTGTTGATTTTAACAATTGTCGCGTTTTTATTTTTAATTTTGACGGTAAAACCGGATTCTAAAAAATCATTTATCAAAAATATAAATTATATTTTGTTTAGTGTGTTTGTGTGTATTGCAACATTTGTATATGTAAATCGCAACAAACCTTTGTTCTATGCCAGCACAGACCATGAATTGGTCGCATTTAATATGAACGGGAAATTACAGTTTAATAAATCACGCGCTTCTAACCATTATTTTGCGTTTAGTTCTTGGTATCAATATAACGACCAAACACAACCAGACAAAAACACGCGATACAATTGCGACCATGGTTTTTGCGTTTATAAGACACACAATTGGAATCTTGTTTACATGCAAAACTTCACGTCAGTTTTGGATAATATTGAAAAAGTATGTAACGATAAAAACATCGACTATATAGTCACACCTTTTGATATAACTTCACCGAATTGCCACGGAAAGATACTTGAAAACGGGCTAATGATTTATCCAAATGGAAGCGTCACAGAAATAATTAATCGTCGTCCGTGGCATAATCAGCGCGAACAAAAAACAAACCAGATGCTGGCGCGTTAACCCCCGCTGCACCACGATTTTTTGCATTAAATATTTCATCAATATCTAGATTTTTTCCGACACCTATTTCAACCAAAGTCCCAACCATGTTACGCACCTGATGATGCAAGAAAGAACGCGCAGAAAATTCGAATATTATTTCTTCGCCATTTTGCGTAATCGTGCAAGAATCCAAAGTTTTTATTGGCGATTTAGATTGACACTGAACAGAGCGAAAAGAAGTAAAATCATGTTTGCCTATTAATTTTTGTGCGGCAGATTTCATTTTTTCAACATCAAGTTTCTGGGGAACCCACCAAACACGATTTTTTTGCAAAACAACCGGAGCAGTGCGATTTAATACCACGTATTTATAATGCCTTTTAATGCAAGAAAAACGCGCATGAAAATCATCACTGACTTTTTCACAATTCAAAACAGAAACAGGTTCTTCTATCAAATAAAAATTCAGTGCCTTTTTGACGGTTTCTGCTTCTTGTTCTTTATCCAAATCAAAATGCGCAACCATATTGATTGCATGAACACCAGCATCAGTGCGACCTGCACCATGCACTGTCACTTTTTCCCCACAAAACTTAAATATCGCATCTTGTAAAAGCGATTGTACAGATGGACCCTGACGGTTTTCTTGCCAACCGATCAGATTTGTTCCATCGTATTCAAGATTTACTTTATATCGCGTCATCTTTATCTTTGCTTTACACAATTTATGCAACGTTCCAATCTCACTTGGTCTAAACGCACTGATTCATCCACCAAATCTCGATAGTGCTGACATTTCGAACACAAATGTCCAAAACAAGATAAACATTTACATTCGCCGTTTTTATTATATTCAGATACGACAACATGTGCGCTCTGAAAACCACAAAATTTCTTGTCGTTGTTGTTTTTCATTTTATCTCACTTTGTTTTTGAATTGAAAACCATCTATTTTTAACAGCCAATATTTTAATTTATTTATTTTCTTTGTGTTTGAAAATTTATCACAATGACTATAACGTTCAACTTGTTTTATTTTTATTGGATAATCTTTTACACACCTCCAGGGTAGCCCCCTATTAAAACAACCAAAACACACACAATTTTGACACTGTTTTTCTTTATCAGCACAAAAAGGCATATAATTGTCAGGCCCGGACGCAGCAAATTCTTTATTTATTATTTTAGAAAATATAGTCATAGATATTCTACCTCACTTTATTTTCGAATTTAAAACCAGTCAATTTCAACCACAAATATTTTAACATACCGATTTTTCCATCGCTTGAAAACTTATCACAATGTCCATAACAGTCTATCCGTGGGAAATCTGGATAATCTTCCGAACATGCCCAGTATGGATTATTAGGAGTTTGGCCGAAAAAGATACAATTTTGACAGCAATCTTCAGGGTTTTTAAACTCAGAAGTATAATTACATTTTTTACCATTTATCGTACATTCTTTTTTTTCATAAAAATCAAGTGACATCGTTTATACCCTACTTTTTTATCTTTGCTTTTGTTTATCGTATATTGGATTCAACACAAACTTTTCACAAGTATCTGTTGGTTTTACTTCCCGCATCAAAAAATAAAGCCAATCCCATTGTGGCAAAACACCGGAACAAACCGTTCTGTGACGTGGATGATGATAGTTTGTACAAAAGAACTGTTTACAATAAAAACATGTCTTTTTATTTTCTGACATTTTGTTATCTCACTTTGTTTTTTAATTGAATACCATCTAATTTCAATAGCCAAAGTTTCAACGGGTTTATTTTTTTATCGGTGGAGAATTTATTACAATGTCCGGAATAAGCTACTATAGATATATCAAAATAATCTTCACAGCATAAATGATTTTTAAGATTCTCTTTTTCACCATAATAAACACAGTTTTGACACCACTGTTTATTATCATCAAAATCCCAAACATAATTGTTATTATCAAACAAACTATATTCTTTATCGTTAATACAAATAATACCCATCTTTATTCCCCGTATTTTATATCTACACCATGCAGACCATTCAAAAAACTTTTCCAATCCATTGGATTTTTTCCTGATGGTTGTATTTTTACGATTTTCAATTCATTATTTTCTATTTTGGTTTCCAAAATTTTTACATCAATCCCATTAATTTTTGTTCGCCCACACCCCAGCGCACGAATTTGATTATGAATTTGTTGTGGTGTTTTATTCCAATCTATGATTTCATCATCACCGGTGAACTTGCGTGTATATATCGCATTGTCTCCTTGTGGAACAGCAATATATTTTTCTGGATTTGCCAGATATTTTTCCAACATTTCAATTGCTGTATTGGAAACTTTGTTTTCCATTATTGCATTGGTATCATTTTCGCCTATTTCAATATTTTCGCGCATTAAAACATCACCAGCATCTAATTCGGCCACCATTTTCATCAAACAAACATCCATACCTTTATCGCCATTCAAGATGGCAGTCTTTATTGGTGAAGGTCCGCGATATTTCGGCAAAGAACTTGGGTGAATATTTATGCAAGGTGCAACATTCAAAACATTATCACGCAAAATAACACCATAAGAGAATACAATTATCATATCTGGCTTTTGTGCAACAGCGTCAAAATCTTTGATAGATGTATAAACTTTTAATCCGCAAGCTTCCGCCCAAACATGCACTGGTGACGGAGTTAAAATATGTTTGCGTCCCATTGGTTTTGGTGCACGGGTAAAGACCGCGATAATATCGTGCTGTTTTGCCAAAGATTCAAATACAGGTACCACAAAATCGTTAGTCCCCATCAAAATCAGTTTCATTATTTGTGCCCCCGATTAACCTTTCGCATTAACATTTCGCGTTTTACACCAGACAAATAATCGATGAATAAAACACCATCCAAATGGTCTGTTTCATGTTGCACTATGCGGGCCGGAACCCCAGACATTTGTGCACTTAATTTGTCGCCGTGTTCATTTGTCCATTCAACAACCACACTTGCCGGACGACGAACATTGGAATACACAGGCAGACCATCCGCCCCCAGAACAGAAAGGCAGCCTTCTTCCATAACACTGGTTTCATCGCTTTTTGATATAATCTTTGGATTTACCATACGATATATTTCATTAGTATCTGGATCCATCATTACAAGGAATCTTTGCGTAATACCAACCTGGGGTGCAGCAAGACCAACCCCATTTTGTTCTGACATCATTCTGACCATTTCGTCCATGGTATTCAGCAATTCAGGCGTAATGTCCGTCACAGGCGAGCATTTTTCCCGTAATACTAAATCCCCGCAAAGTTTCATTTGCAACATTTATAAAACCTTTTTATAATCCTGTTATATAGGATTCTAGCAAAGGAAATTCAAATGACAACTTATATTTTTGGCCTTTTGATTATTATCATGATTTTGTTGTTGGTGTTAATTTTCCGCAAAAACACGATAGATTTATCGTCCTTGCGCGAAGATAACGCAAGATTGCGCGAAAGATTGGCGGAAAGATTGGGTATGTTGTCGCAAAATGCAGTGGAATTAAAGAATATCAGTTCTGATATCGCGAATTTCAAGGATATTCTTATGGGCAACAAACAAGCACGCGGCACTTTTGGCGAAAGACAACTGGAAGATTTGGTTCGTGATATTATGCCACCAGAAACCTATGCTTTTCAGAGTGTCTTATCAACAGGTGTTCGTCCTGATTGTGTAATTCGCCTGCCTTATCCCCCAGGAGATATGATTATCGACAGCAAATTTCCACTGGAAAGTTATAATCGTATCATAGAAAACAAGAACGATGGTATGGCCCGCAAGCAATTTGAACTGGATGTTCGCAAACACATTGACGCAATTGCTGAAAAATACATAATTCCAGGAACAACGGCAGAAAGCGCAATGATGTTTATTGCTTCAGAATCTATATTTATGGAATTACATACCGCCTTTCCAGACACAATAGAATATGCGGCACATAAAAAAGTCTTTATTGTGTCACCGGCGACACTTTGGGCAACATTGAACACTATTCGCGCCGTATTATCCGATATAAAGATAAAACGAGTTGCAGGCAAAATAAAACGCGAACTTGACTTATTGTTAACAGACTTGTCGCGACTTAACGACAGGGCCGAAAAAGTAAACCAACATTTTACATTGGCACAAAAAGATATGTCAGATTTACAAACTTCCATCTCAAAAATCACCCCACGCGCAGAAAAATTACGCGATATGGACTTCGGTGAAGATTAAAAAAATACCGGCATTTGCCGGTGTTTTTTTATTATTTTCTTAATCCTGTTTTTGAATTAATCCAAACTTGCTCTTTCGCAATTTCCATTATTGGCATATCAGTTGGACTGTCCGAATAAGCACGAACCACATTTGGAATATATTTATGTTCCACAGCCCACTTATCAAGTGCAACCACTTTGTTTTTACCCCAACACAAAAACTTATATTTATACGGTCTTTCTTTGTCCATTTGCGAACATATCACCGCATCAAATTTCATATCGCTTACCAAGTGTGGTATCAAATAATCAGGCGAAGCAGAAATTAACAAAACTTTGTTCCCTTTCTTGTGTTCTTTTTCCACCATTTCTTTTGCCCAACCAAAGCGATTTTCTTTGTGTAATTTTACAACCTTTGGTACAAAATCACGAACCATTTCAGGCGTTATAAAATTACGAATTGTTTCACGCCACCAAAGGCCACCATGATTTAATCTGGCACCAATCAAACCCGCAATTACAGAAGGCAAAAACAACCATGGTCGCACAGAATGTCTGAAACAATATCTGAAAAATTCATAATTCGAATCAGATGCGGAAAGGGTTCCATCAAAATCAAATACCACTACATCTTTTTTTTGCAACATGATTATCTTACCTTTTGATTATGGTTTACATACTGTTGCCACAAATCATCGTAAATACGGTTTTCTCTTTTTGATGCAGCATCAACAACTGACTTTAATCTTTCTATCTGTTTTGTATTATATTCAAAAGTCTGTTTCATTTCCGGATTGTTTATAGTCTTGAAAAAATCGCTGTTCAATAATTGTTTTTCAGTATACCCGTCTACCAAATACACAACTAAATCATCGTACCAACGTTGATTACGACGGAAAAAGCGCATCTTTGCCACATAACAAGAATCTAAATCTATAAAATCATAAACGGATTCATTCATATCAAAACCTGATACTTCCATTAAAATTTGTTCATCCATTGCAAGTGATAAAAACTTACGTAAACGAACATCTTTTATATTACGCTTTATATAGTCTTGAGCATAACATTTAAGCATGTTTTTATTAGCGTCTTTATACACCTGGATTTGTGCTTTATATAACGCAATTGCATTAATTGTGTTTTTATATTCTGGACGAATATTTGCCACGCTGTCTACTTTATACATCGCTTCTTGTACGTCATTATTCGTAGTATTTTTTTGTTCACAAGAATTTAAAGTCATAGCAGCTGTTGCAACAACACCGGCTGTTTTTATTCCAGAAATTAAATTTTTCATATATAACCTCTAATTACCAACAATCCAAATATACAGCAAAAAATCCAAATATCAAGCCTGTTATTTCTGGCCTTTAACTCTTTTGCGCAATTTTTCCATAACAAAAAACAACGACGGGGTTAAAGTGAAAGTCCATATCAATGAAGCGCACATACCACCAATCATAACCGCACCCATTGCGACTTTCATTCCGTCAGCAGACCATAATTGTGGAACCATACCGGCGACAATAGCAATTGTGGTCATCCAAATCATACGCTTTTTGTCCATCATTTCTTCCCACAAAGCTTTTTGAGCATCTTCGCCTTTTTGTACACGCACAACAGTTGGTTCCAAAACTAAAATATTGTTGTTAACAACCAAACCAACCAACATGATAAATGCCAACATGGCCCCGACATTAAGCGATGCCCCTGACAAGAACAACGCCACAAACACCCCCGCGAAACTGGTAACAATAGAAGTCGCAATAGTAAATGGATGTATAAACGAATTCATTATTGCTGCCAACAACATAAATGTTAATATTGTCGCAAGCAAGAAAGCCTGTGCTATTTCTGATGTTGATTCTTCTTGGATTTCAGACATACCGGCAAAAGATGCGCTGTACCCAGGTTCCCAATCTATAGCATCCAAATGCTTTTGTATTTCTGCTTGTACTGGACCAGTTGTAGATTTACCGATATTAATATCTATTTCTGTTACACGACTTTTATCAAGACGATATATATTCGATGTTGCAGGAACGTTTTCTATGTTTCCCAATTGCGACAACGCAACCATACCTTTTTGGGAATTTACATATACACTGTCGAACATAGACTGTTTTTTGAATTGTTTATCAAATTCCAAAACTATTGGGTATTCATCACCTTTTTCTTTATACTTGTAATTGTCATTTCCAAACAGCGCTGTACGCAAAGTAGAACCAGCCTGAGCATTTTTTACACCCCAAAAATTCATTTTTTCACCGTCAGGGATAAAACGAATTTCATTTGCAGGTGTCTGTTGCGCTAAAACAGCACTTTGCACTGCATCGATATTATTTACAATTTTGATTATTTTGTCCGCATATTCGGTACGTTTAGCATCATCATCTCCATAAACATTCAAGACCATATCAGAAGAAAAAGTACCCATTGATTCACCGGCACGAATCTGAATTTCTGTATCAACTATGTCAGATAAGGCTGGCAACATTTTTTGTGCTAATTTTTTGTCGCTAATACCACGTTTTTTAATATCGACTAACTTTACTTTTACGTTTATATTCTGTAATCCTTTGTCGCCAATTTTGATAGTGGTAGATTCAACCTCTGAAAAGTTTTTAACACGTTTGTCTATTTCGCGTGCAATTGATTCAGATTTAGCGTAAACACTGCCCATTGGCGCACGCGCGATAATAGTGATTTCATTCGCATCTGTAGATGGTGAAAACTCGTTTCCAATATACCCAGTCAATCTAACAGACAATATCAAAATTACAAACGCACCGATAATAACAGTAAACGGATGACGTGTTTGATATTCATACCAAGAACGCAAACGGCTGGTATTATTATGTACCTCGATTTCTTTGATATCGCGTTTAGTTTGCTGTTTACGTGGCAATCTTAACAATTTCGCAATCATCATTGGTGTTAAAGTGAACGAGAACAACAAAGACAACAAAGTCAAATACACAACTGTCATACCAAATTGCAACATGAACTGCCCAACTATTCCGCCCATAAACGCCAAAGGCAAGAACACAACGACATTTGTTCCGACACCCGCTAACACAGGAACAGCAACTTTGCGCGTTCCATCTTCTGCGGCTTGTTCTGGGGTTTTCCCAGCGCGCAATTCAGATAAGGCTGATTCAATTAAAATAATTGCATTTGATACCAAGGTTCCCAAAGCTGTAGCATAAGCCAACAAAGTCATCGCATTAATTGTAAAACCCGAACCTTGCATAAGGAAAAATCCAGACAACAAAGAAGCAGGTATCACAACCCCAGCAACAACTGTTGAACGCCAATTGCGTGTAAAGGCCAACAATACTATAATTGTGAATATAACGCCCAGAATAATACCATAAATTGTGTCACTTGTTTCTTGAGATATATTTATAGAAGAATCAGACACTATATGCATGGTGGCATCAGAAAACTTCGTTTGTAATTCCTTTTCAAATTCAGGTAATTTTTTATTCAGCGCCCGCGAAATCTTAATAGCATTACCATCCGAAGATTTTATCACGGACATAATAACCACATTTTCACCGTTATAAAGAGCGCCTTTTTCGATTTCGCGCGCAGCATCAGTTACACTGGCTACATCTGATAACTTGAAAGTTTCGCCTTCAACCGTGGTGATTTCCAAATTAGAAATTTCTTCTACATTTTGGAATTCGCCTACAAATCTTACATTTTCTGAATTGATAGATGTTTCTATCTTTCCCCCAGGAACGTTCAAATTACGGCTTGCAATCGCACTTACAACGTCATTAACCGTGACACCACGTGCGGCCATCAAATCTGGGTCCATCGCTATACGAACAGCGCGTTGTAATCCACCGAAAGCATTAACAGATGCCACACCTTTGACCGCTGTAATTTTATTAGAAAGAGTATCAGAAACATATTTTTCTATATCACGTGGATTACCACCTTTGATAACTATATCCAAAACTGGTGTTTGCAACGGATTCAATTTTGCAATAACAGGTTGTTTCAAATCATCAGGAAACTCATTCGCCAAACCATCTATCTTTGCCTTTACTTCGTTTGCTTTATCATCAACATTGACACCCAAATTAAATTCAGAAATAACAAAAGCAGAATTTTCATAAATCTGGGAAGTAATTTTTTTCATGCCTGCCACTTCAGACATTGCGTTTTCTGCTTTTTTTACAACCTGACTTTCAAGTTCTTCCGGTGTTGCGCCTGGGTAAACAAAGGTAGCTGTCACATAAGGGAACTCTATAGACGGCGTACGTTCAACATTCATTTTTGGGAAAGAAACCACACCCAATATCACAAAAAACAAAACGAACATTATTGTTGTTACTGGTTTACGAATAAAGAACTTTAACATCTCCGATTCCCTTTTTTATTTTTCTGTTTTTATTTTTTCACCGTTTTGAACATTGGACAATATAACTACATCGCCCACATTTATTCCCGATTTTATCAATGCATTATTACTATCGCGGTTTTCAATTATTACTTCGCGATATTGCGCCACACCATTTTCTGCAATGAATACAGCGTTCCCATGCAATGCCGATACAGGCACATAAAATCCTTTTTTAATATTTTCAGCATATTGCAAACCGTCTTTACACCCAGAGGTTTTTACCACATGCATACCTGTATCCAAATCTATGTTGTGCGACACAGAAACAACGCGACAATCACCGATTTTCTGACCTGATTTGAAAGAGGAAAGACGTGCCCCCGTAATATATCCACGATTATTTTTTATTGTCAAAGGTTCCAATAAAACCCCGTCAGTTTTTTCCATATCCAAAACTTGCACAGGTGTACCATTTTGTGCATTGTTACGAATAATGTTAAACACTTCAAAATTATTCTCGCTTGATACAGCATAAAAACGATATGCAAATGCACACGCAATCAAAAAAATGATTATTGCATATATAACAGCTTTTGACTTGCGTGTTTTAAGTCTTTTTACAATGTGTTCTATAATTTCAGTTTTTGTTAATTTTACCATTTTATTCACCTAATTTTTTTACAGATTCACCGGCCATCAAAATATTATATTTTGCATTCAACACAGCCATATCCATTTGATAAAGTGCACTGGAAACATCAGACAGTTCAATTGCAGATGTTTGACCTGCGGCAAAGCGGTTTGCTGATACATCATACGCTTTTTGTGCCAAAGCGCGTGCTTCATTCAATCTGCCCAAATCATCGCAAAGGTGTTTATATTTTTTCACCGCGGTATTATATTCATGTCGGGTTAATTTTTTAGATTTTTCCAATTCTTGATGTGCAACTTCTGCATTCATTGCTTCTATGGTTGCATTTGCAGAATGCACCCCTCCATTAAACAAAGGAACTTTTAATGCCACCCCCCAATACGCAGATTGTGCACCTTCTTTATCAAACATGTTTCCTGCATCAGTACCAAAAGCATAGTAATTATACGAACCAACCGCGGCCAATGTTGGATATCCGCCTGCACGTTTAGACGAAGCGTTGGATTCATACATCTTTATTTGCTTTTGATAAATGTCCCATTGCGGATTTGATTTCAATTCTTTCGCATTTAATTCTTCAAATGTATCTGGGAAATTATCAGTCAAAACGACTTCTTCGGTTTCATCGATTCCGGCCATGATTTTCAACATGTTATAAGCCGCATCACGATCAAACATTGCATCAGACAAATTGATTTCCTTGGTCGCGATATCAGATTCTATTTTAATTAAATTGCTGCGATTTGCACGACCTGCCGCGGTTAATTTCTTTTTCGCAGCACGTGCATTATCAAGGTTTCTTTTACTGGCTGCAACGATTTCATCTGTCATTTTTGCGGTCCAATAAAGATTTGCAGCAGCATATTTTACTTCGCGCAAAGTCACTTCTTTGGCCGAATTAGACATATCAATTGCATCATGCATTGCATCAACAGCGTTTCCTATTTTACCGAAAGTATATATAGGTTGTGTGACCTGAACACCCGCAGAAAACATATTATCTGGGATTTCACTTAAAGGCATTGGTAATGATTGATTTAACAACGCACCCAATTCAGAAGGCAAATTGATACCTTTGGAACTTGTTGGGTTTTTAGGATCAATCAAATTCATATAAGAAACTGTTCCGTCTATCGAAATCCAACGATTCGCGTTAACCGCACTTAATTGAGCCTTTGCCTTTTTTATATTAGCATCTGCCTTTTTCACGTCGTTAGATTCGGCAACAATTTTATCAACAGCATCATTCAAGGATAAATCCAAAGCAAAAGCATTTGGGATAGCCATTAATACACAAAATAACATACAAAATAACTTACGCATTTAAAATCTCCATCTTTTTCAGGATTCCATTTATTGTTTTGACAGTTTCTGCCAGTTTATCTTCGTCTTCTTCGGGCAAAACCTTGCACAAAGATTCCAAACCTTGCATAAACTTATCTATTAATTTTTCAGACAAAGCCTTGCCTGATTTAGTGACTTCATACCAAGTATCACGGCGGTCGTTTTCATCAACAGTTCGCACGACCAATTTATCTTGTTCCAATTTACGAAACACCGCACAAAGATTCGCAGTAGAAATCACTTCACGACTTGCAAAATCTTTCAGTTTGATTTTTCCAGCCAAATAAAGACGAATCAAAACAGACATCTGTTGACGCGAATATTTGGAATTATCTTCCAACAACGGCTGTAATTTACTGGAAAGGCGCCCCATTATGCGCATATTTTCCGCCATTAAATTGGTTACTTCATTATGAGTCATAAAACACCCTTTTAAATCATTAAAAAACTTAACGATTATATGCCTAACAGGAATAAAGTCAAGGGCAAAACATTAAAAAATTTAATAATTTTTATCAAACCGGCGAAAATTTTTATTGCAAAACAGTATAAACTATATATAATAACCACAGTCCTTGGAGCGTCGTCTAATGGTAGGACAAGAGATTTTGGTTCTCTTTATCATGGTTCGAATCCGTGCGCTCCAACCAATATTCAAACGCACCCTTGTGGTGCGTTTTAATATTGGCTTATGAACCGCCCGTTTGATTTGAAACATTGTCCGCCTTTGGCGAGACAGGTTCGACTATGAGTAAGCGAAAACAAGCCTTGCGTAGTTTGAGCGCTAACGAATGCGGCGTAGTGTCGGCACAGCCGACCGAGCCAATCCGTGCGCAGTTTTTCTAGTTCGAAAGTCAAATTTTGATTTTTTATCTTTAACCAAAAATTACTTTTTCCTTATCAAAACATGCCAATGATAACTTTCATATCGTTTTCCGTCTTGTTCATGATATGTTCCAACATGTTTTACATCAATGATGTCAAAATCCTTGAATATTTCGAATATTAAATCATAGTCCGCATAAAAATGAGGAATCATGTATTCTGGTCCTTGTTCGTCACGTAATTTGGTGTTTTCATCCACAACAGGCCAATTTTGTTTATAACCCCATGTTTCTTTTGAACACAAGGTCAAATAACATTCCCCACCAGATTTTAACACGCGTTTCAATTCTTCTGCTGTTTTATATGTTCCTTTGGTATCAGTATGAGAAATCACATTTATACACAAAATACAATCCATACTTTCGTCTTTGAACGGTATGTTCAACATATCACCTGTTTTGATATCTATATTCAGGCCCATATCTTTCGCCCAGGCACTGGTTTTTTCTATCGCATTTTCACTTATATCAAAAGCAGACACATCAAAACCGTTTGAAGCAAACAAAATAGTATGGCGCCCAAGTCCACATCCCATATCTAAAAATTTTTGTTTACCCTGATTTTTCCATCTTTGTAAAAGATAAAAAGATTCAACCGCGGGATTTTTCCAAAACTCTTCGAATTTACCAGAAACGATTTTCCAATCCCAACCTTTAGATTCAACAGTATTCGCCATGACATAATCCCTTGTTATACGAATACATTATACTGGGTATAATATAACATGTCCAGTTTCAAACAGAAAAAACTTAATAGTATATATCAATAGGAACGTTGTGCCCCTTGCAAAAATCTATGAAGAAATTAACAAAAGCTGTGACTTTCGGGGACTCTGCAATTTCTGTTCTGCAAATACACTGTGTTTCCATTTCATACTCAAAATCTAAATCTTTAAGACAAATAAGATTCTTGCTGCTGTCTTCAAACCACGAAGGGAAAACCGTAATACCGTCCCCATCATTAACCAAACGGTATATCAAAGCCAACGAATCAGAAGTGGTATTCAAATGTTTCGCACGTTTTATAATGCTTTGACATTCCGGCAGATTCATATAACGATGAACCATACATAAATTATGATTTTCCAACAAATCAGTTATGTTTTTTGGCATGCCATGTGTATCCAAATATTTTTTACTGGTATAAAATTTCAAATGGGTTTTGAATTTAAACAAAACAGTCCCACGAACATTTGGATGCAATTTTGGTTTAATAATTAAAACATCCATATTGGATATGTCTGGGTCTTTCTTCATTAACAATTCCAAACGAATTTTTGGATATTTAGCATAAAAATCGGACAAATCTTTCATGATAAAACTGCCGAACAAACCCTCTTCGGTCCATACAGACATGGATCCAGATAAAGTATCCATATCTATAAATGTTTCTGAAATTTTATTAAGAGTTTCTTCTATGGCACAGATATCATTATATATCAACTGGGCAGAATTTGTTGGTTGGCTGCCATCAAAACTTCTGTTAATAAGTTTAGTATCGAACCTGTCTTCCAAACTCTTAATCAGTTGGGACAGATTGGAATTTTTGATACCGTTTTCACAAGCGGCGACTTGAATACTGCCCTTATCAATAACTTCTTTAAGTGCCAATAACTCTTTCAATAAAAGTAATTTTGATTTTAACGTTGACATACTTTTTACATCTTATACTGATAAAACTTTTTGTAAATAAAAATCTTTATTCGCAAATGCACTTTACAAAATCTTCCATCGTTTTACCTGTAGAATTTAATATTTTTGCAATACTGTTCGTAGAAGGCCATCTTGGTTGACCATATTTTGACCAACGTTTACTTTTGTTGAAAGTTGTGGCGTCCAATCCAGAAAGTTTTGCTAATCCAGAACAGGACATATTGTGACGAACTGCAAATTTATCAATTGCTTGCCATATATCTTGATGTGTCATATTAAACTCCTTTTGTGTTGTGACGATATTCATTATATTTATCTTTAGGAAATTTGTTTTATCCTGTTTTTATTTATCAGGTATATAAAAAAGGGTAATCAACACACTAAAAGCATCAAAAAAGCCGAAAAAAATGCCGACAACAGCCGACATAGAAAAGGTAAAATATTCCTTTTTAATGAATATAATTTAGGAAAAGAATACTATAATAATCTTTATTTATGATCACTAATTTGTTGAATTATTTGTTTTGCACTTAACGATTCAGTGAATAATATACCACGCCCACCACTTTTATTCCATCCGTTTATATTTTCGGTTCTATCATCAACAAGCACATCGTTTTGTGTTGGGTGTATCAGCGCGGCCTTGTCACTGTCACAAATTATAATATGATTTTCATCAAAATATTGTCGAAGATTCTTTAATACCCACTTACGTTTTTCTGATGCAACAAAATCTACATATTTTTGCCCAGATTCAAAATGTTTTGCACCAGGGGTTTTACTTAAAATAAAAACCTCGCCACGTTGGCATGCTGCAGAAATCATATCTTCTGCCCCCGCAATCATAGGCATATCGTGCCAAAAGTTTTTATTTTTTTCGATATCTTTCCAAAACTGTGTTTTTGCTGCACGTTCGGATTCGCTAAGTTCATTGCTTGGATGATTAAATCTGGCACTATCTGGATGCATAGAATCAAAGTCAGTGATAACCCCGTCCATATCGAAAAAAAATCTCATATTATGCTCCTTTGTTTTTTTTATTTTATATTATCTGTGCAAAAAAATATTGTCAATGTCGTTCAAGGAAAACCTAATTTTTTCCTTGATAAAAATGGAAAGATAATATTAAATTGACTTGAATGTGTATGCTCCCATCGTCTAACGGTTAGGACACCAGATTCTCATTCTGACAATATGGGTTCGATTCCCATTGGGAGTGCCAAAACAAATAAAACAATCGAAGTTTTAGCGCATATAATTTTTCATCTGTTTTAACTGTTTCAGATTTTTTGCATGTGCCATTCTTAACGTTTTTTTTGCTTTATCGTAACGACTGTGTTTACTCAAATTATATTTTGCAGACATACGTTTTTGCAATTTAACCCCCAAATCTCCAATACTGGCAATATGTTCGTTAAAAGCACGTTGTTGCTCTACAGTTAATTTTACATCTGATTTTAATGCGTCCAGAATAACACTGTGTCCCTCGTAAATACGGCTCATTTGCATAGCGTGGGCAACACGTTCAACAGACATTCCTTCTGGCAATTTGAATATTCCAGAATCAACCTTAGATTGAATATTATCACATAATTTCTGTGCTTGTTTTGTACCAATCAGAATATTCAATGCGCTGCGACTGGCCCGAGTAATTGCAACAGCGGTATCCTGAGATTTTGGTGCTTGAACAGTTTGTTTTACTGATGTGCCATGTTGTGATTTTGTGACCTTTGCCAACTTTTTCGCTTTAACAGAGATTTTGCGATATTGCATCACAGAATCCAAATTTGATTTTTGTTTTTGTATACTGTCAATCATATTGTATGTCACAACACTGTCGTAATGAACAGATTTAGCCACGTCAACAGTTTTAAACGTTGGTACCTTTTCATTAGGTTGAGTTGTAGCGGTCGCACCTGCAGAGTTATCTGCACTAAACAACAGGCCTGCTCCTAATGCAACGAAACCAGTAATGGTTGCACTAATCTTTGCAAACAAACCTCTCTTTGTTTTTTTAGGAAGCATCGGTACAATTACAGCAGTGTTTGATTTAGCGTCTTTTACGATTTTTTGTGCTTCTGCGATGCGTTTTTGTTCTGCTTTTTCTTGTCTGCTGTGCAATTCAGCACGACGTTTTTCAATTTCGTCATCTAAAGTATCTTGCTTTGCTGGGTTCTTTTGTTGTGAACCAGCGGCGAACAATTGGTCGATTTTGTCTTCTTGGGCATCGCGAGGTTCTTCCGCCCCAAACCATTTACCAATTCTTTGTTTTAAGCGTGCCATGCGTCCCATTGGTGCACGATCGGTCAACACAATTGAATCTGGGGCAAAACCACAGTATACACACAACATACGCATTGCAGCATGGGTTTCTTTGGAATAAGTACCATTATCACATGCATAATCCCTCAACATCATATATAACGCCTTAAATATGCGTTTATTACCTTTATCAAAACTAAAATCTTGTGATGCAATACAAGAAATAATGCTGTCCACCACACTGTTTGAACAATCGTATGAACCATACGGGTTTTTGCTGTATTTTTTGCCTTCTATTGCGTTTTGGATATATTCTTTCAACGAATATTCACTTAATGAAAAAGAAGCATACTTAAAACCAAAATTACTATCATCTTGTAACATACTATTTTTTCTCTTTTTTTTTGCCGAACGCATATTGAACCCATAAAACCTATTTGTCAAGTTTTATATATCAACAAAGCCTCAAAAAAGGCGCTGGATACTAACAACATATGTTCGTTTTACACTGGGAACACAAAAAAACTAAAAACTTGTTTCTGTACCGGTCTTTTTCCAACCTTCAATTATCATTATCATTTCTTGCAAATGCCTTAATTCTTCTTCTGTTAAATCCGACAATTTAACATCTACATTTATACCAGCATTTTTTAATTTGTTCACATAAGCAGCGGTATTATTTCCTGATGGTGGTGCATATTTATATATAGCTTTTCGCACCGTTAAATCACGATAGCTTGGACTGGAAGAAAGCAAATTATACAAAGCCTGTTCACCAGTCTTTGCATCTGGAAAAACAGCAAAACTTCCATTTGGACTTGTCTTGATTGTCGTACACTGCAAATCGCTGCCACGCAAATTACCAGGATTAAAGAAGCGCCACGCAATAGAACCACCAGACCGTATAAAACCAGAATTGTCTGGCAATGTATATTTTATTTTTGTCTGAGAACCATTAACTTTTGTGACAACATATGGACAATTAGTATCTTCATACTCAACAGACATTAAATCTTTAACAAAAACCAAACATTTATCTTTGAAATCTTGTTCTTTCAACTCTGTGCCTTTGACGTATTTATAATAATCCACAAAAGCGGACATACATACATCAACCACACCGTCCACAGATATCAAACCATCATTTTTCTTTAACACATCAATGTAAGTGTCCATAACATGTAAAAGCACTGTAGAATCATCAATATCAGTTTGGTCAGCTTTGAAATATCCAGATATCATGTGTGAAAAATGCTTTTCAATAACAGTTCGTGCAACTTTTGGATCTATATATATTTTTTCTGAAGTATCAGCACGCGTATCCACACAATAACCGAAACTTATCAACACACAAAAAATCAAAAACAACCGCCTCATTGCAATACCTCTGAACATTGTTGGGCAACAGAGGCAACGTCTTTGATTGCCTTGATTTGTGTTGCATTAAATATTGTTGCTGTTGCACTGGATACAGTGGCCCCCGTGGCCAATACATTTGACGCGGTATTCAGGTTCTTTTCTTTCTTTATACCTTTTTCAGAATCATCGTTGCGAATCTTTTTGGAATTTGCCAATGCACTTGTTATTGTTCCAACTGCACCTGTTCCGGCTCCAACAACCGATGAAACCATGGCACCTGTGGCCCGTTTGTTAATCTTGCTGATATCCACATATTCAAAGCCAGCACATACAGATTGTATTTGCTTTGCCTCTGTAATATCTTGACCGTCCAATCTGGCCACAATTATCGCATCTTGCAAATACTTGACCGCTGTTTTGCAATCATCTATTTGTTCTTGCAAACTCTTGTCCAGCTTGTTATTTCCTGCAATAATAGCCCCTGCTACATTAGTTGCAGTATTTCCAGCCAGCAAACCTGTTCGCCAATTACCCAACCTTTTGCTTTTTGCTTCCAGTCTATCTATTTCTGCCTGTTTTTCTTTTTCTATTTCATCACTTGTTGTCAGGGTTATATTATTCAATCGATTATTAACAGCGTTCAAAAAATCTTCCTCAGACACTGTATCAACATAGACAGGCGCAGCATAAGACAAATCTTTCATTTCTTGATATTTTTGCGCCAAAAGATTATCTGTTTTTGCTTTGGCTAAACCAGTCGCGACAGCCCCGACACCTAAGCCTGTTCCAACGGCTGTGACCGCCGTATTGATTCCTGCCATCTTTTTCAGATCAGCCAACTCTTTATCTATACCTTTACACGCAACATATGTTGCACGCAAAGCGTCATCTAACGACAATACTTCGGCCGCATGGCTTTCAAAACAAAAAGATATCAACCCGACAAAGATGAAAAACTTCTTATACATTCTCCCTGTTATTTTATCACACAAACATACAAAACTAAATAATATTTTTTTCCGATACAAATAAAAAAAAACACCGGCTTTTGCCGGTGTTTTTGTTGTTTTTTTTATTAATCAAGAAAGTTTTTTGCCTGTTTCAGCAAAGTTATTACAGAATCAATATCACCGACATTTAACGAGGATATTTCGATTCGTTTTTCACCGGTATTTACCGGCTTTTTTGCAATTTCCGATTCGGTGTTAAACGTGCCGTTATGCATTATCTTTTTAACACCAGCGATTGTCATTCCTTTATCATAAAGTAAAGATTTTATCGCACGTATTTTTTCAACTGTTTCACGACGATAATACCGGCGATTACCGGCACCTGTCACAGGTCGAATTACACCAGAAAATTGTTTTTCCCAATAACGCAAAGTATGTGCAGGCACATCAAGTTCTTTGGAAACTTCATTTATTGGAATAAAAAATTCGTTTTTATCTTCCATTGCCTGCACACCCTTTTATTATTCTGCGATTGTTTCTGATGTTGCTTCTTCTGCTACTACGTCTTCGTTTTCTTCTTCGTGGTCAATTGCGATTGCAGACACAACCTTTTCGCCTTCGGCAGTACGGAACAAGGTTACACCAGCTGTTGAACGACCCGCGATACGAACGTCACTGACAGGCGTTCTGATAATTTTACCACCATTTGTAACCATCATGACATCTTGACCGTCTTTCACTGGGAACGAACCAGCAACAGCGGTATTTTTACCACCCAACTTAATGTTTGTAAATCCATTACCGCCACGATGTGTTAAACGATATTCATAAGACGAAGTACGTTTTCCAAATCCATTTTCAGAAATAGTCAAAATGAATTCTTCGGTTAACGCCATTTTTGCCATTTGTTCGTCAGACAACACTAATGTTGTATTTTCTTCTTCGGCATCCGCTTCTTCTTCAATGCCTGTTTGTGCACGACGCAACGCACGACTTTGCTTTACATAAGCGGCACGAACAACTGAATCTGCTTCGCCATGATTCAACATTGCCATACCAATAATGTAATCATCTTTCTGTAATGACAAACCGCGAACACCTGTTGAATTGCGGCCTGCAAATATACGAATTTCTGGCACAGCAAATCTTATGCAACGACCACGATATGTGGACAAGAACACGTCTTGATCTTCAGTGCAAGGCAACACAGAAATCAAACTGTCGCCTTCATCTAATTTCATTGCAATCTTTCCGTTTGCGCGGATAGAATCGAAATCAGACATACGATTTCTACGCACTGTACCGGACGCAGTTGCGAACATAAGGAAATGTTCTTTACCAGATTGTTGCACACGTTGTACTTCTTCTTCTGGAACAGGTAAAATCGCGGTTATTGTTTCACCTTCGGTCAAAGGCAACAAATTAACCAGCGGACGTCCCTTGGCGGCTGCATTTGCTTCTGGTAATTTATAAGTCTTCAATTTATAACACAAACCTTTAGAACTAAAGAACAACAATGGTGTATGAGTGTTTGCAACAAAGACATTTACAACATAATCATCGTCTTTGGTCGTCATTGCATTACGTCCCTTGCCACCACGTTTTTGTGCACGATAAGTGTCAAGGCTTACACGTTTGATATATCCAGTATTAGAAACCGTGACAACCATATCTTCGCGAGCAATCAAATCTTCAATATCAATATCGATTTCTGCATCAGAGATTTCTGTTCTGCGAGGCTGTGACCAATTATCACGCACAGCGGCAGTTTCTTCACGAATAATCTGAACAATGCGTTCGTGACTGCTTAAAATCGCAAGCAAATCCTTGATTGTCGCACCAAGTTCCGTCAAATCATTGTGAATCTTGTCACGTTCCAAACCTGTCAGACGATGCAATTGCAATTCCAAAATTGCTTTTGCTTGATCTTCAGACATATAGAACATACCGTCTTTGTATTCTGTGTTCGGATCATCAATCAAATTAATATAACTTTCGATATCAGATGCTGCCCAACCACGTGATAACAATGCAGAGCGTGCTTCATCTGGGTTTGCAGATTCTTTAATTAATTTGATAACTTCATCCAAATTACCACATGCCACAGACAAACCGAGCAATGTGTGTGCACGATTACGAGCTTTGTTCAAATCAAATATAGTGCGGCGACGGATGACTTCTTCGCGGAATTCTATAAACGCATCCAACACTGTACGCACAGTGAACAACATTGGACGACCACGATTCAACGCCATCATGTTAACCGGGAAATTAGATTGCATTTCTGTATCTTGGAACAAGTGATTCAGAACAACTTCTGGCATTGTGTCGCGTTTTAATTCGATAACAACGCGCAAGCCTTCTTTGGAAGATTCATCACGAATATCTGTAATTCCTTCGATTTTTTTATCTTTAACCAATTCAGCAATCTTTATAATCAGTTGTGATTTGTTAACCTGATAAGGCAATTCATCAACAATTATAGCCTGATGATCATGTACTGTTTCAAAATGAGTTTTAGAACGAACAATTATCGAACCACGACCGGTGGTATGCGCTTTGTAAGCACCAGCATGCCCCATGATAATACCACCTGTTGGGAAATCAGGTCCTGGGATAATTCCGAACAATTCGTCATCAGAAACGTTTTTGTTATCCAAAATTGCCAAGATACCATTGCAAACTTCACCCAAATTATAAGTTGGAACATTTGTCGCCATACCCACAGCAATACCAGAACCACCGTTTACCAAAAAGTTAGGGAATTTCGCAGGCAAAACGATTGGTTCTTGCAATGTTCCGTCAAAGTTCGGTTGCCAATCAACAGTATCTTTGTCCAAATCTTCCATTAACGATGCACCAAGTTTGCTAAGGCGTGCTTCTGTATAACGCATAGCCGCAGGTTTATCGCCATCACGGGAACCAAAGTTACCCTGACCCTGGACCAGCATTTCACCCATAGAAAAGTCTTGTGCCATACGCGCCATTGCTTCATAAATAGAAGAATCACCATGTGGGTGATAACGTCCCATCACATCACCAACGATACGCGCAGATTTTACAGTCGCTTTTGTAGCCGGCGCAACTTCGTTCATAACATACAAAATACGACGATGCACAGGTTTACAACCGTCACGAACGTCAGGCAATGCGCGGTCTACAATAACAGACATCGCGTAATCAAGAAACGATGTTCGCATTTCATGTTCGATTGGCGAAGTAGGTACTTTTACTTCATTAACTTCATTTGTTTCGATTATTTCAGACATACTTATTTTCCCCTATTTTTCGATAGTAAAAACATAGCAAAAAATTACTGTTTCGGTCAAGAAATAAAGCAAAAAAATCACCAAAAAAATGCCCTGCAGAAAACTTGACAAATCAAATACAAGTGCTAAAATAATCCAAAACAATCAAAGGTTCACAAAATGAAAACAAGCGGGGTATTTTTACCTTTTTGGAATTTGTTTGCAGCAATTTTCATCTATTATTTGTTTATGGAAGGCCTTAAAAAACTGGGTTTGGTAAAAAGCAAATAAAATAGTTGCGTTTTGCAAAAACATGTGATTAAATAGAGCAAAGTTAAAAGGATAAAACAAATGGCAACAAAAAGAACTTATCAACCATCTAAAACACGTCGTGTAAAAACACACGGTTTTCGTGAAAAAATGGCAACAAAATCTGGACGCGATGTTTTGAATCGTCGTCGTGCTTGCGGTCGTAAACGTTTGGCCGTATCTGCCGTTAATTAATATTTGATGGTAAAAAAAATTAAAACGCCCTGTTGGGCGTTTTTTTATTGCTTGTCCCAGCGACAAACTATCTTGGCATGTTCGACTTCGTCTGTCATGATTTTATGGTACGTTGTGTTGCCATCAAATGCAACCTCTATACGTACAGTTGGCGTATTTGGATTAATTTCATGCTCAAAGTAAATATCTATGCCGCGTAATTTATGTTTGTTCCGATATTCAAAGCCCACACTTTCGGTTGCCCATATAGTGTATACGGCATTATTTATATGCTGGTTGACATCAATATCATCAAAACGGCACGCCCAAACACTCGACTTAGTTGGAATAAAATCAGTTCCTTTATCAAATTCGCGTTCCCACACCCTTTCTGGTAAACCTTCCCATTCAGGTAAAAATTCCGATATACGTACAGGACGACGTGTCCTTAAATCAATCAGAACCCATTGTGAAATTGCACGGATTTTCAATTTTCCAGATTTATCCCTTACTTCGAAATCACGTTCACTGCGCAATGCACCTGTTCTGGACGGCCAAGTTGAATAAACCAAATCTTCTTCTGCGCGTGGCATATCAACGATATCAACAAACATATGTGTCAAAACCCACGCAATATTACGCGCAGAACAATATTCGCGTCCTGCACCTAACATGTCAGCGTGCGCCCCGGCCAAGCCTTGTAATTTATTCATCAAAGCAATTGGACGCAAATAACCATATCGGTCACATTGATACGTTTTCAGCTTTCTTTCTTTAACTAATTTTGTTATCACAATCGCCCCCTACTTTCTGTTGTAATTATATATTATTTTGAACAACAACAAAATCAATTTCTTTGCCCAATATTATTTCGTCAGCACGTGCAGCAGATTTAATAAGGCCACACAAAATTTCCGGTGTATCACTTGGTATAGTCAAACTTTCAAGTTTTGCACCATTACCAACCTTACGTTCTGTACGCAATCCACGAACATTTTTCAGAATATCCAAAGCAATGTCCATTTGTGATACATCTGTATCGTATTCTGATTTTACTTCTGGATACGCGGTTAAATGTAATGTTTCACCACCTTCAATATCTTTGTATATCTTTTGCCACAATTCTTCCGTGACAAAAGGTATAAATGGTGCATAAAGACCAATTATTGCACGCAATACTGTGTACAAAGTCCATTGTGCAGACAGTTTTGATTCCGCGCTGTATTTTTCAGGGCTCCAGAATCTGTCTTTGATAAATTCCAAATACTGATCACAGAACATATCCCAGAAGAACGTATCGATCGCACTACGTGAATTATAGTTATCGTATCTATCTAAATTCTTACGCGTTTCTGCGATTGTTTTGTTCAATTCACTCAGCACCCATCTATCTTCGATAAAGCGTTCTGATACAGGAACTTCTTTCGCGCTTTTTGGATCAAAATCAGTCAAGTTCATCAAAACATATCTTGATGCATTCCACAATTTAGTCAAAAGTTTTGAACCACGTTTAACTTCGTCATCACTGTATCTTAAACTTGTTCCAATTGGCGCAGTCGCAATCCAATAGCGCAATGCATCAACACCAAATTTATCAACCGCTGTTAATGGATCTGTACCATTGCCTTTGGTTTTTGACATCTTTTGCCCCTTGGAATCCAACACAAGTCCATGGAAATTAACAGTGTGAAATGGAACATCACCCATCACATAAATCCCCATCATGACCATACGTGCAACCCAGAAAAAGATAATGTCTGCGCCTGTGTACAAAAGGTCTGTTGGATAATATTTTTTCAATTCCAATGTATCTTCCGGCCAACCGAGTGTTGAAAATGGCCAAAGACCAGATGAAAACCATGTATCCAAAACGTCGTTATCACGAGTTAATTTCTTACCCCCAGATTGTTTGATTGCTGCTGCTTCTGTTTCCGCAACATAAACATTACCTTCGTCATCATACCATGCAGGTATATGATGTCCCCACCACAATTGACGCGAAATTGTCCAAGGACGAATATTTTTCATCCATGACATAAACAAATTATATCTGTGGTCTGGCAAGAATTTTATTTTGCCTTCTTCCACTGCCTTAATCGCAGGTTGTGCTAACTTTTCAGCATCAACAAACCACTGTGTTGTTAACATTGGTTCAACTGGAACATTGCCGCGTTCTGAATAAGGCGTTGGAATAATTCTGTCTTCGATTTTAACCATTAAACCCGCAGCTTCTATATCTTCGACAACTGCTTTACGTGCAACATATCTGTCCATGCCACGATATTTTTCAGGTACAACACTTTCATTATTCAATTTTGCATCGTTTGTCAAAATACAAAGTGGTTCAAGATTATGACGAAGCCCAACTTCAAAGTCATCAAAGTCATGCGCAGGCGTAATTTTCACCGCACCTGTTCCCTTTTCAGGGTCAGCATGTTCATCACCAACGATTGGGATTTCAATATCTGTTAATGGGATAATCGCTTTTTTACCAATTAAGTGTTTTAACTTTTCATTTTCAGGATGAACCGCGATTGCTTTATCACCAAACAAAGTTTCAGGACGTGTAGTTGCAATTTCAACAAAACCACCATCTTTCAGCGGATAATTGAAATAATAAAACTTTCCGTGTTCTTCGCGTGTTTCTATTTCCAAATCAGAAACAGATGTTTGTTGTTTTGGGCACCAATTCACAAGACGTTTTTCACGATAAATCAAACCTTCGTTATACATTTTCACGAACAGTTTTGTAACAGCATTAGACAAACCTTCGTCCATGGTGAATCTTTCGCGTTTCCATACCGGCGTTACACCCAGTATGTGCAACTGATTCATAATCTGGCCACCCTTGTCTGCTTTCCATTTCCACGCAGCGTCCAATTTTTCCGTCAAAGACAAAGCATATGGATTGATACCACGTTTAGACAAATCACGTTCTACCAACAACTGTGTTGCAATCGAAGCATGGTCTGTACCAGGTTGCCAAAGCACATCAAAACCCGCCATACGTTTATATCTGCACACGATATCAGTCAACACATTATCCAATGCATGTCCCATATGTAAATTACCAGTTACATTTGGTGGGGGCATCATAATACAAAATGATTTTTTAGTTGAATTTACATCATTATCCCAAAAATGATTCTCGTCCCAAAACTTTTGTATTTTGGTTTCTAATTCACGTGTATCTATATTTTTACCCAATTCGATATTCATGTTTGCCCCTATGCTTTTCTATGTTGGATTTTACACTATAAAAACACAAAATCAAATAAATAAACGCTAAAAGTTCCTAGTGCAAAACATCACTAAAAAGCATATGATTTTACATATAAAATTGGGGGAATTATGAATAAAATTATAAAAATGCTTATCAAAGAAACTATTCATAACAATCGCATAAATCACATTGCGTTAAACATCGGTGATAAATATGTCGTATTTGATAAATCAGGTCGTGAAATATTGCATGTGATAAACGGTTGGGCAACGAACAATTACAGCATTTTTGTTAATAATAAAAACATTTTGGCTGTGAAATGGGACCAAAGCAATTCTAAACCATTAACCCCCGAACAAAAAGACATGGTCGATATAATCAATGCTTGCAAAGAAAAAATAGACCTGCAAGAAACAGCACAAACAATGAATGGTTCAGAATTGGAAATGGCTAACTTTCTACAACAATCTTTGTGCAATGTAAAACGCTAAATCGCATGAACTACACGACAAAAAGAAACGGCGTATACGGCTTCTGCCCCTGCTTTGCGCAAAACACGATTTAATTCATAAAATGTTGCGCCGCTTGTCATAACATCGTCAACAATCAAAATCTTTTTACCATAAATATTGTTTTTATTTTTAACACGAAAAACACCACGAACATTTTCACGTCTTTGTTTTGCACTTTTATGTCCCATATCTTGTCTGTATTTACGAGCAATAGAATCAACATCCAAGACTGCATTAAAATACTTTGCTATTGGTCGCGCAAGCAATGTAGATTGATTGTATCCACGTTTGAATAATCTTTTATATGCCAAAGGAACAGGCAAAACAACATCAACTTGTAAATCTAAATCACGTAAACAATTTATCATTGCTTTAGACATCAATGTCTGATATTTCAATTGCGACACATGCTTGAATGGCAACATTATATTTTTAGAAACATCGTCATACACACACGCAGACCGAATAAAATCTAAATCACATTCACCGGCCGCACAATGCGGACAAAGTGGGGTCGGTCCTAAGTCCAAATCTGCAGGAAAAGGATAACCACATCTAAAACACTTTGGATTTGATATCCAATTAAAATGATTCCAACATTTTGCACAAAGGTTCCCATGTGTATCAACACATTCGCCGCATACGGGACAAATCGGGGGATATAAGAAATTTAATAAAGATTTGAATATTTTTACCACGACATACTTTTGTATGTTTTAGAAGCCACTGTTTCACCAAACATATTGCGTTTTTGTTCACGCAATGATTCAAATGTATCACCAGAAATTACACGCAAAACAAATTCATCGCCATCACGCTGAGAAAGAACAGGTACAATCCTTTGTTCTGCAATTCCAGTATCACGTAAAACTTGTTCAACAATTGCCAAACGTTTAGCTGCCAATTTACGTGCATCCTTAGTGTGCGTGGCTGATTCAGGTATAGCAATCTGAATTGCACGTTTTGGATTATTTACAACGATTGCAGCTGTTTCAGACAACAAGCTATAATTTTCGCGTGACAAACCACTATCGCCATTAAGGAAAGATATTTTGATTTCCATATTGCGGATTCCACCGTCCATTTCAGACAAATCGCGCACCGCTGTAAAACCTTCGGCATCAAAAGACATATCGCTTACTGCATCAAATTTGTCATCAATTTGATAGGTTGATAAGTGTTTGTTTTCTGACAAATAAGTCTTTTTGAATGCTTTTTTCAATTCGTTTGGCGACATTTTTGCCATTTCATTATTCACAGATGCAAATTTTGGTTCCGCAACATTTTTAACACTGCGATCAACAACTTGTTTCGCCGTATCCATAGAAACAACATTGCGACGAACAGACACATCACCTATTTTTTCAACTTCTTGTTTTGGTGCGACATTTGCCTCTCCAGCAATAGGTGTTCGTACCGAAACAGGGCGCGCATTTGCCACCAATGCCTCTTGTTGCAATTTGCTAAGGCGTGAAACTTCCGCCCTTAATTGTTTCAATTCTTCCATTGCTTCATCACGCGCGACACGTACAGGTGCAGTATTTTCTGCAATTTTTACAGGTTCGGTGTTCAATGATTCTTCTGGCAACAATTCGACGGAACTTATTACGGCAATTTCTTCCATACGAGGCATACGCAACGATGTTTCAGAATTACGCGCCCACAAATCAGAACTTGGGCGATTTGGTTTCAGAACATCAGCATTTGCTATTTGTGCTGTTTGTGTATTTGTTCTGGTTGCAGCACGCGCAACAACTTTTTTCTCTGTTTTTGGTGCAACTTTCACCAAAGGTTCAACCACAACTTTTTTTTCTGGAACAATTTCTTCGCCAAACGCAGCACGTGCAGATACCCCACCATGTGACACATCAACCACCGGCAAATACGCACAAATCCCCGCGTTCACAGAGATAAAATATACAATCAAAGATGACGAAAAATATTTCATTCCTTTCCTTCCTTGATTAATCATAGAACAAATTACGAATCGGGAGCAAGTAAAAAATGCCCGTTTGGGCATTTTTTATTTTGTAACTGTATCTGCTATTTTTTTGACTGCTAAATTCGGCACACAAGACTTTTTTGCCATCTTGTCTAAACGTGTTGGATTATCAAACAAATCATCCAAAGTCGCTGTTAACCATTTAGCAGAAAACTTGCTTTGTTCAACATCAAAACCGCCACCAAGTTTAGCAAAAGATGCCGCGTTGGCCGCTTGATCTGGATTGATATTCAATGGAACTAATATTGCAGGTCGTCCCACAGTTTCCAATTCTACAACCGTACTGGCACCACTGCGGCCTATAACCAAATCTGCATCAACGATTGATGTAGCCATATCACGAATAAAAGACAAAACGTTTGCACGAATTTTATGTGATGCATAAAACTGTTGCAACTTTTCCACATTTTCAGGTCTGGTTTGGTGTGTTATAAATATTTTTTTGTTTTTCATACCAGCAATTGCAAGCGGAACTATTTCATCCAATATTTGCGCCCCCAACGAACCACCGGTTACCAAAATCTTGTTTTCATGTTTCAATGGTGCGTTTGCATTTTTAATAAAATCTTCACGCACAGGTAGCCCAGTATAAACGACACGAACATTTGTCTTTGACGGGATTCCGTCCACATGTTCAAAACTGGTCATCAAAGTTTTTACCCAACGCATTGCAAACTTATTCGCACGACCAATCGCCGCATTTTGTTCATGCAGGTATGTTGGTATCTTCCAAATATTTGCCGCAAACACAGCAGGAACAGATGCGTACCCACCAAAAGCAACAACCCTGTCTGGACGCGAAAACGCGAAACGCAAAACCAAAGCCATTGCCGAAACACCTATTTTTCCCAGTGCAACCATTTGTTGAATTTTTGATTTAGCTCCAACACCTGCCGCCCAAACAAAAGCGACACGTGCGTTTTTGGGTTTACCATCACGAACCATTTTCATAACACGACCGTCTGTTGAAACAGTTATTTTATGGCCGCGTTTTTCCAATTCTTTTGCTACACTAAGTGCCGGAAAAACATGTCCACCCGTACCACCTGTTGCAATCCATATTTTCATTTTTTGCTCCCTTATCTGTTCCATGTATCTTCACGAATAAGCGCCAAAACCATTCCGAACAATATGCAAAAAGTTATAAACGAAACACCACCATAAGACACAAAAGGTAAAGTCATACCTTTGTCTATGACCAGATGAAGCGCTGTCATTAAATTGAAACAAATTTGTCCTGCAAATACAGCCGCTGCACCTGCCAGCGCATACACAACAAAATCATCACGCGCAGATACTGCATGACGAATCAGATTCTGAAATACAAAGAACAATAATACCACCAATGCACATGCACCTATGGCACCCCAATCTTCCGCTATTGATGCATAAACAAAATCGTTTATAGATTCTGGCAAAACATCTTTTACATATGCTTCATCACCACTACCAAAAAGGCCACCATGTTTAATTGAATTTATCGAATACCACGCCTGAGTTCGCGGAACGATATCGAAAATATGGGCTGCACGCGAACGAATATGCGGCATAAAAGTTATTGCTGCTGCTGCCAATGCAACAACCCCACCGAATATAGCCGGCATAAATTTCCACGGGAAGCCGGCCACAAAAAGCATCACAACCAAGACCCCAAAATACAGCGCAGCCGTACCAACGTCTGGGTGCTTAAAAATTAATATCATACATATAAAAAACACCAACAAATAAGGCCACCAACTTTGCCATTTAGCACGCCAAGCTTCTTTATTAAGAAATATATCGCTGCCATACAATTTGTGCATGTACGATAAAAACCATGCAGTTATAATTATAAAGAAAGGCTTTAATATATCTGCAGGCATAAAACGCAATCCCCCAATACCGACCCAACGCGCAGAACCGTTAATATAAATTGGGTGAACAAGCGTGAACAACAGTGCACCCACACCCGCAACCAACCCAACAACTGACAATTTAATTATTTGTTGTTTGTTCAACATACTAAAACCGAACAAGCATACCAACCCGAACATATACGGAACAAAACCTTGTTGAACATAATAAAACCAAGGCCGTCCTAAACGCGCAGCATCTGCAGAACCGGCTGCTATCATTGTAATAAAACCAACAGCGACCAACAATAAAATCATACCCAGTAATTTTCTATCTATTTCAAAATACCAATCAGTTAATTTACTTTCTTCGCTGTGGGTAATAAATCTTGACATCCTTGACACCTAATGTTTAAGCAAACTTTAACAATACTAACGCCAATCCAGAAAACAGAATTGAAATTATGAAAAATCTATCTACGATTTTTGTTTCTGGCCATCCTAATTCTTCGAAATGGTGATGAATCGGTGCACGCAAAAACACACGCTTTCCTGTTCCTGTTATTTTACGACTTACCTTAAAGAACATTGTTTGCACAAAAGATGACAACAAAATCAGAACCATCATGCCGGCAGCAACACCCATTATAATTTCTGATTTAAGCAACATTGCGACAGTTCCCATAAAACCACCAAGTGCAAGGGAACCTACATCGCCCATAAATATACTGGCCGGTTTCGCGTTAAACCATAAAAAGCCCAGAACACCGCCGAATACAGCACCCAACACAGCATAAAGCGCACTGGTTTGCGGCAAGAATATAACTGCATCCATAAAACCTGTTCTGGTTGCGCCATACAAAGCAACAACCAACACTATCAGCACGGGCATATAAAGTTTTGCCAACATACCGTCTAAACCATCTGTGATATTCGTAGCATTTGCAGAACCACAAATCACAAAATATGCAAATACATAATATAAAAAACCAAAAGTCAAAGGGATACCGAACAAATATCCGATATGCCACGCATCCAAAGGTAATTCTATTGTTGACCCCAACACAATCGACAAATTTGGAACATAACCTGGCATGGTTTTATTTATTAAATAAGCCAAAACAATAACACAGATTGCTTCGACCCCCAAACGCGTTGCAGGCGTCAATCCATTAGAAGCCTTTTTTGATTGACTGGTTATTTTTTTATAATCATCAACAAAACCAATCGCACCGAACATCAAAAGCGAAGAAAGGGCTATCCATCCTGTCACATTATGCATTGGCATGAACAACAAAGCAGCGACAAATACAGAAATTAAAATCATGACACCACCCATCGAAGGTGTGCCTGCTTTCTTTTTGTGTTCTTCTGGAACATTCTCACTGATTGGTTGACCGTTGCCCTGTATTTTTCGCATTAATCTTATAAAACCGCGTCCAAAAATAATCATTATCGAAAACGCCATGCCAAACGCAGCAGCAAACTGTGTCCAACCACTTGCAAAAAATTGACATCCACGGCTTATAAAAAAATCAGTCAGCATAAAAATCTCCTTTTCACACCGACTATTTTATCATAAAAAATCACAAAACGGGAAGCATAAATGTATATTTTTAGAATATACCACCAACAACGGCTTTTTCGACTTGTTTTTCAATAATTTGTGGTTTGTTTGGTGATTGTCCAGCCTTGAAAAATTCGTTAACTATTGTGCCATTTGGATCCTGAGAAGCAGCAACCCCGTTATCCCTGTTTACACGCACTATGGTAAGCCCATCCGGCACAGAAAAAGGTTGATTGCTTTCGTTTTTCAACGCCACATTCATAAAATCAGCAAACACACGCGCCGCCATATGCGAACCTGCACCCTTACCCAAAGGTTTAGGCGTATCGTATCCCAAATAAACACCAGCGATTAAGTTCTTGGAAAAACCAACAAACCAAACATCTTTGACCATATTTGTAGTCCCTGTTTTTCCGGCGATAGTATGTCCCGCAACACGTGCTTGTTTTCCTGTTCCTCGTTCGACCACACCTTGCAATATAGAAACAAGTTGATACAAACTCTGTGGATCAGAAAGAGGTTCCGATTTTTCTTCGTTCACAGGTGGCAAAAGCCCATCATCCCATTCAACAGGCTTATGTTTTTGACCACTTAACAAGTTTCCATATCTATCTTCGATATAATCGACCATCTTAGGTTGAATTGCACGCCCACCATTTACAAAAGCAGAATAGCCTAACACCAGGTTTTGTAAAGTTGTTTCGCCACTGCCTAATGCCAAAGATTCGTTCATTTGACGCAAATCTTTTGGATAAACACCAAATCTTTGCGCTGTATCAATTGCATTACGCACACCGATTTGTTCAACCAATCTTACAGCCGGCACATTACGTGAAGTTTCCAGTGCAAAGCGCAAAGGAATATTTCCCAAAAACTTCCTGTCGTAATTTTCAGGCTTCCATTCTTTATTATTTTCGCGCCACCCAACAATAGGCGCATCCAAAATCAAACTTTCCGGACTGTATCCTTTTTCCAGTGCAGCCAAATAAACAAAAGGTTTTATTGTTGAACCAATTTGACGATATGCCTGTGTTGCACGATTGAAAGAACTCTCTTTGAAAGAACGCCCACCAGTCATTGCCAAAACACGTCCAGTATGCGGATTCATCGCGATAATCGCACCCTGCAATTTAGGTTCATGTGCAGATTTGTTTGCATTGAACGAATCCAATTCTTTGCTAAGCGCCGCAGCGGCCGCCCTTTGCAAATCTGGATCAATAGTAGTTTTTATATAAAGACCTTCGTTATAAAGTGTTTCTCGTCCGATATTTTCCAATAACTTACGACGGACATCTTCTGCGAAATATTGAAAATCCATTTCCATTTGTGCGGTAAAACCAGAATTGATATTCAACGGTTCTGCCATTGCGGTATCCGCCATTTCTTGTGTAATATATCCATCATCAACCATACGACGCAAAACATAATTACGACGTTCAATTGCACGATTTCTGTCATTAGGCGCCTTTGGCAACGAAGCCAAAAATGCACATTCTGCCAAAGACAAATCTTTCACAGGTTTATTGAAATACATCAGTGCAGCAGAACCAACACCATACGCGCGCGCACCAAGGAATATCTCATTTAAATAAAGTGTCATTATATGTTTTTTGGAAAAACTGCGTTCCAAACGCAACGCAAGAATTGCTTCTTTGACTTTACGAGAAATAGTTCTGTCTGATGTTAAAAAGAAATTTTTTGCAACCTGTTGCGTAATAGTGGATGCACCAGTAAACTTGGTATCAAAACCCAAAAGACGCATACCGTTATTAAGGCTGGCGCGGACGATTCCTTGAACATCAACCCCTGGATGTGTCCAAAAGTTTTGATCTTCTGCAGCAATGAAAGCATTAACCAATTGTGGTGGCATATCTTCGAAATCGATAAAAACACGTCTTTCTTCGGCATATTCAATAAGCAAAGAACCATCCGACGCATATAAACGCGTTGCGACCGGTGGCGTATAAGCCGCCAATTTCTTATAATCTGGCAAATCTTGGCCATAAATCAAAACCAATGCCGCCAAAGCCACAATTCCCGCGACCACACACCAGAAGATAAAGTTAATAAAAATGCGAAAATATTTTCTAAATTTCATAAAGATAATTTTATGATAAATATTTGTCTTTTGCAAGTTAATGAATTAAAAAAACCGGCAATGCCGGTTATAAAATCTTATAATTCTACTTTGCCGTTTGTCGCGATTATATCGCCAGTCGCCATTGAAAACTTTCCGCCAGCTTCCGTAACCAATAATTCACCTGCGGCAATTTCAGCATAATCAATCGCATCAGATACAAATGCATCTAATTTACCCGCCGCAACCCAAGCTAAATCAAGTGCCGGGCAACCTGTTTCACGTGCATTACCTGAAATTATTGGACGAATACCGTTTGTATTATATCCGATTGTTAAATCTGATGGTTCGACCAAATTCGATACGCGAATCTTTTCAGAATGATAAGCAGAAAATACGTATGCGCCCTTGCCTGCTTCGGCATAATACAATCTTTCGTCAATAGGAGAATAAATCAGTGCGATTTTTGTTTCGCCGTTTGAACGCAAAGCCAATGAAATTGCGAAATGTGCATTTCCACGAACAAAATTAGCAGCACCAGACAGCGCCAAAACAAATTCGTCGCGCCCATCACCATGTTTGGAAACATCTGGTGTCAACAAACCCGCACTTGGACGAACCAATTGCAAATCGTTTAATATGCTTTCTTCGATTCGGCTTGATGCTTTTGCCACAAAATCGCGCGCACTTTTCAATGATTGCTGCAAGTTTTCAACTTCGCCAAAATCATGACGCAAACCTGTTGCAGTGTTCTGCAAGGCCGCAAACATTTTGTTTAATTCTGTTGAACCTTTTATCAGCAATTCCATGATGGTGCCTTTTGATTTAAAAGATTATTAGAAATTAAATCCTGCAAATTTGCTTTTGAATTCTGCTGCACGTTTACCTTTGACGCCTTCGTTGCTGCGTTGACCGGTCCACGCTGGATGATTCAAATTGTCAGTAGATAAAACCAAATCTTTTTTAACAGAAGAATACATTTTTACTGTCTTGCCGTCTGTTGTTGTCACGTTGATTTCGTGATATTCTGGATGAATTCCTTTTTTCATCGTATTGTCCTTTGTTTTATGTATTATTTACAATAGCCCGAAAATTATACCTGCTTTTTTATTAAAATCAAGATAAAGTTGTTGTTTTTAGTTATTAATATTGGCCGATACAGCCCAAATATGAATTACCAGTGCTTTCAATAATATTTATAAACTGATTTTGATTCTTTCCGGAAAACAGTGCCAAAATAGTTCCTGCATCCGTTGCCAACATATCAGAAACAGTTGCAATGGACGAATTCATTTTCTTGAAAAAACCGCTGGAAGGTCTAATTTCCGCGGCCAATAATTGATTTTTTCCACGCAAACTTGCGGTTTCAGAAGGAACAATGACCATCAATTGACATTCTGGGGAAACAATTATCTTTTCAACAATAACACCATCGCCACCCAATAATTCGCCCCACCAACCGGTCGATTCGCAAAATACCGGATAATAAATGACAGCATCTTTCTTGTCGGCAAAGATAGCCCCGATATCTAAATCTTCCAAAACTACTTCTGGCATAAGGCCGGTTTGGTTATTTATAACCTTGCGCGACAATTGGTAATCGCTGTTACCATTTGTTTTATGTGGCCAGTAAAGAATCGGAATTTTACTCATCACTGAGAATTATATCAGATTCGGAACAAATAAAAAAGAGCACTTTGTTAAATAAACCACTTGATTTTTTATTTTTTTATGGCGGACGCCCATTTTTTAAGGTTTTCCCACATTATATTCAGGTCTTTTTTCGTTGTCTGATAGTATTTATCTGATATTTGTATCTTGAAGAGCATGTTCGTCAGCTGTGGAATCATTGTCATAAACATAGCCAAGAATATACCCATCAAAACAGCTGTCACAATGCTGCCGTTCTGGAAAACCAAGCCATCCATCAATATTTTCGAATCGTTATTTGCGATTGCTTGCTGCAAAACATTGATACCGTCAATACTGCCAAACGCTGCATTAAGAAACATTATTGAAAATGTCAAAAATACCACAGTCAATGCGATTCCGACCACTGCTTTTATAACATCATCTATCATTTCGCGAATCGTTCTGCCACCTTTTGGGAATAAAGCAAAGTTTTCATCATCAAACATCCAGGCCATCAACATCAATGGCAACATAACTAAATCCAAGGCCAATTTTACAAACACTTCCAAGAAATACAACGGTATCGGCAAAAGCGCATAAAAATATAATACCAATATCAAAAGCCCTGCAAAAAATATCGGTACATTCGGAAAAATTGGAACGTTCGCCAATATCTTGTGCATATAGTCTGCATTAAACGCCATATTCATTATTGTCCAACCAACACTCATGCCCAAACCTGTCACCTGATGAACATTGGCTATTTCACAAGCCAATTGATGACGCAGTTTTGGTGAAAAAGCACCATATTCCGATGCGTCAGCTGATATAGACACAGGATCTGCGATTGCAGTCGCAACCATACATTCTGAAAACTTGTTATTATCCGAAACAACATAATCAAAAGAAGTTCCTACAACCAATGCTGGTTCAATAAAAACATTTGTTATCAATCGTGGCAATGGTAATGCCAACAATATAACCAACATACTTAGTCTAAAAATGTGAGTCCCAAAATTACCCATTATCTTGGAACCGCTTTCCATTTTGTTGTTAATAGCATTCGAAAACAAGTTCCACGCAATGAATATCGCCAATAATGTCGCAGCCATCGGTATTATAACACGCCCCAACGCAGAATAAACTTTTGGCAATAAATTGGACATTGAAATCATAACATCTGAAAAAATTTGGCACGTCCAACATGATGTAAAGAAATCCAATGCACTTTGCATATCAACCGGCGAAGCCGTACGCCATATTGAAACACCGATAATGCCAACACCTACTGCGGCACCACCCAATACCAGTGGCCCAACACCCCATGCTGAAAATGGCAAAAGAGCAATAAACCATATCCAAAATTTTTTTAACGCTTTCATGATTTTAATTATACCATAAATTATTATAAATGTGATATAATTCAATACATAAGAATTAAAAAGAGAGAATGCACACAAAAAAACCTTTGATTTTGCGGTTGTTGTCGCGCACCCAAATCTTGTTTGGAGTGTTTGTTTTGTGCGCTTTTTTCGTTTTTCCTGCACGTGCAGATATTTTAGATGCATATAATCTTGCACCATTTGTTCCACTTGTTTTAGAAACCATGATGAATATCGCGACTTCGCTTTATAATTTCTTTGTGGGCAAAGGCGATGGCATAATATATCTTTTCATCTATGCATTTTTGGCATTTTATATTTGTTTGTACCTAATAAAAATGCACTTTCCAAAAGATTGGCTGGGATTTCTTGGTTTTTCTGGTGGCGGTGAAATGTGGGAAAGCAAAATAAACGCATGGAAAATATCAGACAATGTATTAAAACCATGTATTCGTGCAATTGTTGCTGGTGTGTTCTTGTTGCAAATAAAACCTGTATATGTGACAGAATGGCTGGTAAACCCATTTTTGGAATTCGGCGCTATTTATACAGAACAAATTTTGGTAAATGTCAACAATTCAACACTTGAAACAACTAACACAACCAAAGCGCCTGTATGTCCAGCATCCATAGAAGAATCTGGTTGGATATCCAAACGCAGTTGTGATTTCTTGGTAAAACCTGTTTACATAATTTCCAAAGAAAATAACAAAGTTATCAAGTATGGTTTCGATTTTATTAAAACAGGTCTTCGTGGCATGATGACTTTGATTCCACACGGTGGCGAAGATTTGTTAAATATAGTCACGGGAATATTATTGTTGTTCGCGTTTATATCTGCCAATGTGTTTATGGCACTTTTGATAATTCAGGCAATATTCGACTTTTGTCTGTCGCTTATTATGTATCCGTTTAATGTGTTAGCGTGGGTTGCAAAAAAATCAGACAAATGGTTTGATGTATTGCCCGCATTTTCCCAAATAATAGACGCACTAAAAAATCTTATTATTACGATGATAGCGTGTGCATTTATACTGTGCATAAACATTGCGCTTGTTCGCGCACTGTTTAATTGGTCTTCATCAGTATTTGTTGTCGCCGCCAACGGAATATCAACAACTAATGTCCCATCCATTACTAACAGTGCGATGAATTTCGGGCAACATTCCATATTGTGGATATCCGCATTATTAACTTTCTTTTTAATGCATAACATTTTCGACATGACACGTAAAAGATTGGATATGTACACAACAAAAGATCATTGGTTATATGACAAAGCAACAAGTGATGCAAAAATATATTGGGACAAAATAAAAGCAACTCCAAGTGCAATAAAAAACGTTTGGAACGCAACGGAAAAACTAAAGAAATAAAAAAATGCAAGAATTGGCAAACTCTTTAATAGATTCTGGTATCCAATGTTGGACATGTCCCGTGTTCGACAATTTGTTTGCTATTATTTCGAACACCGCAGCGGCAGCATATCAAAGATTATGTTTATTCAGCGTTGTTATATTTTGTGTATTGTTCGCATTTTATGCCTTAAATATTGTTTGGAATAACATCAAAAATGGTGGCAAAGAATCTTTGTTTGATAAAGCAGTTCGTCCAATTTTAATAAAATCTTTGATTGCTTTATCGCTGTTGAGCATGGGTTTAGTTGTTCCAAGATTTATATCAATGATTACTTTTGAACCAGTAGCGGTAATGACCCTGCAATATTCTAAAGCTATGCTACCAGCAGATTATGTAATTCCCGCATACGAAAACGCAATACAGCTTGGCAATAATGGATTCTTTAATCCAGCGCTGCGCGATACAATAATACAGATACTTGAAACATCTGTGGCTAATTTTCAAGTGTACATCAAGATTGGCATTGCCATTATTGATGCGGCATTCAACCGCGAAGCACTGCTTGGCATAGGTCCTCTTATTAAACACATCATTATATGTTTTATCGGAATATTTTTAACTTATAACTTTGCAAAATTGTTTATCAAATATTCGTTTTGTTTTATGGATATAATTTTTGCAATGGCTATGTTTGCATTCTTTTTCCCGTTGTCCGTTGTTTTGTTTATATTTAACGGCGCAAAAGATGTTCCGGGATGGATGAAAAGTTTAGGTTCTAATCTCGGTGGTGGACAAATAAAGAAGTTGATAAATGCTATTGTGTCTGTTGTATCTACGATTTTAACTTATACGATTATCATTTTAATTATTCGTGGATTCTTAAACTCAAATGGTGTAGATGCAGATTCAATCCGAAATTCAACAGAAGCATTGCTTGATTTTGATTTAGAAAACTCCAGCGCAATGCAAATAACTTTTGCTGGTGCGATAGTATTAGTTTATGTAATAAATTATATCGCAGGCCAGGTTCCAAAAGTAACAGAAAAAATATTGTCTGTGTTTAATGTAAAACAGGAAAACGGCTTGTCTGAAGAGATGGGGAAAAATGTACTTCAATTAACACAAATAATGGCAAATAAAACCAAAGAATTGGCAAAAACTATTATTAACCCAGAAAGCGCGAGCAAAGAAAAGAAATGATAAAAAAGTGGCTTATCTTACAAGGCTTGAAAATCGTGATGTATATCATCGCGTTTGGTATTGGCATTTGGTATTTAAGTCATTCACTGGGCGGTGCATCACTTTCATATACCAGTGTCGATGCATTTATGCAGCAAATCGGTGCCAACAATGGCGATGTTGCATCTGTTAATGGCTGTTTTCTTTGTTCATATATTGGCGATTTATTCGCTGTTTTGGGACGTGCCACAGAAATGTTTTGGAACGGCATTGTTCACAATTTGTGGATATTAATGGCAATAGGTTTTGGTATATTTATAATATTCCATACTTTATCTTTCTTTCGTGAACAAGCAAACTCAAAAGATATCAAAGATTTAACAAACAATATACCGAAACTCGATTTCAAAAAATGGTTCGAAAAAGTCTGGAAAACAGGTACACGCGTTCTGATTGCGGGGGCTTTAATTGGTGTGTTGGGTTGGACAGGAACTTCGACATTAAAAGTTGTTACAAATGTAACTGTGACACCTGTGATGTATATCGGCACCAACCTTTCCATGATGGCAACAGGTGTTATAAGTGGTGCAAAATGTGATATTCCAGACATGTCTGACAAAGCCGAAGATATATTTACACCGGTATTGCATCCTTTCATGTGTGTTGTTGGCAATCTGAATACTGTTATGCTGGCTGGTGCCGGCGGTGGTTTTGCATTGATGAATTATGCATGGCTTGATTTAAATGATAATACAGGTGGTGCGTTTACCTGGATGGCAGGGCTGGCACTGGTTATTATGTTTTTGGTTATTGGCTTTGATTTGTTCTTTAAGATATTAACCGTATTCTTTAAGTTAATATTCGTAATTATATTTATGCCACTTTTAATCGCAGCTGCTGCTTTTGAACAGGTGTGGGGTTTGGCAAAAGAATTATTGAATCGCGGAATACAAATGCTGATTGATTCTGCCATAAGCATACTGAAAATCAGTCTTAAGATAATAATTATTTACGCAGTCGTTTATTTCGCCGCCGATGAGTTTTATCCAGGACCAGAAGACGGTTTCACCAGTATCTTGCCACCATTAATTTCTGATATAAAAACTCAGAACATGGACGCACGAACGATGTCTGTTATGAATGCGTTTTCAACATGCGAAAAAGTATCATTGGTTGATGGCGAAATGAACAAAGAAAAATTCACAGCATGTTTCAAAACACAAAAAAATGTTATTGAAAAGAAATATCCTGGGGCTTTTGACTTTATGGATGATGGTTTTGACTTCTTGCTGTTTATGTTGGGCGTGTTCTTTTTATACTATTGGATTGTATCCCCAGAAATTGATAAACTTTTGGGCAGCGAAGGAAAAGAATCTTTTGATTATGGACAATGGGTCAAAGATTTTGGAAAAACTACTTATAAAGCACCATTAACAATTTATGAAAAAGTTCGCGACAAAATGAAGGAAGGCAAATAAAATGCAGATTCGTAAGTTTTTAAGACATTTATTGATTTGTGTTTTTTGCGCGACTGCTGTTGTTGGTGTTTCATATGCCGCAGGTAATGTTCCACATGGCGATATCGGTGAATACGGCAATTGGATAACCAGCGATAACATGGAAAAATATAACTCTAATTTATCTGGCGATGTAAAAAGTTTTCAACAAACATTCCAAACTAATTTGCATTCTACAAATTTTGTTCCTGTAGAGGTAAAACTTGGCCTAGTATTTATGAAGGCCTTGTCTTCAATTGATTACATATTGCAAATATCATTAGTTCGATTCGTTATATGGTTTTTATTTCTTATGTATGCTTTTTGGATGGCATTAGAAGCATATAAAATGATTCGTGAATCGTCCGATTATAAAACTGTTCTATACGACATATTTATCAAAGGGTTAACTATCGCAGTATGGGTAATAATCTTGGAAATCGGTCCTGCAAAATTATTTACGATGATTGTTTCGCCGATTATGTCATTAGGCGTGTATTTATCAGACTTTATCTTGGGTGCAGTTGCCCAAACATATAACGTCGTTATACCTGATACTTGTGCAACGATTCATCAGTATGTTGATACTCATAACAGTGCACAAATGTTAATAAATGCCGATGCTGCTGCAAATATAATGTGTTTGCCTGCACGACTTTCGGTATATTTTTATCATGCAACAGCATCTGCATTTGAATGGATAATAAATGGTTTTGGGCACAGTGCAACCATGGTTATAGTTGGATTGATTTGCGCAGTTATGTTTATTGGCTGCATATTCAAATATGCCTTTATGACACTTGGCGTTGTCGCAGATTTGTTTTTAACGCTTTTAATGTTGCCATTTACTGCAATCGCAGAATCTATGCCTGGCAGCAAAGAAACAAATTATGCAGGACAAATATTTTCTGGTTTATTGAAAGTATTTAATACTAAAAAGTTGTCAGATATTATATCCATATTTATAAATGCAACTGTGTATTTTGTATCCCTTGCCATTGTGATTGCAATATGTGCAGCATTATTAACAAACATAGTATCGATAAACAGCGTCAACACCTATACCGTCGGATCTGCAATGACAGTGATATTGTGTGGCGCACTTGTTTTCTATTTCGCGAACAAAGCAGACGAATTAGCAAAACAAATTGGTGGAAAAATAAATAATTCTTTCGGCGAAAAATTGAAAAGCGACGCTAAAACGCTTTTGGGAAACATCAGAAATGTTGGAATAAAAGTATTTGATGCCTGGGCAAAGAAAAAATAATCAAATAAGTTTTACAAAATCACGTGCAACATTTTTAATGCCCCGCGTCTTGAAAGCAACAGTTAATGTTTTATCATTTTCTGCGATTACAACACCCGTACCCATTTCTTTATGAGACACCATTTTTCCAACCAAAGACTCTCTTCTAATTTTCAGTTTTTGTGTGGTGGTTGGTGCATAAGTTTTAGGTTGTTGATTCCCGTTAAAACTGACAAAACTTCTATCTATTTCATTAACGAATCTTGATGGCATTTGATAAAGTCTTTGTCCAAACACAGTTCGTACCATTGCATTAGTAATTATTGCACGAACACGCGCACGGGTGATTGCGACATAGGCCAATCTACGTTCTTCTTCAATATCAGAATCAGATTTTTTTTCATTTGGGAATATACCCTCTTCCCATGCCGGCAAAAACACTGTATTAAACTCTAACCCCTTGGCAGCATGAATAGTCATAATAGAAACCAAATTCTTGTCATCAAATTCGTTATCGTTATCATCTGTCATCATCAGGGCAGCGTGTTCCAAAAATTCAGGAATTGTATTATATTTTGCAACAACACTGTTTATCAATTCACGAATATGTTCCAAACGCTCTGTGCTGTCCACATCTTTTGATTCGCGCCACATTTTAAGATAGCCACTTTTTTCCAGCAATTGCTGTACCGCTTCTTTTGGTGCAATACTTTGCCAATCAAAATCAAAAGCAGACAAAAATTCATTTGCCATAATTTGTTGCTTTGCAGATAACTTTGTCACACGCAACGCATCCATTAAACTTTTTCCACTTTCGCGTAATTTAGCAATTGCCGCCGGACCAATCTGACGCGAAGGTTTGGAAATAATACGTTCAAAAGAAACATCATCAAATGGATAAACCAATAATCTGATATAAGCAATCGCATCACGAATTTCCGCCCTGTCATAAAACTTGGTTGCACCGATTAAGCGATATGGAATTTGACGCGCTGTAAACTCTTCTTCGAAAGGACGCGACAAAGATCCCATACGAATCAATACTGCAAAAGAAGAAAATTCATTGTTTGCATTGCGTGTAATTGTATCGGCGACAAAGCGCGCTTCGTCCCAATCAGACGGCACAGTGAACACATATATCAATTCACCCATATTTACATTTGGGGCGACTTTTAATTCTTTGCCCAAACGCCCCATATTATTTTTTATCAACGAATTAGCCGCCCCCAATATATTTCCAGTGCTGCGATAATTGGTTTCCAGACGAATTATTTTTGCCCCTGGGTATGTTTTTTCAAATTCCAAAATATTTC
>Ga0310786_10001059_pt1 | contig 44249 bp, 38 predicted proteins | sample AusTroGonzalo_MG_FD_203881 | JGI IMG/M metagenome (GOLD analysis project Ga0310786, IMG submission 203881) | Bovine rumen microbial communities from tropical cattle in Woodstock, Queensland, Australia - Gonzalo_03 (v2) (version 2) | ecosystem: Host-associated > Mammals > Digestive system >...
AGGCAGTCGTCTGGTGGCCGCAGAACTGGCGGAAGGGGGGACTGCAGGAGAGAAGGAATGAGGTGATCCGGGAGCAGGGCTTTTACAACCAGAACTGGTGCGGCTGCGAATTTTCACGAAACAATAACCCCTAATTAATAAGTATATGATTGCTACTATCGTTTACATCGCCGGCATCGTCGCCGCCATTTGGTGCGTGCTCGACATCTTCAAGCACAACAAGCTCGAACCCCTTTTCAAGGTACTCCTCGCCATCGCCGTCGTGGCCTTCAGCTGGGTCGGCTTCCTGGTTTACTACTTCCTGATCCGCGACAAGATCTAAGCTCCCCGGCGTATGGACCTGGTTAAGATCACCAAGCAGGTCGAACGGCTCTACGAATAAAAAAGAAGACAGCTTCGAAAGAGGCTGTTTTTTTATTAACCTTTTGGCAGGGTTGTGCGTCTAATATAAGGAGCGAGGTAGAGGAGTAAGCGAGGAAATCCATAAAAACGATATAAATTTATTGCTAGACAATAAATAATTATTATCTTTGCAAAAAAAATGAGATTCGCCGATCAGGTCGGCGAATGACGGAGGAAGATGCCGCTGAGGTGAGGGAGGGGCGGCCGGGAAAGAAGAAAACAGAAGAATTTTTGCGAGATAGTTGCAAAATAAAAAAAGATATGTACCTTTGCAGTGTAATAGTTCAATAAGACACTATATGCTCATCGAACTCAAAGACGTCAACAAGACATACAACAACGGCCAGCCGTTGCACGTGTTGAAAGGAATCAACCTTGGCATCGACAAGGGAGAATTCGTCTCCATCATGGGTGCCTCCGGCTCCGGCAAGTCCACGCTGCTCAACATCTTGGGCATCCTGGACAACTACGACATGGGCGAGTACTACATCGACGGCCGCCTGATCAAGGGCCTGACCGAGCGCCAGGCCGCGGACTACCGCAACCATATGATTGGATTCATCTTCCAGTCCTTCAACCTGATCGGCTTCAAGACCGCCGTCGAGAACGTGGAGCTGCCCTTGTTCTACCAGGGCGTCCCCCGCGCCAAGCGCCACCAGATGGCGATGGAGTACCTCGAGCGGCTGGGCCTCGCCGACTGGGCGAAGCACTACCCGAACGAGATGTCCGGCGGACAGAAGCAGCGCGTCGCCATCGCCCGCGCGCTGATAACCCAGCCCAAGATCATCCTGGCCGACGAGCCCACGGGCGCGCTCGACTCCAAAACCTCCGAGGAGGTGATGCAGCTGCTCGCCAAGCTCAACCGCGAAGAGGGCGTGACCATCATCGTGGTCACGCACGAAAGCGGCGTGGCCAACTGCACCGACAAGATCATCCACATCAAGGACGGCGTCATCGGCGAAATTGAAGACAACCGCGAGCACCGCGCGTCGGTGTTCGGCACCAGCACCATCATGAAATGAGAGATCTGTTCACAGAGATATGGGAGAGCCTCCGGCGCAACAAGCTCCGCACCGCCCTTACGGGCTTCGCGGTGGCCTGGGGCATCTTCATGCTCATCGTGCTGCTGGGCGCCGGCAACGGCATCATGAATACGACGGAGTCGAACATGTCCGGCATCAACGCCAACACCATGCGGGTGTATGGCAACAGCACCTCCAAGCCCTATGGCGGCTTCAAGCAGGGCCGGTATATCGAGCTGGACGAGCGTGACATGGCCCGGACGGCCAGCCCGGCCTTCGCCGACCACGTGGATGATATCTCCGCCGTTCTGTCCCAGAGCGGATTCAAGATGACTTACGGGAAGCGCTACTTCGACATCTCCCTGTCCGGCGTCTATCCGGAGTACGGCCAGATGAACCGCGTGGAGGTCCTGGCGGGCCGCTTCATCAACAAGAACGACCTGAAGGCCCGCCGCAAGGTAATCGTGATCACCCACATGCAGGCCCGCAACTTCCTGGGCGGCAAGGAGAACTACGAATCTCTGGTCGGCCAGCGCGTCAAGATCGGCAACCTTTCGTTCCAGATCGCGGGCATCCGCCGGGCGGCAGAAAATGAGAACGATTCCGAGATATTCACGCCGTACACGACCCTTCGGGACATCTTCGCCAAGAGCGACAACATCGACATGCTTGCCTTCACCTTCCACGGCCTGGAGACCGAGGAAGAGAACGAGGCATTCGAAAAAGATTATAAGCGCAGCCTGAATACCCTGCACGGCGCCGCGCCCGATGATGAGCGCGCCATCTGGATCAACAATTCCTTCCGGATGAGCATGCAGATGAACAAGGGGCACCACATGCTGGAGGTCTTCCTCTGGATTGTCGGTCTGTTCACGCTGCTGAGCGGCATCGTGGGCGTGAGCAACATCATGCTCATCACCGTCAAGGAGCGCACGCACGAATTCGGCATCCGCAAGGCCATCGGCGCGAACCCCTGGGGCATCATGAAACTGATCATCGCCGAGAGCGTGAGCATTACCGCCGTCTTCGGTTACATCGGCATGGTGCTGGGCATGCTTGCCTGCGGCCTGCTGAACGCCACCGTCGGGTCCAACCCGCTGGAGCTGTTCGGCGAGAGCATCCAGGTGATGAAAGATCCTTCCGTGGGTCTGGACGTGGCCCTGGAAGCCACCCTGCTGCTGGTCGTCGCCGGCACCATCGCCGGCCTGATCCCGGCGCGAAAAGCCGCCAAAGTCAAACCCATTGAAGCCCTGAGAGCCGAATGAAACTGGATATCAATACTTACCACGAGATCGCGGACTCCCTGCTTCGCAACAAGAGCCGGAGCCTGCTGACAGGATTCGGTATCTTCTGGGGCCTGTTCATGCTGCTGGTTATGCTCGGCGCCGGTAGCGGCATTAAGGGTCTGCTGACCCAGAACTTCGAGGGCTTCGCCTCCAATGCCGCCCTCATGGCTTCCGCCAATACTTCCGTCCCTTACAAGGGATTCCAGGAAGGCCGTTACTGGGAGCTGGAGTACCGCGACATGGAGCGCCTCAAGATCCTCATTCCGGAACTGGACGTCGTGACCCCGATGATCAGCCAGTGGGGCCAGACGGCCGTGTATAATTCGCAGACGACCAATTGCAACGTGACGGGTGTGAATGCGGACTACGTCGCCATCGAGGCGCCGCAGATCAAGTATGGCCGCTTCCTGAACGAAGTGGACGTGGAGCGCGGACGCAAAGTCTGCGTGATCGGAAAACGCGTCTATCAGGACCTCTTCCCCGAAGGCGGAGATCCGTGCGGAACCTTCATCCAGGTCGGATCCGTTTTCTTCCAGATCGTGGGTGTGAACTTTGCCTCCGGCATGATGAACATCAACGGCAACACTGCCCAGAAAGTGGTCATCCCGGCCACCATCGCCCAGCAACTATACAACCGGGGAGAGACCGTGGATATCATTTGCACGACGGCCAAGCCCGGCATCCACGTGGTGGAGCTGGAGAAGCGGATCCGGCAGGTACTGGGCCGGGAGCACTACTTCGACCCGGAAGACGAACCGGCCATGATTTTCCTTGGCACCGAGCAGATCTTCAACTTGATCGACACCCTGTTCCGGGGCCTGGACTTCCTGATCCTGCTGATCGGTCTGGGGACGCTGTTTGCCGGCGCCATTGGCGTGAGCAACATCATGATGGTCACGGTCAAGGAGCGGACGACCGAAATCGGCATCCGCCGGGCCATCGGCGCCACGCCCTCGGACATCCTTTCGCAGATCATGCTTGAGAGCGTGAGCCTGACGCTGGTGGCCGGCATGTTCGGCATCGTGTTCTCGGTGATGTCGCTGAGCGTGGCCGAAATGATTGTGCGGAGCGCAGGTGAATTCGAACCTGCCTTCCAGATCGGGTTCGGGCTGGCGGTGGCCGCTGCGGCGCTGCTCACCGTGCTCGGCATCGCGGCTGGCCTGGCGCCCGCCCTGCGCGCGATGAATATCAAACCCGTGGACGCCATGAGAGACGAATAATAATACGCAAGAGATATGAAAAAGTTTTCCAAGTACATTCTGACCGCGTTCCTCGCGATCCTTTTCATCGGAACGTTCGTGTTCCTGTTCAAGAAATCCCGGCCGGCCGAGATCCGCTACCAGGAGATCGAGGTGGCCGCGGCGGACATCGAGCGCACGACCGTGGTCACGGGCAAGATCGTCCCGCGCAACGAAGTCAACGTGAAGCCGCAGATCAACGGCATCATCGCCGAACTCTACAAGGAGGCCGGCCAGCAGGTCAAGGAAGGCGAGGTGATCGCCAAGCTCCGCGTCATCCCGGACATGAACTCCCTGAGCTCCGCCCAGTCGCGCGTCCGCCTCTCCGAGATCAATCTCAAGCAGGCGAAGACCAACTACGATCGCGAGAAGGCCCTCTATGATAAGAAGCTCGTCAGCGACGAGGAATACGACCAGGTCCTGCAGGCCTACAACCAGGCCAAGGAAGAGCGGGCGGCCGCCCAGGAATCCCTGGAGGTCATTCGCGACGGTGTGTCCTCTTCCAACAAGACGGGAAGCTCCACGCTGATCCGCTCCACGATCACCGGCCTCATCCTCGACATTCCGGTCAAGGTGGGTAACTCCGTGATCCAGGCCAACACGATGAATGACGGTACGACCGTCGCCACGGTGGCGAATATGTCGGATCTCATCTTCGACGGCAACATCGACGAGACGGAGGTCGGCGCCCTTTCCGAGGGCACGCCCATGCACATCCGCATCGGTGCGTTGCAGGGCTTTGACACGGAGGCGGCCCTCGAGTACATTTCGCCGAAGGCGGTCGAGAGCAACGGCGCCAACCAATTCGAGATCAAGGCGGCCGTGAAGGTGTCGGGCGACCACAAGATCCGCTCCGGCTACAGCGCCAACGCCGAGATCGTTCTGGAGCGGGTGGAGCAGGTGCTCTCCATCCCGGAAAGTGCCCTGGAATTCGCCGGGGACGACACCTTCGTGTACAAGAAGAACGCTGCCGGAGAGTACGAGCGCGTGCAGGTCGAGACCGGCCTGAGCGACGGCGTCAATATCGAGATCACAAGCGGCCTGCAGTCGGGTGACATCGTCCGCGGTCCGCGCATCATCAATGACGAAAAATAAACGGCCATGAAGAAGTACATGATCCTCATCGCAGCGCTCGTGGGCGGCCTGTCCGCCCAGGCGCAGCAGGCCCCGTGGAGCCTCTCGGACTGCATCAACTACGCCCTGGACCACAACCTGAGCGTGCAGAAGAGCGCCCTGTCCGTGGAGCAGCGCGAGATCGAGCTGAACACGGCCCAGAACCGCCGGCTGCCGTCCCTGAGCGCCTCGGCCTCGGAGAACCTCTCCTTCGGCCGTGGCCTGACGGCGGACAATACCTATTCCAATTCGAATACGACCTCGACTTCCTTCAGCCTGGGCGGCGAGGTGCCCATCTTCCAGGGCTTCGACATCACCAACGGCATCAAACTCGGCGAGCTGAACCTCGCTGCGGCGACGGCCGACCTGGAGAAGGCCCGCGACGACATCCGCGTGGCCGTGGCGCAGGCCTACGTGCAGATCCTCTACAATCAGGAGTTGCTGCGCGTGGCGCACGAGCAGGCGGAGCATGACGCGCAGCTGCTGGAGCAGGTGCAGGAGCGCCTGCGGGCCGGCAAGGTCAGCGACGCGGAGGTGTCCGCGCAGCAGGCCACCCTGGCACAGAGCCGTCAGTCCGAGATCCAGGCCGAAGGCAACCTGCAGATCTCCCTGCTGGAGCTGACGCAGCTGCTGGAGCTCCCTTCGCCGGAGGGCTTCGCCATCGTCACGCCCGAGGTGGGTGACCCTTCGAAGGCGCTGCTGATGCGCCCGGAAGCCATCTACGACGAGGCGCTCTCCGTCAAGCCGGCCATCGAGGCGGCCCAGCTGAATGTGGATTACGCTGCGCTGAACATCAAGCGCGCCAAGGGCGGCTACCTGCCGAGCATCTCGCTCAGCGGCGGCCTGGGCACCAACTACTACACCAATTCCAAGTACCAGGCGGCCTCCTTCGGCGAGCAGATCAAGAACAACTTCAGCCAGTACGTCGGCGTGTCGATGAGCATCCCCATCTTCCAGCGCTTCAACACGCGCAACAACGTGCGTAACGCGGAGCTCAGCTACAAGGGCCAGCAGATCCAGCTGGAGAGCGTTAAGAAGGCGCTTTACAAGGAGATCCAGCAGGCCTACTACAATGCCGTCAGCGCCCAGGCGCGCTATGCGGGCAGCCGCGAGTCGGCCGCCAGCGCGCTTCAGCACTACGAGCTGACGGAGGAGAAGTACAAGGTGGGCAAGGCCGGAGTGACCGACTACAACGATGCCCGCAACAACTGGCTGCGCGCCGAGTCGGAACACATCCAGGCCCGCTTCCAGTGCCTCTACCAGGCCAAGCTGCTGGACTTCTACCGGGGGCAGGACTTGCAATTCTAAACAAATTGCTAAATTTGCAATATGAAAAAGATAATTCTAGCCATTGCCGCGTTTGCGCTTTGTGCAACCGCTTTCGCCCAGGACCGCGAGATCGATCTCGAGGATTGGGACAACTTCAACAAGATTGAACTCTCGCGGGGTCGTTCCCATGTGGAGACGAACCTGACCTTTGCTTTCCCGATGCATTTCGGCTGGACGACCTTGACCAACATCAACTACAAGGGAGACTGGGCCACGGGTGATTTCTCGAACTTCCTGAATTTCAACACGGGCAAGAACTTTATGTACGGCCTACAGCTGGTTGGCATGGATCTCCGCTACGGCGCCGTGGGGCTGAACCTCGGCCTGCGCTGGACCTTTATGGATTTCACCTTCCGGGATAATAAGACCTCGATCAAGCCGAGCGGCAACACCTTTGTCCCGTACTATATCGATCTGGTGGATGCGACCTATAACTACCGCAAATCCAAGATCCACGCTTCCTATTTCGGTATCCCGGCCCGCCTGAGCCTCAATTTTGGCAAGGCTTCGATTTATGCCGGGGGCAGCTTCGAGTTCCTCGTGAACGGTTTTGCGAAGTACCGCGCACCGAAGAGCAAGACGCAGATGAAGAATCTCTTCCATCAGTTCCGCGCCACGGTTGAGGGTGGTTTCTCCTACGGCAACCTCGGCGTGTTCGTGCAGTACGGCCTGACGCCGCTCTTCCCTGCGGATCTGAGCGACGCCAAGACCCTGACCTTCGGCCTCCTGCTTGGCCTGTAGGCATGGCCTTTCAGGAGATAGAGCGCAAATTCCTGGTCGCCGGAGACTTCCGTAAGGAGGCTTCCGGCGCCAGTCGTATTATCCAGGGCTTCCTGAGCTCCGTTCCGGGCCGCACCGTGCGCGTCCGCGTTCGCGGAGAGCAGGGCTTCCTGACTGTCAAGGGCCCGGCCCAGGGCCTGACGCGCTTCGAGTGGGAGAAAGAGATCCCCGCCGCCGAAGCGGAGCAACTGCTCGCCCTGTGCGAGCCGGGCGTGATCGACAAGACGCGCTGGCTCGTCCCTGCCTCCGACGCGCACGTGTGGGAGGTGGACGAGTTCCACGGCGACAACGAGGGGCTCGTCGTCGCCGAAATCGAGTTGGGTGCCGAGGACGAGCCGTTCGTGCGGCCCTCCTGGGTGGGCGCGGAGGTCACGGGCGACCGCCGCTACTACAACTCGATGCTGATTAAATGCCCGTACAAGGATTGGTAACTATCGTCATTCCGGGCTTGACCCGGAATCTCGTAATATAAAGAATACCGATATGAGCAAGAAGACCGTTCTCGTGTCCGGCGGAGCCGGATTCATCGGCAGCCACGTCACCGTGGAGCTGACCCAGGCCGGCTATGACGTTATCATCGCCGATAACTTCTCCAACTGTGACGAGACCAACTACAAGGGCGTCTGCGCCATCCTCGGCAAGGAACTTCCGCTGGTCCCGATGGATTTCTGCCACAAATCTTCCGTTGAGGAGTTGTTCGACAAATATCCCATCGACGCGGTCATCCATTTCGCTGCCTTCAAGGCGGTGGGCGAGTCTGTGTCCGAGCCGCTCAAGTACTATCGCAACAACCTCCTCTCGTTTATCAACATCTTGGATGTGGCGCGGCAGAAGGGCTGCAACGTGCTCTTCTCCTCGTCCGCGACGGTCTATGGCCAGACGGACCAGCTCCCGGTGACGGAGCAGAGTCCGCGCCAGCCGGCCGAGTCGCCCTACGGCAACACCAAGACGATGTGCGAGGACATCCTGCGCGACAGCGTGAAGGCCTATCCGGGTGTGCGCGGCATTGCGCTGCGTTATTTCAACCCTATCGGCGCGCATCCGTCCGCGCTCATCGGTGAGTTGCCGCGCGGCGTGCCCAACAACCTGGTGCCGTACATCACGCAGACCGCCATCGGCAAGCGCGAGTGCCTGTCGGTGTTCGGCAACGATTACCCGACGCCCGACGGGACCTGCCTGCGCGACTTCATCGATATCGTCGACCTGGCGAAGGCGCACGTTTGCGCCGTCACGCGCATGTGCGAGAATAAGATGAAGCAGGACTACGAGATCTTCAATGTCGGCACCGGCCGGCCGCTCTCCGTGCTCGAGCTGATTACCGCCTTTGAGAAGGTCAACGGGCTGAAGCTCAACTGGAAATTTGCCCCGCGCCGCGCCGGCGACGTGGTCGCCATCTGGGCGGACCCGACCCTCGCCGAGCAGGAGCTCGGCTGGAAGGCGGAGCGCAGCATTGAGGAGACCCTTGCCGCCGCCTGGGCCTGGGAGAAACGCCTGGCCGGCAAATAGCTCTTGCCATTCTGAGCGAAACGAAGAATCTATGTATATAGGTCTGATCAGCGACACCCATGGTGTCTTTTCCGACGGCTTTCGAAAATTCCTGGAGCCGGTGGACGTCATCTGGCATGCAGGCGACTTCGGCGGCGGCATCTCCTTTGCCGAATCCATCGCCGCCTTCAAGCCGGTGGTCGGCGTGTGCGGCAACTGCGACGGGCAGGACATCCGCTACAGCTACCCCCAGCACCAATACCTCGAAGTTCAGGGCCTCAAGGTCCTGATGACCCACATCGGTGGCTCGCCCGGCCACTACGACCTGCGCGCCGCCGCCCTGATTGACCGCTACAAGCCTGACGTCTTCATCTGCGGCCACTCCCATATCCTCAAGGTGATGCAGGACCACACGCATAAGATGCTGTACATCAACCCCGGCGCCGCCGGCCTGCAGGGTTGGCAGGTCGTCCGTACCGCCCTCCGCTTCAAGATCGAGGCCGGCGAAGTAAAGGATATGGAAGTCTTCGAGCTACCGCGATAGATACACCGCGGTAGTGGCGACGACGGCGGCGGTCTCCGTCCGCAGGCGGCTGTCGCCCAGCGACACCGGAACCCAGCCTCGCTCGCGCGCCAGGGCCGCCTCTTCCGGAGAGAAATCGCCTTCGGGCCCGATAAGGATCACTACTGGCCGCTCTGCCGGCAGGCAGCTGCTGCCGCAAACCTTCGCTTCGCTCATCCCTCCCAAGCTGTCGCTTGGGCCCCTCCCGTTTACGAAGCCACGGGTGGCTACGGGTTTGCCGGCAGCACTGCCTGTCCGGCGAAGAGCGTCCGTGATAGGAATCCGTTCGACATCGTCGAAGCAATAACAGATCATTTTCAGGGCATCCTCCGGCGCCGCGAGGATGAAGTCGCGCACGGACTGCGGCTCGGCAACGGCCGGGATGGCCGCTTTGAGCGACTGCTTGGCGGCAGAGAGCGTAAGGCGGCGCAGACGGTCCGTCTTGAGGACCCGCCGCTCGGAGCGCTCGCCGATCACCGGCGCGATCACATCGACGCCGATCTCCGTCGCCTTCTCCACGAACCACTCGTAGCGGTCGATATTCTTGGTCGGACAGACCGCCATCGTCAGGTGGTAAGGATGCGCGCCGAAGCCGGGCTGCGCCTTGATCACGCGCGCCTCGGCGCCCTTGGCGTCGGCGATCTCCAGCGCGCAGCGGTAGAGCGTACCGCGCCCGTCGATTACGGAGATCTCATCGCCCGGGCGGTGCCGCAGCACGCGCACGCAATGCCCGGACTCCTCGGCGTCCAGCCGGACGCGAGCATCGCAGATATCGTCGGAGAAGAAAATTTCCATCGCTATTTGAATAAGGCTTTCACGAGCGCCGGCACATCGGCAACCTTCACGACCTGGATGCCCGCCGGTTTGACCTCCACCTTGGAGAAAGAGGACACGAACATGCGTTTAAAGCCCAGCCGGGCGGCTTCCTGCACGCGGCGGTCAATCTGCCCCACGGGGCGGATCTCGCCGCTCAGGCCCACTTCGCCCGCGAAGCAGACATCCGACGGGATGGCGAAATCGAAGTTCGAAGACAGGACGGCGCAGATGACCGCGAGGTCCACCGCCGGATCGCTGACCTTCAGGCCGCCGGCCATGTTCAGGAACACGTCCTTGGCGCTGAGGTGGAAACCGGCGCGCTTCTCCAGCACCGCCAGGAGCATATTGAGGCGCCGGGCGTCGAAGCCCGTGGCGGAACGCTGCGCCGTGCCGTACACAGCGGAGCTGACCAGCGCCTGCACCTCGAAGAGCAGCGGGCGCGTGCCGTCCAGCATCGCCGCGATGGCGGTGCCGCTCAGGCCCTGCTCGTGCATCGGAATCAGCATTTCGGAAGGATTGGCGACTTCGCGCAGGCCCGTGCCCGTCATCTCGAAGACGGCGAGCTCGGAAGTGGAACCGAAGCGGTTCTTGATGCTCCGCAGAACGCGGTAGGAGCCGCGGTTCTCACCCTCGAACTGCAGGACCACGTCCACGATATGCTCGAGAATCTTCGGACCGGCGATGAAGCCGTCCTTGGTGATGTGGCCGATCAGGATCACCGGCACGCCGCTTTCTTTGGCGAAGCGCAGCAGCGCGGCGGCCACCTCCTTGATCTGGCTCACGGAACCGGGGGCCGATTCGACGGAGTCGGTGTACATCGTCTGCACGGAGTCCACGATCATCAGGTCGGGCATCATCTCACGTGCCTGCTCGATCACGGTGTCGATCAGCGTCTCGCAGAAGATGGAACAATTGCTATCGTCGCCGCCTAGGCGCTGGGCACGCATGCCCACCTGTTTGGCACTCTCCTCACCGGTGACGTAAAGCGTACGCAAGTCCTTGCAGCACAGCGGAATTTGCAAGCTGAGGGTGGACTTTCCGATGCCCGGCTCTCCGCCGATGAGCACCAGCGAGCCCGGCACCATGCCGCCGCCGAGGATCCGGTCCACCTCCCCCAGGCCGAGGGAGATGCGCGCGTCCTGCGAATAGTCGATCTCGCGCAGCTGCTGCGGCCGACGCTCGCTGCGCGCCACCGCGCTGCCGCGGCTGCCGCCCGACGCGGCGCCTTTCTTCGGCTCCGCCGGGGCTTCCTTCATGGTGTTCCACTCCCCGCACGCGGGGCAGCGCCCCATCCACTTGGGGCTCTCGTTGCCGCACGAGGTGCAGTAGAAGACTGTTTTCGCTTTCGTCGCCATAGTCGCTTACGGCCGCAGGATTTGCACCTCGCCGTCGAGGCCGAGCTTGATGATCTGGGAGGAGCGGCCGGAGGCGCCGGCACCGAAGGGCTTCGGCACAACGTAATCGACGGCTCCCTTGATCTCCTCGGAGATCTCAGCGAACGAGGCCGGCGTGGGCTCGCCGGAGATGTTGGCGGAGGTGCTGACGAGCGGACGGCGCAGCCGGCGCACCAGCTCACGGCAGAAGGCACCGGCAGTCAGCTCGCCCTTCGGCGCAGCCGCTTTCCGCGCAGGTGCCTCGTCTTCCGAAGCTTCCTCTTCCGGGACGAGCGGAATGCGGATTCCCACCGACCCGTCCTCGGCGACGGCATTCGGCGCCAGGTACTGCGCACCCGGGTAGATGATGGTCATCGGGGCGTCGTTGACCTCCACGAGATCGATGGCGATGGAGGGAATCTGCTTGACATATTTCGCGACCATGTCCAGGTCGCTGGCCAGCAACACGAGGCTCTTGGCCTCGGAGCGCCGCTTGATCTCGAACACGCGGGCCACGGCGGCCTCGTTGGTGGCGTCGCAGCCGATGCCCCACACGGTGTCGGTGGGGTAGAGGATCACGCCGCCTTTACGCAGGATCTCGACGGCTTCCTGGAGGATGGGAGTGCTGTCCATATCAAAGTCTGTTAGGGTCAAACAAAACGCCGCGCTTGCGCCACGAAAGGATCATCAGCCAGCCGATGAGCATGCCGCCCAGGTGGGCGAAATGCGCAATGCCGGCCGACAGACCCGTCACGCCGGTGAAGAGCTCGATGGCGGCGAAGATCACGACCATCCATTTGGCGCTGAGCGTCACGGGCGGGAAGAGCAGGGTCATCCGCGACTCCGGGAAGAGCATCGCGTAGCCCATCAGCACGCCGTAGATGGCGCCGGAGGCACCCACGGTCGGCGTGTTCTTGATCAGGGCGATGTTCTGGATCGCGGTGGCGTTGCCCAGCGCGGCCCCTTGCATGTAGGACTGCATCTGGAGGTATTCTACCCCAAGGTGCAGGGCCACGGCGCCCAGGCCGCAGATGAAGTAGAAGAACAGGAACTTCTTGCTGCCGAGAATCCGCTCCACCACGCCGCCGAAGATCATCAGCGTGTACATGTTGAAGAAGATGTGCCAGAACCCGCCGTGCATGAACATGTGCGTGACCACCTGCCACCAGTGGAAATACGGGGAGGTGGGGTAGAACAGGGCGAAGGTCCCGATCATGAAGTTCTCGTTGAGGAGGGAGGCCAGGAAGATGATCACGTTGATGATGATCAGGTTCTTGGTCACGGGAGGCAGCGAGGAGAGGAATCCCCCCCTGCGACCGCCGTCGTTGCCGTAGTAATAGTATGCCATTTAAAATTTCTTGTCTATGTCCCCGATGGGGACGATGCTGACGATGCGCCGGCCACCCGGGGTGAGTTCGGCGTTGTCGCATGCAAAAAGCGTGTCAATGAGCCGCTGCGCGTCCTGCGGGGAGGACGGCGGATCGGCGTGGGAGGCGCCCAGGGTGGCGAATTTCTCCGCCAGGCGCTGCTGGAGCATCTCTGGCAGGGACTCGTGCTCCTCTGACAAAATGTACACAAGGTCACTGACAAGCTGCTCCACTTTGCCGGGTTCGCAGCTATAGCCTTCCGGCACGCCGTTCACCACGACGGTGTCCGTGCCGAAGGCGGCGATGTCGAAACCCAGCTGCCCCAGTAGCGCGGCATTGTCCTCGAAGAGGAGGCGTTGCTGCGCGCCCACCTGCACCTGCACGGGGAAGAGGGCGGTCTGCGTGACGTGGGCGTTCTGCCCCAGGGCGCGGAGTGTCTGCTCGTAGAGGATGCGCTCGCGGGCGCGGCTGATGTGAACGATCATCAGGCCGGAGGCCGCCGGGGTGAGGATGTATTTGCCCTGCAGGACGAGCAGGCGGCCCAGCGGGAGGGTCTTCTCCTCGAAGAGCCGGCCGTAGTCCTGGCTCTTATCGACGTATTGGCTGAGATTCCCGGTCAAGCCGGGAATGACGTTGGCATTCTCCGGTCGTCCCCCGCCATAGTCATTCCGGACTTGATCCGGAATCCCGTTCGCCGCTGCACTCTCCTGGAACGGGTCGTACCCCGGATCCGTCTCGATGACGGGCATCGTGACCTCCTTGTACTGCTCGAAACTGCTCCCGAGCTGGGGCAGGGGCGTGGCGCCCTCGGTGTTGAAGTCGATGCTGGCGCCGAAGCTGTTGCGCCCGAGCGTCTCCTTGACGCAGGCGTAGAGGATCTGGAAGATGACGGCGTCGTCCTCGAACTTGATCTCCGTCTTGGTCGGGTGGATGTTGACGTCGATCGCGTGCGGGTCCGTCTCCAGGAAGATGAAGTAGGCGGGCGTGACCCCGTCGGGGATCATCTCCTCGTAGGCCTTCATCACGGCCTTGTGGAGGTACGCGCTGCGGAAATAGCGCCCGTTGACGAAGAAATATTGGTTGCCGGGGGTCTTCCGGGCGGTGTCGGGGCGGCCGACGAAGCCGCTCACGCGCACCACGGAGGTATTGGCCGACAGGTCCACGATGTCCCCGACGACGTTGCTGCCAAGCAGGTCGAGGATGCGGAATTTCAGCGATTTGGCCTTCTTCAGCACGAAGAGCTCGCGCCCGTTGTGGGACAGGGTGAAGGCGATGTCGGGGCGGGTCAGCGCCACGCGCGTGAATTCTTCGAGGATATGCTTGAGCTCGACGTTGTCGCTCTTGAGGAATTTGCGGCGCGCGGGGGTGTTGTAAAAGAGATTGCGCACCGCGAAATTGGAACCCACGGGTGCCGCCACGGTGGCGGTCTTGATTTCGCCGAAGGCGCCTACGCGCACTTCCGTCGCCGTCTCGTCCTGCGGCCGGCGCGTGCGCAGCGTCACTTCCGCCACGGCGGCGATGCTGGCAAGCGCCTCGCCGCGGAAGCCGTAAGTGAGGATCTGCTCCAGATCTTCGGCCGAGGCGATCTTGGAGGTCGCGTGCCGCTCGAAGCAGAGTACGGCGTCCACCGGCGACATGCCGCAGCCGTTGTCGATGACCTGCAGGAGTGTGCGCCCCGCGTCAGTCACGACCACGGCGACCTGCGTCGCACCCGCGTCCACGGCGTTCTCCATAAGTTCCTTCACCACGGACGCGGGTCGCTGCACGACCTCGCCCGCGGCGATCATGTTGGCGAGTTGCGCCGGCAGGATCTTCAGCTTGCCCATCCCGCTACAGCAGGGAGTAGAACTTGGCAATGAAGAAAAGCACGCCGACGATCAGCAGCATCGAGATGATGCCGATGATGGTCTGTGCGCGACGCATCGGGGTGCGCGTGCGTGCGCCCTCCCGGAAGGAGCCCCGGATGTAGGAGCCGGGCACGTAGGTGCCCTCTTCCTTCTCTTTCTCCATCGTGCCGTCCACGGCGCCGAAGCGGCGCTTGCGTTCTTCCTCCGCCGGATCGTAGTAGATCGGCTTGTAGTTGAAAACCCGGTGTTCGTTCTCACCGAAGAAATTAAAAAGTCCCATAACTTACAAAAGTAACTATTTTTTCTGTACTTTTGCAGCAATATGGAGTACAGAATAGGACAAGGATACGATGTGCACGCGCTCGCGGAGGGCCTTCCGATGTTCCTCGGCGGCGTGCAGATTCCGTCGGAGACGGGCTTTGTGGCCCATTCCGACGGCGACGTGGCCATCCACGCGCTCTGCGACGCGCTCCTCGGCGCGCTCGCCCTGGGCGACATCGGCCACCTTTTCCCCGACACGGACGACCGCTGGAAGGGCGTGGATAGCACGGAGTTGCTCACCGCCGTGCTGAATCTCCCGGAGTTCCGCGGTTGGTCGGTCGTCAACGTGGACATCACCATCGCCCTGCAGGCCCCGAAGGTCGCGCCCTACATCAACGCGATGCGCGAGTGCCTCTCCGAGGTGATGGGCATCAGCCCTGCCCGGGTGAGCGTCAAGGCCACCACGACCGAGCGTCTGGGCTTCGTCGGACGCAAAGAAGGGTGCGAAGTCTGGGCAATCGTACTGATTGAGAGAAAATAATTTTGCAAATTAGCAAAAGTGTTGTACATTTGCAGTCCCAAAACCGCAAGGTGTGGGAATATTGAGATATGGTGTAATGGTAGCACTACAGATTCTGGCTCTGTCAGTGAGGGTTCGAATCCTTCTATCTCAACGATTTTTTCTGATGGCGGGGTAGCTCAGCTGGTTAGAGCGTCGGATTCATAATCCGGAGGTCGTGGGATCGTGACCCACTCCCGCTACAAGAGCTCACCCCAATATAATTCCCGACGCTTTATACAGCGGCGGTTTTTTCTTTGAAGGCATTACTTGACGAGCTTGTCCAGTCTGGCCATCAACTCGACGTCGTCCGGGTTGAGCGGGTGGCAGATGATGGGGTCGTCGTCTTCTTCCTCATAGAGCTCCAGCTTGAGGTTGCCGTCCGCTATGCGCCAGTGATACACGGTGGAGGAGGAATAATCCTTCGGCTCGTGGATTTCGATCAACTGATCTTCGTAGTCTTCGTAGTCGTTATATGCCAGGGTGGTTTTCTTGCGGAGGCAGTCGTCGTCCGAGTAGTAGGAGTAGCGGGCGAATTCGAGCAAGCCGTTATTAGTAAAATGCAACATGCCGTAAATGGTCAGGTCGCCGAAGCGGTTGGTGAAAAACCATCTGCCGATATAGTCGTCACTCCAGAGAAAATGGTCATAGACGGACAGCCTCTCCAATTCTGATTCCGTGGGGCGGCGAAATCTCATGGTGGAGCTCCCGTCCGAAGTGGTTAGGGTGAGTTCGCCGCTTGTGAGTTGATAACGGATGGTTTGTACTGACTCCCCGTCATCGAGGTCGAATTGATTGAGGGTCTCATTTACGGTATAGATGGAGTGGCGGCGCATGCGTTCGCTAAAGCTCGCCGGCTCCTCCGGGAAGATCCAATAGACTCTCTCTGTGATGACGCCGTCCAGCCCGATCGAAAACAGTGCGTAGGTGATTTCCGGTTCCCCGTAGGATTCTTTTTCCTGGGTCATGAACCAGTTTCCTAGCAGCAAATCTGTATTGCTCCCGCCTTTCCAGCAGGAAGTCAGGGAAAGGCCACAAGTAAGGATGGCGGCCAGCATCCAAAGAACGTTCTTTCTCATACTGATGGGTGTTTTAGTGTGTGGTTTTCTTTGCAAATATGGTCTTTTTATTTGATTTTGACAATATTATGCAGTTTTTTCCGCGAGACGGCGGAAGAGAAGCTGGGCTTTTGTCATGCTCTTGTTAACCACTTTCTCAACGACAGATCCTGATAAGTTTAAGTAATTTTTTTATCTTTGTACCTGCCTGGAAAGGGTTGTATGCCCTTTTTTGAGCGGTTTTGTAGGATTTTGACAAACAATTGTAGCCGTTTTACGCAGGTTTTACCGAGCAGGGTTACATTTGCAACAGAAATCAGACAAAACAAAAATTATAAAGTCATGAAAAGTAAAAAAGGTATCATCATCCTGTCCACGGTCGTTCTTGCTTGCGCCGTCGGTTTCATCGTTTCTCCGCTCGTAAACTGGCCGGTCGATAATGATAACGCCAGTGGCGACATCGCCAAGTCCTCCCGCTTCTCCCGCAAAACTGCAGCCGAGAGCCTTACTAATATGGAGGAGCTGCTTGCAAACGACGAAGAATTCAAGAACAACATCGCCGCTGTCTATGTGGTGATGCAGACCCGCGCCCTTCAGTTTGCTTCGCTGGTTGGCATGTCCAACGAGGTGGCCGGCAACATTCCCACGTTCGCGGATGTCCTTAAAGATATGAACGCCGCGCGCGAGATGGTGAACAATGTCAACGAGCAGGTCGCAGCGGCCGGCGCCGACTTGAACGCCGCCCTGGCTGGCGAGTCCCGTCCTGACCTGACCCAGAACACCATCAACGCTTCGCTGGCTTACACCACCCTGCAGAAGCAGAACAAGCTTGCCACCCGTTTCATCGAGACGACCGACAAGTACCTGAAGACGTCCGAGGCTGACGATCAGCTGAAGTTCGTCCGCGACCAATGGGTGAACTACCAGCAGGTGACCGCTGCCCTGGAGGGCGACGAGAAAGCGGCTGCGGAACTGGCCAAAAAGGGCAATCTGCTCACTGGCGAGCAGACGCTGGCAGCCTGCGGTAAATGCGACCTTAACGAGCAGGCTGTCATCGATGCCGGCGCAGAACTCTCCGAACAGCTGCAGATCGAGAATGCGGCGGCCAATTTCATTACCGTCAACGCCCAGCAGGTGCTGAGCAATCAGCAGGTGTTGAGCAATCAGCAGGAATTGAGCAGCCAGCAGGTACTGAGCAATCAGCAGGAATTGAGCAGCCAGCAGGTGCTGAGCAATCAGCAGGTGGTGAGCAATCAGCAGGTGATGAGCAATCAGCAGGTGGTGAGCAATCAGCAGGTACTGAGCAGCCAACAGGTGACGAACGGCATTGACCTGCTGGGCCAAATGCAGCAGGCGCTGAGCAATCAGCAGGTGCTGAGCAATCAGCAGGTGATGAGCAATCAGCAGGTGGTGAGCAATCAGCAGGTGATGAGCAATCAGCAGGTGATGAGCAATCAGCAGGTGATGAGCAATCAGCAGAAATTGGGCCTAAAAATTGTGGTCCTCAGTAATGGTCAAAGACCTTAAATACATGCGGATCCGTATCGCATTACTCTTTCTGCTGCTGCTCCCGGGCCTTGCCTGGGGGCAGTCGCAGGTTTATTACCAATACAAAACGGATGAAGCCACCCTGGTGTTCTTCGACAAGAACCTCTCGCGCTACATCCCCCATATGATACGCATGTACCAGAACGGCAAGGCGCTGCACGGGCAGATCTGGACCAGCGATTCCGTCTACCAGCCCGAGGCGCCCCTGCTGATGCTTACAGACTGGGAAGACGACGGCAACGGCGGTGCGACGCCGCTGCCGCGTTCTTTGATCCAGATCGGCATGGCTCCGCTGAACATGTCGTACTACGTCAACCCGTCGGCCGAGCGGTATCGGCAGCTCTTCTGCCACGAGTACACGCACATCATGATGACGGACAAGTACAACAAGCGGGACCTGGGCTGGCGCAAATTCTTCGGCACCAAAGTAACCGTGGACAACACGCAACCGATCTCGGCCCTGTGGAGCTACGTCACTGTGCCCCGTTGGTATGCCCCCCGCTGGTACCAGGAGGGCATTGCCTGTTTCATGGAGACCTGGCTGGGCGGCGGTGTGGGCCGCTCCCTGGGTGGCTACGATGAGATGTATTTCCGCAGCATCATCAACGGCGGGGAGAAACTTTTCTCGGTGGTGGGCCTGGAGACGGAAGGCTCCACGATGGACTTCCAGGTGGGCGCGAACGCCTACCTCTACGGCACCCGCTTCGTCAATTACCTGACCAAGGAATACGGCTACGACAAGCTGATCAGCTTCTATAACCGCACGGCCGACAGCCGTACCTTCTTCGGCAACCAGTTCAAGAAGGTATACGGGCAGCCGCTCCGTAAAGTCTGGAACGACTGGAAATTGGATGAAAAGCAGCACCAGACGGAGAACCTCTCTGTCGTCCGCGAGTATCCGCTCACGGAGACCACCCCGCTCACGCGGGATCCGATGGGCTCCGTGTCTCCCTTTGTCTATAACCCGGCCACGGGCAAGGCCTACGCCGCGGCCAACGCGCCGGGCGACTTCGCCCACCTGACGGAGATCGACCTCAACACCGGTCGCCAGCGCCGGCTTGCCGACATCAACGGCGTCCAGCTCTACAACCCGGCCTTCGTGGCCCTGGATTGCCAGGGTGAGCGCGTCATCTTCACGTACAACAACGGCAAGATGCGCGGCCTGGCGGTCTACGATATCCAGAAAAAGAAAGTCGTCAAGAAGAAAAACTACCAGCGCATTAACAACATTGTCTATGACAATGCGCACGACTGCCTCTACGGCCTCTTCTCCAACGGTGGCACCCAGAGCATCGTACGCCTGGACCGCGACCTGGAGAATCCCGAAGTTATCTACGCCTTCCCGTTCGGCGTAAGCGTCTTCGACGTGGACCTGAGCCACGACGGCAAATACCTTTCCATGACCCGCCAGGGCGATAACGGCGAACACACGCTGATGCTCTTCAACACCGAAGAGCTGGCCCAGGCCCTTTTCAAACCCGTGGAGTTGGTGACGTGGGAGGATTCCAACCTCGGACAGTTCCGCTTCTCGCTGGATGACAAGTACCTGATCGGCAGTTCCTACTACACGGGTGTGTCCAACCTCTGGCAGATTGAGATCGCCACGCACGAGATGGAGATGCTCTCCAATACCGACATCGGCCTTTTCGCCCCGTTGGAGATCGCCCCCGGCAAGCTCCTCGCCCTCGAATTCGAGCGCGACGGCCTGCGCCCGGTGACGCTTGAGCGGAAGGTGGTGGAGGACGCCAACGCCATCACGCTGTACGGCCATCGCGCCTACGAGAACAACGTGGAGGCGCTCGAACAGGTGGGCCTGCTGAAGGAGCCCCTGCCGGAGATCCAATTCGGCGACGTTTACAACAGCATCGAGCCTTACAACGTGCTCAAGGAGATGCGCTTTGCGGGCGCATATCCCACCATCACGGGCTTTACCGACGCCCAGGCGTGGAACCACGTGACGCCGGTGCTGGGCTACCGCCTTTTCTTCAAGGACCCGGTGGGCCTGAGCAGCATCAAGCTGGATCTGGGCCTCTCGCCCTGGAGCAACAACGACTGGAAGAACAAGTTCCACGTGGACTTTGAGTGGAAGTATTATTTCTGGACGCTCAAGGCTGCCTGGAACCACACGGACTTCTACGACCTGGCCGGCCCGATGCGCTCGAGCCGCAAGGGCTACATGGTTTCCCTGGCTTACGACTATACCAATTCGCTCATTTCGCCGTACACCCGCACCTGGGGCTTCTCCGTGGCCACCTACGGCGACATGGACGCCCTGCCGCTCTATCAGGAGATCGAGGTGGGGGACATCCGCTCCATGCAGACGGCTTCCATCTACGGGAAAATCTCCAAGACGCGTACTTCGCTGGGCGGCGTGACGCCCGAGCAGGGTTTCATCCTCGGCGCCCAGGGCTACGGCTACCTCGCCGGCGGCAGCGTCTATCCTTCGATCGATGCGACCGCTGATTTCGGCTTCCTGCTGCCGGTGGACCGCAACAATTCCTTCTGGCTGCGCACGGCAGCCGGGCACAACTTCGGCGACCCCAAGGCCGTGTTCGGCAACACCTATCTGGGCGGATTCCGCAACAACCGCGTGGATTACCGCAACGCTTTCCAGTACCGTACGGCTCTGGCGATGCCGGGCGCCGCGATCGACGCCATCCAGGCGCATTCCTACGCCAAGGCGACGGCCGAGCTGGACCTGCGGCCCATCCGCCTGAATAACTTCGGTGCCATGTTCTGCTATCCGACCTGGATCCAGTGCTCCCTCTTCGGGACCGGTCTGTCGACCTGGAATCCCGGCGAGCCGCAGCGCATGTTCTACAGCGCCGGCGTCCAGCTGACCACCGAGGTGGTGATCCTGAATTACCTGAAGACCACGCTGTCCGTGGGCTACGGCCACCTGTTCGCCCCCGAGGGCTTCCCCGGCGGGCGTCACGGCAACGAAATCATGTTCTCCCTTAAGCTGCTGTAATGTCCTTCGTCGCTGCCCTGCTTCCCGTTGTCATCTACATCGTCGTGGTGTATGTGCTGGATAATTTCGCGCTCATCAGCGTGAAGCGCCTGCTCCTGCTGGTGCTTTGCGGTATGGGGGCAGCCCTGGTCTGTTTCGGCTTGTTCCAGCTGACCGGCCTGTTCCTTTCGGAATCGGTGTCCGATTATGTCAATCCGGTACTGGAAGAGGCGGTCAAGGCCATCCCGCTGCTGATCCTGGCCCGCCGGAAGAAGATCGCTTTCTTCATTGACAGCGTCATTTGCGGTGCGGCCGTGGGTGGCGGTTTCTCCATCCTGGAGAATTTGTTCTACCTCTTGCTGGGAGACACGCTGGGCATGGGAACCATCCTGTTCCGCGGCCTGGAAGTGGCGCTCATCCACATGGGCTGCAGCGCCATCGTCGCGGCCGCGCTGATGTTCGCCGTCCGCCTGGACGGCCGTCGCCGCGCCCAGCTGGAGATCAAGCGCAAGGACGTCTGGATGGCGAGCTTCCTGCTGCTGGCCGCCCCGGCCCTGCATGTGGCCCACAACGCCTTCCATTTCAATCCGATGATGCAGTTCCTTGCCGTGTTCGGTGCGATGGCCGGCCTGCTGGTCTGGACCTACCAGTACGACGGCGACATGATCCACCGCTGGCTGGACAAGGGCCTGGACAAGCAGGTGGACCTGTTCCGTTCCATTCAGGAAGGCAACCTGAGCCAGACCAAGACGGGCGAGTTCCTGCTTTCGGTCAAGGACAGCTTCGCGCCGGAGGTGTTTTTCGACGTGATCTGCTATGTGAAATTGAACGTCGAGCTGTCGATCGCTGCCAAGAGCCGCTTCATGCTGCGCGAGGCGAAGCTGGACCTGCCGCTCGACGAAGAACAGGCCCGGACCATCCGGGACCAATATGAAGAATACCGCCTGCTGGAGAAGCGGCTGGGCCAAAGTGCCCGCCTCACCATCGCCCCGGTGGTCAAGTTCTATCCGGCCGACCGGAAGGCGCTGGACGATTTACTCTCCGAATGTTCGGTTAAGCATTAGCTTGGATAAGTAGTTAGTAGTTATGACGTACACTTTGCAAGATTTGCTCCTGAGTTTGTCGCTGATGGTTTACCTGACCACCTGCGTGGTCGTGGCGGTGGTCCGCTGGGGACATAAGTGTGCGCCGTACGCCAATCATATCGACTACTATTTCCCCGGCTGGCGCACGCTGGTGTTCGGTGCCCTGTCCAACCTGGCTTTGCTGCCGGTCGTCTTTCTTCCTGGCGACCCCGACGCCCTTCTGCAGCTGCGTCTGATTCTCCTGCTGGCTTCGCCAGTTTTCTGCTCAGTCCTGATATACAGCTACTTCGGTCGTATCCTGAAGCTCACCTGGTGGAAGAAGCCGGCCCTGGTGATGTCTGCGAGCTATGCGGCGATGAGCCTGTTCGCGCTGGTGATTACCCTGATCCCCGGCACGCAGATGCAGGGGATGTTCCGAAGCGTGTATTTCATCATCGCCGGTGCGCTGGCCACGTTCTACCTGGTCTCGCTGGTGTTTGCCATGATCATGATCATCCAGCCGCTCGGGCGCTTTTCCGAGGAGAGCTTCTCCAACCCGGACGACTTCCCGGAGCAGTATGCACGGACCCTGATTTTCATTCCGTTGCTGCACCTGGTCATGAGTTGGAGCGCCACGTTCAACGGTCAGTTGCCGGTCATGACTTTCGCCTTGCTGATGCTGTCCGTTCTGCTGGTCATCATCCTGCTGGGGGCGCTCTCTCCGCACCGGACCCTGGAAGTGGAGCAGCTGGAGAAGGAAGTGGACGCCGAGCAGACGGAGAGCATCGCGGAGCCCGAGCAGCTTTCGCAGGATCGGAAAGATGAGATTCTGCGCGCCATCCGCGCCCAGGTGGAAGATGCGGAGGCCTGTCTGGACAGCCACCTCACGCTGAGCAAGTTATCCCAGTTGTGCGGCTTCAATCGCACCTATGTGTCCAGTGTACTGAACGAGACCCTGGGCGGATTCTTCGGCTATGTCAACCGTTGTCGGCTTGAACACGCCGAGATCTACAAGCGGGAGCACCCCGAGGCCGATATGGACGAGGTGGCGCTGCTGTCCGGTTTTAACAGCCGTCAGTCATACTACAACGCCCGCAAGAAGTTAATCAATTAATTTTTTGTATTTTTGAAGTCGAAACTCTTGTGATTATGGATATCCACAACCCCTTCGTGATTACCGTGAGCCGGGAGCTCGGCTCCGGAGGCCGTACCGTCGGTCGCAAACTGGCTGAGAAATTGGGCGTACGCTACAGCGACAAAGAGCTGATCGGGGCGCTCAAGAACCAGTTCAACCTCAATACTGCTTCGATCGAGAAGCTCAAGAGCAAGAAGAAGAACTGGTTCGACGACTACGTGCAGCTGGTGGCCCCGATGCCGAAGGCCAGCCTCTTCGTGGAGACCAAGAGCGTCTATCACCCGACGCCGGCGTCCGAGGAGTTGTACAAAGCGGAGACCGAGATCCTCAAGGCAATCGCCGCCGAGGGGTCCTGCGTGATCGCCGGCCGCCTGGCTTTCTTCGCCCTGAAGGATTGCCCCAACAAGGTGGACATCTTCATCACGGCCTCACTCCAGAGTCGCGTGGAGCGGGTGATGCGCAAGCAGAACCTGACTGAAGCCGAGGCCCGGGAGGCCATCGACCGGGTGGATCGTGGCCGCGAGAATTACGTCAAGCGCTTCTCCGGTCTGAGCCGCTACGATGCCCGCAACTACGACCTGGTCCTCAATATGGATCAGCTCAAGGATGAGGACGAGGCCGTCGCCGTGATTCTCAAGTTCCTCGGCGCATAATTCCTCTATAAACGAAAGATGCTGACCTCCAGGCAGTGGAAGCCAGCATCCAGGGAAATAGAGTTTTTCAGGTAGTTTATTTCATACGGCTGCGGGTGTCATTTCCGGCGCCCGTGCCCTTGTACTTGCTTTGGGCTGCGTTGAAGCGGTAGCGGATGGAGAACTTGATGCGCTGGGAGTCCATCAGGTTGCTCTGGTTGAGGTTGTAGCCGCCGAGGTCGCTCCAGATGTTGTAGTGCCCCAGGCCGGCGAGGTCGGACCCTTCGAGGCGCAGGACCAGGGAGCCGTCCTTGAGGAGGGTCTTCTGGATGGCTGCGGTGAGGTCGAAGTAGTGGGTGGAGAGCAGCGCGTTCGTGACGTAGCCGGGGCTGTGGTATTCGCCGCCGAGCTCGACCTGCCAGCCGTGGTTGAAGTTGAAGATGTTGTTCAGCTGGGCGATCCAGAGGGGCCTTCCGGTGTAGGACAGCGTGCGGATACCGGACGGCTGTGAGGGGTCCTGTGCGTCGATGGTCAGCCAGGTCTGCTGCATGCCCACGGTGTACATCATGGTCCAGGGACCGATGGTCGGCGTGGCCACGAAGTAAACGGACAGGGCGCGGACGGGCTCGTCAAGGTTGCGCGGCTGAAGCATGATCACGCCTTCGTCGTTGTAGAGCTCGGACCAGGTGATGGTCGGGTTGTCGGAGCGGCTGTAGTTGGCGGACAGGGTGAGGAACTTCCACACGGCGGCCAGGTTGAACGACTGGACGGTCATCGGCTGGAGGGCCGGGTTGCCGCTCTGGAGCGTGTAGCGGTTGTTGTAGCGGATGGCGCTGGAGAGCATGGAGAAGCTCGGACGGGTGGTGCGGATGCTGTAGCTCACCGATCCCTGCACGGGGCCGAAGACGCCGCCGAAGGAGATGGACGGGAAGAAGTTGTCATACTTGCGGGAGAAGCTTCCGTTGCCCAACAGGTCGTCGTAAGCGTAGTTCACGTGCTCGTAGCGCAGGCCGGCGCTCAGCTGGCCGATCTGGCCGACCATAAAGCCGTAGTTGAAGAAGGCGGCGATGTTGTCTTCCTGCACACGGGAGCTGGCGGCCGGGATGCCCCAACCCTGCACGGTGTAGCGGTCGCTGCGACGGGAGAAGGTCTCTTCCGTGCCGAGCTGCAGCATGCCCTTCCAGACGGGGTAGGAGAGGACGAGCTTGGCGGCGTAGAGCTTGTTGTCGGAAGCGGACTCGGTGGTGATGGTCGCGTTCTCGATGTCGCTGTCCTCGACGGTGTGGCTGAGGTTGCTTTCAGAAGTGTTGAAGTAGTCCAGGTTGAGGTCGATGTTCAGCTTGCCCACAGTACCGTTGTAGTAGGCGTTGACACCCAGGGTGGTGGGCGCTTTGGCGCCGTTCGAGGCGGTGGAGTTCGTGACCAGGTGGTCCAGAAGCTTGCCGTTCAGGAAGATGTCGCCTTCCATCCACTCGTGCTCGTCGTAGTTGAGTCTGCGGCTCCAGTCCACCTTGAAACCGGTGAAGTGGTTGTCGGAAATCTGCCAGTTCACACCGGCGTTCGTGGCGAGGTTCTTGGCGACGAAGTCGGCGGTCAGGTCTTCTTCCTGGTGGAAGGACTTCGGGCCGGTCGTGTTCTGGACGAGATCGCTGATCTGGAATTGAGAACTCCTGCTGGCGTTGACGCCGGCGAAGATGTCCACGCCGCCCGTGCGGTAGTTGACGTTGACGGCACCGTTCGGGTCGTTATTTTCCTTCTTCTGGAGCGACTGCTCGTCGGAGAGGTTCACGTTGAAGCCGAAGCCTTCGCCCTGACGGCGGATGGTCTTGATGCGCACCACGGCTTTGACCGTGGCGTCATACTGCGCGCCCGGGTTGTTGATGACCTCGACGCTCTGGATCTCGTGGCTCAGGAGCCGGTCCAGTTCGGAGGCGTCGGTCAGACGGCGGCCGTTGATATAGACGACCGGGGCGCCTTTGCCGATGACCTCGAGGCCATTCTGACCTTTGATCAGGCCCGGTACTTTCTTCAGGACATCATTCGCCGTGCCGGCGTTCTCCAGGACGGAGCCTCGCACGGAGGTGGCGATGCCCTCGCCGGTCAGGCGCGTCTTGGGCATAATGGCCTGGACGGCAGCGCCTTCCAGCAGCTGCGCGTCTTCTTCCAGGCGGATGGGCGGGAGCTCCATCAGGGTGCCGGAGAGCTTGATCGGCTGGGAAGCGTCGCGGTATCCGACCAGCGAGACGGTGAGGGTATAGCTGCCCTCATAGGCTTTGAGCTCGAACTGGCCATCCTCACCGGCGGTGACACCGGTCACGACGGAGCCGTCTTCTTTAGATAAATAGGCCGTAGCGAAGCCGACGGGAGCGCCGGCAGCGTCTATGATGGTGCCCCGAAGGGTGGTCTCTGTCTGACGGGCAGCGAAGGCCCCGTTCGAGAAAATCGTGGCGCTGAGCAGCGCGAAAGCAAGAATGCAAATAAATTTCTTCATCGTTTCTGCGTGTAATAGTATATTAGTACACCGCAAAGGTAAGACGAATTTTTGAATCTGCAAACTTTTTTTGATTTTTTTTTGACCCTCTGGCCTTTCTCTCGCGACCAGCCTCCGTCAAATACCAGGTTTTGGCTGTGAGCTGTAATTGTCTGTGAATCAGTAAAATAACAAATTATACTCCCCCGGAAATAGGGGGAGTATAAATCTGTAAATGGCTGAATTGTAATTGCTTGCAGTTCACAGCGAAGATAAAATGCCGAATAACGGCTAATTAATCAGATAAATCTTCTGCAGGCCCTTGTAGGTGCACGTGACGGTGGCGCGGCCTTCGACCAGCGGGCTGACCTGGATCTGCACACCCGGATCGGAGGCCTTCACCTCGAGGGTCGAACCCTTCTGGACCGGCGCATAGACCTGGTAGCGGATCTGGTCCGTCAGGCCATTGGCGTTGGAGCAGCGGATGGGCGTGGTCGGCACGGCGAGATCCTTCCCGTCGCAGAGAATGCGGACGGACGGCACACTCGGGCGGTCCAGGTACTCATTCGCCTTGCAGAAGCCGATGCCGTGCAGGTCGAACAGACCCACCGGGCGCTGCGGCGTGTTTGGGCGGAAGCCCGGGAAGCGCGGCTGGGGCGGTTCCGGCACCTCAGGACCCTCAGCCACGAGGTAGATGGCGTGTTTGCCGCTCAGGCCCTCCACCTGCGGCACGGCCACGCGGAACGCCTGCGACTCGCGCGGCGCGTCGGCGGGGACTTCGATGACCGCGATCTCGCGGCCCTGCCAGAAGGTATTGGCGTAAGGACCGTCCAGCATCACGTGGATCTTGAAGGCGCCCTTGCCGCCCGGGGTCAGGAAGAGGTTGAGGATGGTGCTGTCACCCGCCCGGGTGCCGGCGAATGCCTTCACGCCCTTGCTGTCCTGCGAGAGACCGCCGAAGCCGAAGTATTTGAAGCCGACGATGCCGCCGTTCTTGATGCCGGCGAGGTCCATGTTGTTATCCCACACATCGTGGTTGTCCTGCATCCAGTTCTGGTCGGTCATGTAGCAGGCGTAGCCCGCGGAATAGTAGCTGTAAGGCGGCAGACCGTAGATCTGGAAGCCTTCGCTCGTGACCTCAGCGCCGGTATAGGTCTGCCCGTCGGCCGCCGCAGCCACCCACTTCTCGTCCTTGGCGTACGGATCGTAGGCCGTGATGCGGACCTGGCCGCCGTCGGCTACCTTCTTCTTGTCCCACTCGATCTTGACGGGCGCCACCATCGGCTGGCGGGCGTTGCCGAAGCCGCGCGGCGGACGGTGGTAGAAGACATACCACTGGCCGTTGATCTCCTGCAGGGAGCCGTGCGTGTTGTGGGCGGCGTTGGCCGTCATCAGGTGCTCGCCGTTCTCGTCAGGCACCACGCCGCGCGAGTCCACGAGCACGCCGCCGGAGCGCCAGGGGCCGAGGGGCGAGTCGCCGTAGCAATAGCGCAGGGCGGAGTTGGTGGATTCGAGGCCATAGTCCGGGCCGCTGTAGCCGGAGAAGACCATTACGTATTTGTTGCCCACCTGGCGGATGCTGGAAGCTTCGAAAAAGTTGAATTCGCCGGGGTTCTGGCCCTTGTAGAGCGAGGGATACTCCGTCCCCTCGGGGTCGCGCACCACGCCGTAGCGGGCGCTGGCGGGCAGGAAATAGTCGTGCACCTCGGTGCCGGGACGGACGGAGTACATCGTGTCCGGATCAAGCTCGATGGCCGTCGAGTGCTGGAAGCCATAGTAGGCGTAGGCGCGGAAACCACGTGCAAAGTCGGGATCTTTTTTATTGGTCACCGGCTCGATGAACACGGACGGGTCGAAGTCGATGACCGAGCCGGGCAGGCAGCCGCGGCCGTCCGCCGTGGCGTTGACCGGGAAGAAGGGTCCGTCGGGACGATCGCCCCGGCAGACCATCGCTACGCGCCCGCGCCCGCGAGAGTGCGGGTACAAATAATATACTTTCTTGCCTGTGGCTTTGTCCGTCACCTCCACGAGGTCGGGGGCGTACATCGTGTCCCACTGCCCGTCCACGAACCAGGTGAAGATCGGGCCCTCGTCGCGCCACTGCGAGAGGTCCTCGACGGGCGCGGACCACATGCGGATGTCGCTGCCGCAGTAGGCGGTGTAGGTGATGTCGTGCGAGCCGATGATGTAGGCGCGGTATTTCCCGGGCTGGTCGGGATCTTCGAATACGCGGGGTTCGCCGTCGGGGAGATGCTCCCACAGCGGGAGATAAGGATTCTGGGCCGAAGCAGACAGGGCAAGGCCCAGCACGGAAAGGATCAGGCAGATTCGTTTCATGATGTGTGGTTTTGGACAAAGATACTTTATTTGTCCTGAAAATACCATAAACTTTATACCAGATTCTGTCAAAAAAACGTAACTTCGCGAACCTGTAAAACTTCCCTGGGATGAAAAAAATTCTAGCCACCCTTCTTTGTCTTTGTCTGGCCGCCTTCACCCTGGCCGGACAGGAAATCCGCAACATCGACGAGACCGTGGTCATCCGCCCGGACGGCAGCGCCCGGATCACGCAGGTCTGGGACGTGAATGTCGTCTCGGGCACGGAGTTCTACCTGCCCTTCGACCACCTCGGACCGATCGAGATCTCGGACCTGCAGGTCAGCGAGAACGGCGAAGAATTCGTCGCAGAAGGGGACGGCTGGGATACCGACCGCACGCGCGAGCAGAAGCGCGGCCGCTGCGGCATCGTCCGTAAGAAGAATGGCGTGGAGCTCTGCTGGGGGCAGGGCGACTACGGCGACCATGTCTGGACGGTCCGCTACACCGTCTCGGGCATGGTGATGAAGATGGGCGAGTACAACGGTTTGTATTTCTCCTTCGTGAATCCCGGCCTCTGCGCGCCGCCCCAGCACGTCAAGGTCCTGCTGGTCAACGAGACGGGCGGGCCCGACTGGACGGAGGAAAACGTGAAGGTGTGGGGCTTCCGCAGCGAGAGCGAGATCTTCGTGGAAGACGGTGCCGTGCGCGCCGAATCGCTGGCGCCCTTCCGCTCTTCGAGCGCGATGACGGTGCTGGTTCGATTCGACCCGGACCTGCTGACCCCTGCCGTGGAGTACGACAAAGCCTTCGAGGCCATCATGGACATCGCCTTCAAGGGCAGCGACTATAAAGAAAAGGTGGGGATCGGAGACATCCTCGCCTGGATCCTGATCATTCTCGGCCTCCTGCTGTTCACGCCGGTGGGCTGGATCATCCTCGCCGCGATCATTTTCCTGGTCTTCTCCTTCAACTATCATATCCTCGGCTGGAAATTCGAGAAGAAGATTTTCGGTTCCCGCAAGGTTAAAGGCTGGTACCGCGACGTACCGCTGAAAGGCAGCATCCCGGCCGCCTATTACGTCCTGACCAAGGGCGACACCATGAGCGCCTGGGACAAAGACTACTCGAACCGCCTGATCGGCGCCTACTTCCTCAGATGGGTCCTGGAAGGCGTGGTGGAGGTGCTTCCCGACCCGGAGAATAAGAACCGCGTGAACCTTTCCTTCAAGCAGCAGACCAGCTTCAAGGAAGTGCTGGAGAACGACCTCTTCGCGATGGTGCGCGAAGCCAGCGGCAAGAACCTCATTCTCGAGGCCGACGAGCTGGAGAAATGGTCTAAGAAATCTTTCAAGCGCTTCTCCGACGTCCCGTCCCGCGCCCTGACCCTCGGCCGCAAGTGGTTCGAGGACCGGCACTATACAGAAAAGAGCGACCGCCTCAACAAAGAAGGCCAGGCGCAGGCTCGCCACCTGATCGAGTTCAGGAACTTCCTGGAGGACTTCACCCTCAGTAAGGAGCGCGGCGCCATCGAGGTGACGCTCTGGCAGGATTATCTCGTGTTCGCCGCCCTCTTCGGCATCGCCGACAAGGTGGCGAAGCAGTTCGAGAAGCTCTACCCGGCGGATTTCTCCAAGCTCTCGCGGATCTTGAACGGCGCCTCCCTCTATACCGTCATGTCTTACTCCGGCAGCATCTCCGCCTCGGCGTTGCGCAACGCCCGGGTCGCTACGACCTGGTCCGACTCCGGCAGCAGCGGGAGCAGCAGTGGTAGCAGCCATCGCAGCTCCGGTGGCGGCGGGCACTTCTCCCACGGCGGCGGCCACCACTCCTTCGGCGGCAGCCGCGGCGGTGGCAGCCGGTAAACGACGGCAGGATAAAAAACTGGATAGCTTTTGGAATGAATCCAGGAGAAAGCCGGGATTTATTCCTTATATTTGTGGTTATGAAAAAGACTCTGACCACATTCCTGTTCGCGGCCCTCTGCGCCGTCACGCTTGCGCAGACCCCCGATCCTAATTTCTTCATTTACCTCTGCTTCGGCCAGTCCAACATGGAGGCGGCTGCCCGCCCGGCCGAGCAGGACAAGGATTTCAACGATCCGCGTTTCCAGTTCATGGCGGCCGTGGACATGCCGCGCTTCCAGCGCGAGCGCGGCCACTGGTACACCGCCGTGCCGCCCATTTGCCGCGAGAGCACCAACATGGGTCCGGTCGATTTCTTCGGCCGCAAGATGATCGAGGCGCTTCCGGAGCCGTACCGCGTGGGCGTGATCAACGTTTCCGTGGCGGGTGCGAAGCTGGAGCTGTGGGACAAGGACGCCTGCGAGGAATACCTCGCGATGGAGGCTGCCGACCCGTCGCGCAGCTGGCTCATCGGTATGGCGAAGGAATATGGTATGAACCCTTACCAGCGCCTGCTGGAGACTGCCCGCGAGGCGCAGAAGTACGGCGTCATCAAGGGCATGCTCCTGCATCAGGGCGAGTCCAACCCGGACGACGCCGCCTGGCCGGGCCGCGTGAAGAAGATCCACGACGACCTCTGCGCTGAGCTGGGGCTCGATCCCAACGAAATCCCGCTGCTCGCGGGTGAGCTGAAATATGCCGAGCAGGATGGCGTTTGCGCCGCTTTCAACGAGGTGGTGCTGCCGCACCTGCCGGAAGTGATGCCGAACGCCTACGTGATCTCGGCGCTCGGCTGTGAGAGCACGGGCGACCAGTTCCACTTCAGCACCGAAGGCATGCGCCTGATGGGCTACCGCATGGCGGACAAAATGCTCGAACTCCAGGGCTTCAAGGCGAGCGAGAAGCGCAGCCTTACCCTGCAGCCGGATCAGCTGGGCATCCACATCAGCCCGACCCTGGCCGGTATCTTCTTCGAGGACATCAACCAGAGCGTTGACGGCGGCATCTGCGCTCAGCTCATCCAGAACAATTCCTTCCAGGCCTACAAGGTTCCGGACGGTCCCGAGAACGAATTCTCGCAGAGCGACACCACCTTCTTCGGCTGGACGGTCGTCCGCAAGGAAGGCGCCCTGGGCAGCGCCCGCGTCGTGGATGACCAGCCGCTGGTTGCCAAGCTGACGCGCTGGTATGATTACGATCCCAACGACAAATACGACGATGAGCTGCGCTACAAGCAGTACTCCGTCCGCTTCGATATCGAGCAGCCGGGCGAAGGCTTCGGCATCGCCGCCAACGGCTACGGCATCGCCGAGTACGGGGGCGGCCAGAACGCCACCTACTCCAACAACACGCAGATGGCCTCCATCCCCGCGAAGGAGGGCGTGAACTACGAGCTGGGCCTGTACCTGCAGGGCAAGAAATACAAGGGCACCATCTCCGTCTATCTGGAGGATGCCGCCGGCAACCGGAACTCCAATGTCGTCACCATCTCCAAGCTCGGCAAGAAGTGGCAGCAGTACACCGGCACGCTGACCGCGGAGCGCTCCGTCGACAGCCGCCTGGCCATCGTGGCTGACGCCAAGGGCACCTTCTGGCTGGACTTCGTCACCCTCGTGCCGGAGGCCTCCGAACTCTGGAAGGGCGGTCAGTACGGCCCCTTCCGCAAAGACCTGCTGGAGGCGCTGGAAGCCCTCCATCCGACCTTTATGCGCTTCCCGGGCGGCTGTGCCTCCGAAGGCCCGAACTACTTCGGCCAGGTGTTCTGGAAGAATTCCATCGGCCCGCGCGAGGAGCGCATCGGCTTCCGCAACCACTGGGGCTACTGGACTTCGCAGTACATCGGCTTCTATGAGTACCTGCTGATGGCGGAGGGCCTCGGCGCCACCCCGCTGCCGGTGCTCAACAACGGCGTCACCTGCCAGTTCGCGCGCCATTCTTACATCGCGCCGCTCGACACGCAGACCGACCGGGACCGCTTCTACAGCATCTTTGTCAAGGACGCGCTCGACTTCATCGAGTTCTGCAACGGTGACCTCACCACCGAGTGGGGTGCCCGCCGCGCCGCGCTGGGCCACCCGGCTCCGTTCAACCTCAAGTACCTGGGCATCGGCAACGAGAACCAGGGTCCCGAGTTCTGGGAGCGTTTTGACATTATGTACAAGGCCGTGAAGGAGAAATATCCGGAGATCACCATCGTCTCCACGGCCGGCGCTTTCGATGCAGGCCGGGAGTTCAACACCAACATGGCCATCATCGATGCCAAGTACCCCGATACCATCGTGGACGAGCACTACTATAAGAACGATGACTGGTTCTTCGGCAACCGCGACCGCTACAACCCCGGCAAGGAGCGTGGCAACGAAGGCCACACCTACGACCGCAGCAAGCCCACGCGCGTGTTCGTCGGCGAATTCGCCAACAGCCGCGCCAACAACGCCTATTCCTCGGCGCTCGCCGAGGCGGCCTACTGGACCAGCCTGGAGCGTAACTCCGACATGGTCGTGATGGCGGCCTATGCCCCGCTCTTCTGCAAGAAGGGCTTCAACAAGTGGGATTCCAACCTCATCTGGTTCGACAACCGCGGCCTGTGGCGCTCGACCAACTACTACTACCAGCAGCTCTTCTCCGTGGCGGGCGACCGCGCCTTCGCCATGTCGGAGGTGATGAACGGCGAGCTCGTGGACGAGAAGGTCTATACCTCCCCGACCATCGACACGAAGACGGGCGAGATCTTTGTCAAGTTCGTCAACGCCGAGGCGGCGGACAAACTGCTGACGGTTCAGACCGGCAACGGCGTCCGCTACGAGGCGACGGTGGAATTCGTGTCCTCGCACGATACCTCCGTCAAGAATCAGGGCAGCCAGAACTACTATTCCAACCATCCGGACTACGCCACGCCGCCGATGGTCGGCAATCCGGCCGCCGGCGAGCGCCCCGCGCTGGTGAATATGGCCTTCCGCTTTGGCCGCCGCGTCAAGTACAACGACGTTGTGGTGCCGCACACCAAGGCGCTGGGCAGCGTCTGCGGCAGCTTTGAGTTCACGATGCCGGAGAACTCCATCGGTATCCTCAGACTGAAACCGGTGAAATAAGTGGTCCGTTTTTTGCGTATCTTTGCTTCCGTTATGAAGAAAGTCCTTTTCCTTTTGCTGGCCCTGCTGCCGGCGCTGGGCGTCCGGGCACAGGCTCCGTTCGCGAAGTATCTTGACCAGGTGGATTCCGCCCCGTTCATTGTCGTCGACAAGGAGGCGCTCAAGCTCACGCTCGTGGACGATCAGGGCGCGGCCATCAAGGAGTACGGCATCTCCTGCGCCGTCAACTACGGCCCCAAGAAGGTCCGCGGTGACCACAAGACCCCGGAAGGAACTTTCAAGATCAACGAGTTGCTCAACGCCAAGGGCCTCTCGCACGATTTCAAGGACGGCAAAGGCCCCGTCAAGGACGCCTACGGCCCGTGGTTCCTGCGTCTGAACGTGCCGGGCTTCATCGATATCGGCATCCATGGCACCCCGTTCCCGGAAAGCATCGGAACGCGCGCCACGGAAGGGTGCGTGCGCATGCGCAATGAGGATATTTTGGACCTGAAGTCCCGCGTCAAGCTGGGCACCGTGGTCATCATCCTCCCGGACCCGGTATAATCCTGTGAGCTATATTTGATTATAAATCAATGAATTGCTGTTTTGTAGTATCCCGGTTTTCGGGGGAGTACAAAACAGTAATTCGTTAATGGCCATACATTTGCAGCTCACAGCAAAAATTTGTGTTAACAATTGAAGATGTCGTTCGTCTTATTATCGGAGCGGGTGTTCCGTTTCGGAGCCGTCCACCCGGACAGGGTCGCGCGAAGCAGTGCGCAGCGCGATAGCGGAGAAACGGAAGCTCCCGATCCGATAATTAGTTAGTGATATATGAAAAAGTATTTATTGATCCTGCTTCTCCTGCTGCCGCTGACGGCCTCCGCCACCCGGCCGCAGAAAAAAGTTTCCCAACGGGAAGTGACCTCCATCGTATCCGAATTCCGCCATTGCGACGGCGTTGAAGTGATGCGCCTGGGATGGTTCGGCACGGCACTGTTCAAGGGCGTTGCCTCCCACATCGATGACGAGGATGGCGACATGCGCGAGATCCGCAGTGCACTGCGCGGTATCAAAGGTGTGACCGTGATGGAGTACGACGACGCCTCGCCCGAGGTTCGCGAGCGGTTGAACCGCCGCCTTTCCCGTGTGCTGGATAAACGCGAAGTGCTGATGGAAGTCAAGGACGACGGCGAGAAAGTGCAGATCTTTGGTGTCCTGGACGAAGCCACGGGCCTGGTACGGGACATCGTTTTCCATTCCCCGAGCGATTGCGCGCTGATCTGCATGTTCGGCAGCCTTCCCCTGGATGTGGTCGGTAAAATCGCAGCCCAATGACGAACGCACGTTTCCAGAACGAGTGGCTTTCCCTTGCCGGTGAGTTCTATCGCGTAGCCTTCTATATCATTGAGGATGAGGCCGAAGCGGAGGACGCTGTGCAGGAATTGTTCCTGAAGCTCTGGAGTGGGCGCGATGCGCTGGACGGCATCCGCAACCCCAAGGGGTACGGCATCCGGGTGCTGCGCAACCTCTGCCTGGACCGTATCCGGCGCAGCCGGAAAATGGAGACGCCCGCCGTTCTGCCCGAGCCCGAGTGGCCGGGCCGTCAGGACGAAGCGGTGGACGAGAAAGAGCGTCTCGCCAAGGTCCTGGACGCCATCAAGTCCCTGCCTGACAGGCAGCGGGAAGTGCTCACGCTCCGGACCCTGGACGGGCTCTCCTACGAGGAGATTGCGGAGCGTACCGGAATGAATCAATTGACCCTGCGCGTGCTGCTATCGCAAGCGCGCCGAAAATTAAGGAATGTGATATGAAGACCCTCGAAGAAATAGAAAACCTCAGCCTCGAAGAGCTGGAACAGAAAGCAGCGGAGACTGCCGCCCCCGTCCCTGACGGGTTGGAGCGCCGCCTGCGAGAGGCCCTGGCCGCCCGCGAACTCGCGGAAGCCGCCCGGCCCCGTCCCGCCCGCTGGATCCCTTACGCCTCGCTGGCCGTGGCGGCTGCTGCGGCAGCCCTGGTCGCGCTGCCGCAGCGCGGCCCGAAGGACACCTTCGACGATCCGCTGCTGGCCTACGCCGAAGTGGAAAAGGCCTTCCAGACCATTTCCGATAAAATGTCCGTCGGCATGGATATCGTCCGCGAAGCGGAGCAGACCGCCGACATGCCTTACAACACCCTTAACAAGATCCAAAAATGAAACGCATAATCATCCTTTTTGCAGCCCTGCTGCTCACCTTTTCTGCCTTCGCCCAGAACGGCAAGAGCATCTACCAGAAATACTCCGATGCGGAGAACGTCTCCGCCGTCTATGTCTCCCCGGCCATGTTCCGCATGATCGGTCGCATCCCCGACCTGGAAGTCGGCGAGGAGAATGTCAACTTCTCTTCCATCATCCGTTCGCTCACGGGCCTGTACATTCTCAATAGCGAGAACGCTTCCATCAACAGCGCCCTGCGCGCTGACGCCGAGCGCTTCATCAATGCCGGCAAGTACGAGCTCCTGATGGAGGCCAAGAACGACGGCGAGGTCGTCCGGATGTTCACCATGGGCAACGACAAGACCATCGAAGGCTTCGTAATGCTCTCCGCCGAGCCCGATGAAGTGACCTTCATCTGCCTCGACGGCCAAATGTCCCGCAAGGCCTTCGACGAGCTGCTCGCGACGCAGATGAACAAATAGCGTGGACGGTAACCCGCTGAATACCAATAAACTATACTGATGACTCTGTCCGATTTCGGGCAGAGCCATTTTCGTTAATGGCTGACTGTTAGTCGCTTGTTATCCACGCGCGGTTCGACGGAAAATGATTATATTTGTCCTTATGAAACGGATCCTTTTTCTTTTCGCGTTGTTGCTGACCCTGGCTCCCGGTCTTCAGGCGCAGACCTACGACGGCCCCGAGTGGGCGGTCGTCAATTCTTCTTCCTGCTTCCTGCGGCTGAAGCCGGACTACGAATCCGGCAACGAGACACAGTGCCTGATGGGCACGGTGCTGCGCGTCAAGGGCGCCGAGCGCTACTGGCGCCAAGTCGATGCCCCGGACTACAAGGATGTCTGGACGACCGAGCTCAACGTCGCCTTCATGGACGAGGCGGGCAAGGACGCCTGGATCGCCGCGCCGAAGTATGTCTGCAGTGTAGAATACACGCATATCTTTGCGGAGCCGTCCACGGTGGCGGCGCGCATTGGCGATTTCACGCTTACCGACCTGGTCCGCAAAGGCACGGAGGCGCGCCGCGGCTGGGTGCAGGTGTTCCTGCCCTCCGGCCGGGAAGGCTGGGTGCGCGCCTATGAGGTGATGGATTTCGACGAATGGGTCAGCACCCGCGAGGCCACCCGCGAGAACCTCCTCGCGACGGCCCGCCGCTTCCTCGGCACGCCCTACATGTGGGGCGGGGCGAGCATTAAGCACTTCGACTGCAGCGGTTTCACACAGTTCGTTTACCGCCAGTGCGGGATCGTCCTGCCGCGCAACGCCCGCGAGCAGATCTACACCGGCGAGGAGGTCCCGTACGACTTCGACCAAATGCTGCCCGGCGACCTGCTCTTCTATGGCACGCCCGCTACGGCGAAAAAGAAAATGGTGGTCGCCCACGTGGCGATGTACTACGGGGATAAGAAGATCATCCACTCCTCCCAGGTCGTGCGCATCAGCTCCCTGACGCTCGACGGCGAGGACTTTTATGACCGCGAGCCGCTCGCTGTCCGCCGGATCCTGGGTCATGTCGATACGGGGGAAGGCATCCGCAGCGTCGCCGCGCGGCCGTGGTATTATTGAAAAAATGCTTATCTTTGCACGGTTAAATACGAAACGTTATGAATCTTAGAGACATCAAAAAGGACATCGAGTATGTGTTGAGCGCCTTCGTGGAGGATTGCTCCGTCGTCGCTTGCGTCAACCCCAAGGTTACTGACGCCAACTGCAGCGAGCTGATGGAAGAGGCCATTGACCTCTACAACGAGCTTCGCGACAAGGTGAACGGCCCGATCGAGGGTTCCAAGAAAGCTTACTACAACGAGCTCCGCAAGGAAGTGCTTTCCAAGACGGACGCGCTCTACGAGAAGCTCAGCGCCGCCGTGAAGAAAGCGGTCAAATGAGGATTACCAAAACCCTGATATCAGTCGCGCTCCTGCTTCTGGCATGGAGCGCGACTGCTGGTATTCCCCGGACCCAGGCGCAGCAGACCATCGACGCGATCTGCGCGAAGGAGCCGCTCCGCTCCTCGCTCGTGGGCGTGCTGGCCGTGCGCGCGGACGGTGACACGATCGTCTCTGTCAACCATCGCCAGAAGCTCGTCCCGGCCTCCAACGTCAAGCTCCTGACCACGGGCATGGCGCTGCACTTGCTGGGTTCCAATTTCCGCTTTGAAACGCGGTTGGGCTATACCGGCACCCTTGAAAACGGTACGCTCCACGGGGATGTCTATATCCTCGGCGGGGGCGATCCCACGACGGGTTCCCGCTCCGAGAGCACGGACGGGCTCGGCACCACGTTCGGTGCTTGGGCGCAGCTGCTCTATGACGCCGGCATCCGCCGCATCGACGGCCGCATCCTCGGCGATCCCCGCTATTTCAACGACCACACGCCGCAGAACCTGGGCTGGAGTTTCGACGACCTGGGCACCTACTACGGCGCCGGCCCGAGCGGCCTCAATTTTTTCGAGAACGCCCAGAATTTCTATATCACCCCCGGGGCATCCGGCAGCGCGGTGAACTACCGTGTCCAGTATCCCGAGACCCCTTGGATGCGCTACGAGAACCACACCGTCACTGGTGCGGCCCGCTCGTCCAATACGCTTTACTACGTGAACTCCACGCTCGTCCCGCTGGGCGAGATCGCGGGTTCCTTCCCGGCGGACCGCCGGGGCTACACGCTGGAGTGCTCGAACGCCTACGGCGCCTTCACCTGTGCCTATTATTTCCACAATTTCCTTCGTTCGGAGGGCGTTGAGGTGACCGGCGGCTGGGGCGACGTCACCCAGCTGGGCGACATCCGTACCTCGCTGGAGCCCGGCGCGCCGCACGGACGGGCAGCCGCCGTGGACAGCATCCGCATCGCGGGCAGTGCCTGGTCGGCGCCGCTCTCGGACATCGTCGCGGACACCAACCGCGAGAGCGACAATTTCTACGCGGAAGCGTTGCTGAAGACGGTCGCCATGCAGCTGGGAAAGACCGCCCGGCAGGATGATCTCGACGACGCGGCCGAGGCCGGCCTGCGCAAGATGGGGCTTCGCCCGGACGGCGCCTGCCGCCAGTTCGACGGCAGCGGCCTTTCGCGCAAGAATTACGTCTCGCCGGACTTCTTTGTCCGCTTCCTCCGGAAAATGATGACCCTGCCCGTCTGGAACGCCTATTTCGATTCGCTTCCGGTGCCGGGCGCCAAGGGTACGCTCGAGGGCCGCTTCGACAAGGCGCAGCAGGAGTTTAAGGACCGCATCCACATGAAGAGCGGCTCGATGAACGGCGTGCGCTGCTTCAGCGGCTATATCCTCTCCTCCGACGGCGACCCGAAAAAGACCATCGTTTTCTCGCTGATGACCAATAACTGCACAGCCTCTTCCTACCAGGCGATGCCCATCCTCGACAGCATGATCGAGGCGATCGCCGCAGAGAACTAGATTCCGGGTCAAGCCCGGAATGACTATTTTTTTGTTATATTTGCGAGTTATGCGGAAAATCCTCATATTGTTGCTGCTGCCGGCCCTGCTGGGGTCCTGCAATGCGATCTCGTCGCTGGTGCACGATGATCAGGTGGTAGCGAAAGTCGGCAAGAACAAGCTCTACAAATCGGAAGTGGAGCGTTTCATCCCCAATCTGGTCTCCCCGGAGGACAGTGCCCGGCTGGCGAAGCAGTACATCAACAGCTGGGCGATGGACCTGCTCTACCTGGACGTGGCGGAGCGGGAGCTGTCGAAGGGTGAGCTCGACGTGAGCGCCGAGCTGGAGGATTTCCGTCGTTCCCTGCTGAAATACCGCTACGAACAGCGTTACATCAACGACCGTCTGGACACCCTGGTCACGGACGAGCAGGTGCGAAACTACTACGAGGCACACAAGTCCGACTTCGAACTCAAGCGCCCGGTACTTAAGGTCCGCTTTGTGGACGTGATGAAGGATTCGCCCAACATCAACGCCATCCTGCGGATGATGACGTCTCAGGAGTACGACGACGTGCAGCGGGCGGACACGCTCGCCAAGTCCACGGCGCTGCGCTGGTTTGACAGCTCAGACACCTGGATGGACGCCAACGAACTGGCCAAATATTTCGGCCTGGAATACACGCAATTGCTATCCCTTTTGCGAGGAGACACGATCCGCTATGAGCCGGCAGACCGCGCTGATCTGATGGTCGCCTATGTGTGCGACATCCGAAACAGCGGTCCTGCGCCGCTGGATTACTGCGCCCCGCGCATCCGCGATATCCTGATGAGCGCAAGAAAACACGACCTGATGAACAGTTTGGAACGGGACTTGCTTGAAAACGCGCTCGAAAGAAAACAATTTGTAGTTTACAAGAATGAAGAATAAGCTCTTGAAATGTGCAGCGACGCTCGCCCTGGCGGGCCTTTGCATCGCCGCTTCCGCCCAGCGCTACCGCGGCGTCATCGACAAATCCGTCGCCATCGTGGGCAGTGAGATGATTTCCCTCTCCGATGTGGAGGGGCAAGTGCAGGCGATGCGCGCCCAGGGTGTGCCCGCGAACCGCTGTGATATTCTCGAGGGCCTGATGCAGACCAAACTGCTCATTGCCCAGGCCCGTGTGGACTCCCTGACGGTCAACCAGGACCAGGCGAACGCCCAGCTGGAGCAGTACATGGCCGAAATGCTGACCCGCGCAGGCGGTGAGGACGAGCTGGCCGGCTACCTCGGCAAGCCGATCTACAAACTCCGTCAGGAGTGGCGTACCCAGATCGAGGAGCAGACGCTCGCGCAGCAGGAGCAGCAGGAGATTGCCAGCAAGCTGCCTGATCTGACTCCGTACGATGTCAAGCAGTACCTCGATACGGCGGACGTGGCTTCGCTGCCTGTCGTGCCGATCAAATACCAGATGAGCCAGATTTGCGTCTATCCTGACCGCGAGGCGGCTGCCATTGCTGTCAAGGAGCGTCTGCTCAACATCCGCGAGCGCATCATCAACGGGGAGCGTTTCGCGACCCTGGCCCGCCTGTACTCCGAAGATCCCGGCAGCGCCCGCAAGGGCGGCGAGCTGGGCATGGCCTCCAAGACCATCTTCTGGCCGGCCTTCTCGGATGCCGCCATGTCGCTCAAGCCCGGCACCATTTCCCAGATTGTAGAGACCCCCGACGGCTTCCACCTCATCGAGGTGCTGGAGAAGAAGGGTGATATGTTCAACGCGCGTCACATCCTCATCAAGCCCAGCTACACGATGGAGGATCAGGAGAAAGCATTCCGCCGCCTGGACAGCCTGCGCACCGCGATCCTGGACAGCACGATCACCTTCGAGGCAGCGGCCCGTTTCTATTCCGAAGACGCGCCGACCCGCACCAACGGCGGCCAGATGGCCGACCCGCACACCGGCTCCGCCTATTTCGAAATCGACCAGCTGAAGCCGCAGGACTACGCGGCCATCCAGGACCTGCAGGTCGGTGAGATTTCCGAGCCGATCGCTTCGCTGGACAACGAAGGACGCGATGGCAACCTCGTTTACAAGATTGTCCGCCTGGACAAGATCGTTCCGGCGCACACAGCCTCTTTCGAGTCGGACTATACCGAGTTGCTCGGCCAGGTGCGGCAGGAGAAAACCGTGGCGGCCATCAACAAGTTCCTGGATGACAAGATAGAAAGCAGCTACATTATCATCGATCCCCTGTTCGGGGACTGTGAGTTCTCCCGGAAAGGATGGTCCGCCAAAGTCAGAAAAGACGACTGATCCTCTGCGCGGCCCTGCTGCTTGCAGTCCTGCCGCTGTCTGCCCAGCAAACATCCGGGCAGACGGACTCGCTGGTACGCCTGCTCAACGCTGTCTCCCTGGAGCAGGTGGAAAAAGACGGGCGGATGGCGCGCAAGGCCGTTGACCCTACTTTCCTGCATAACGGAACCTATCTCTCCTGCGACACGGCCCTCTGGCACGTGGAGGAGAAAATCATCAACTGTTTCGGCAACGTCCGGCTCACGCAGGGCGAGTCTGTGCTGACCAGCGGCCAGCTGGACTACCTCATTGACGAGAGCCTCGCGAAGTTCCGCGGCGGGGTGGTCGAACTGCGCAACCAGAAAGACAACGTCCTCCGCACGTACGTGCTGGATTACAACACGCAGGACAGCCTGGCCGTCTTCTCGGGCGGCGCGTCGATGATCAGCGCCGACGGGCAGATCATCGAGAGCGACGAGGGTACCTACGAGAATGCCCGGGACATGTTCAACTTCAGCGGCAACGTCAACATGTTCACGGACTCCATCTTCGTGCGCACGGAGCGCCTGTGCTACGACTCCGGGGCGGAGCGGGCCGATTTTCTGTCCGAAATCGATTTCTGGAAGGACGGCCGGATGCTCTCGGCCGGCAGCGGCTGGTACGAGCGCGGGGAGGAGACCTTCTTCTTCCGCGACCACGTACACGGTCTGGGCGAGAGCGAAGAATCCTGGAGCGACAGCCTCTACTACTACCGCACGCCGAACGACCTGCTGATGCTCGGCAGCGTGCAGGTCCAGGACCAGAGCCGCCGCGTCGCGGCGCTGGGCGACCGGCTGCAGTACGTGGATTCGCTTGCCCGCGTGACGCTGGAGGAGAAGGCTTCCGTCGCCCTGTGGGACGAGGACGGCGCACAGCCGGACACGACCTACCTGGGCGCGAAGCGCTTCGTTTACTGGACGCAGCCGAGGTGTGACGTGGACGGGAACGAGATCGCGCTGGCCGGTAAGCGCCGCGCGGAGATGCTGGATGACCCGATTGCCGCCTACCGCCGCCGCGCGGCTGAAGAAGCCGCGCAGAAGCGCGAGGAGGCATTGAAAAAAGATCCGCTGGCGCAGAACAAAGCCGCCGCGCAACGCCTCGCTGCCGTAGATTCGCCGGTAGGGCCGGCGAATGACGAAATGGGGCCGACCCCGATCGGCGAATCTCCTTCCGATTCCCTCGCCGTCCAGTTGGACACCCTTCCGCCCGCGCCGGACAGCACCAAGATCGGCTTCCTCTTCGCCAACAAGGACATCAAGATCTTCCGCAAGGACATGCAGGTCCGCTGCGACTCCCTGCGCTACAGCGACCTGGACTCCATCGCCCGCCTCTACAAGAACCCCATCGTCTGGAACGAGGGGAACCGGCAGTATAACGCCGACAGCCTTTTCGTGCTGCTCCGGGACGAGAAAATGGAGCGCGCCAACCTCCTGTCCAACGCCTTCATCCATACGGAGGAACCGGGCGGATACTTCGACCAGATCAAGAGTACGGACATCATCGCGTACTTCAGCGACTCCACCTCGCTGCGCCGTTTCGACGCCCTGGGCGGCGTCACGGCCCTGTTCTACCTGGAGGAGAATGACGCCATCGCCACCGTCAACAAGACGGAAAGTCGGATGATGATGGTGACCTTCGACGGCGAAAGCAACGTAGACCACGTCTATAACTTCGACAATCCCAAGAGCGACGCCTATCCGGTGGTGCAGCTCCCCTCTGCCGACCACAAACTGCGCGGCTTCAACTGGCAGCCCGAGCTCCGTCCGAAGGATAAATTCGACGTGACGGCGATGGTCGTGCGTGACTCCGAGCGCGCGGCCTACGAGGCCCGGCCGCACGCGGCCTTCCCGCAGACGGACATCTATTTCCCCGGCCACATGACCGATCTGTATAAGTCGCTCGAAGCCGCCCGGGAGAAGCGTAGCCGGAGAGATTCGCCGGTAGGGCCCGCGAATGACGAAACGGAGCCAAACGATACGTCATTCGTCGAAACAGATACGCTCCGTCTTTCGCCGACTCCGATCGGCGAATCTCCCGCCGATTCCCTCGCCATATCCGACACCCTTCGTCATTCGCCGACCGCGATCGACGAATCCCGCGATACGACGTACATGTCGCAGCGCGAACTCAAGCGCGCTCTGCGCATCGCCAAGCGCGACGCCCGCTGGGCGGCGCTGGACCGGCGTGATGCCGACAAGGCAGCCTCCAAACAGGCGCGCAAGGAAGCGCGCAAAGCCAGGCGCGAGGCCCGCGAAGCCGCCCACCTGGCCAAACAGGCAGAAATCGATGCAGCCAAGCTGCGCAAATACATAGAACGCTACGAAAAAAAGAAAGCGCGCCATGAAGCCCGAAAACAAAAATCTGTCCCTGCCGGAGAACGCTCACCGGGAGTTGAAACCGGGGGAGAATTACCAGCCCCTCCTGAGTCCGAACGAGAAGCCCTTTGAGGTCACGCCCTACAGTGTGACGTTGGGCTTGTTGATGACCATCCTCTTTTCCGCCGCCGCGGCCTATCTCGGGCTGAAGGTCGGCCAGGTGTTTGAGGCAGCCATTCCGATCGCCATCATCGCCGTCGGTCTGACCGGGGCCCTCAAGAAGCAGGGTGGCCTGGGACAGAACGTTATCATCCAGAGCATCGGAGCCTGCTCCGGCGTGGTGGTGGCGGGCGCCATCTTCACGCTCCCGGCCATCTACATCCTGGGCCTGGACGTCAATTTCTGGCAGATGTTCCTGAGCTCGATGCTGGGCG
>Ga0310786_10001060_pt1 | contig 44229 bp, 39 predicted proteins | sample AusTroGonzalo_MG_FD_203881 | JGI IMG/M metagenome (GOLD analysis project Ga0310786, IMG submission 203881) | Bovine rumen microbial communities from tropical cattle in Woodstock, Queensland, Australia - Gonzalo_03 (v2) (version 2) | ecosystem: Host-associated > Mammals > Digestive system >...
GATCTACGATAAAGGAATAGATAATAAATGCGACCCCTGCGATACCGATTACATAGAATAAAACTTTCCAGATTGTCTTTGACATTGTTGTGTCCTCCTCGTGTTTTGATGATTCGATGTTAAGCGGAATTTCGGGGTGAAAGAAGGACACAAGACGTCGCAAAAAGGCATGAGACACGACGTGTCCCGTAGATTTTCGCTGTCTTTGGGAGGAAAAATGACGCTTTTTGAGCGAAATGTTGATAAAGCGACAAAATGAAGAAGAGATAATGGGTGATATTGCTTACGGCAAGACAAGAAGCGAGATCGTTTCTGAGTTTACGGCATCTGAGCAGTGGGCATCCAACTGCGCTTACTACGGTGTAAATGTCTGATTAGACTTTCACATATCCATACCTTCCTTATTCGCCGGCTTCCCAACAGGGGAGCCGGTTATTATAAGCCGTCGGAAAAGATTACCGGCCCAATAAGAAAGATATATAGTTACCGGCATCAGTACGAAGAATGATACGATTTCCGGTACGCCAGTTCTTTTCAGAAGAGGTAATGCAATACTTATAAACGGGAATGTGAAGAATCCATGCAATAGAAAAATGAAATACGAATTCTTGCCGAACTTGATCAACAGCGAGGAGATTTGTCCGCGTTCCTTTGAGGTCTGTGTTGCAAGCATATAGCGTAATGCATAATAAGCGGCAAGAGCTGTCATCCAAGCAGATAGAATGCGGTTGCAGAATATGGATAGATTAAAAAACAACGCCATAGCAATAATCAACGCTATGATACTTGTCGGAAGACATCTTTCGATCTGCATCTTGCTTGAACGTCTTTCTTTGTAATTATAATAAAGAAAAACGCCGAGCAAGTATTCAGGATAATGTACGAGGAAGAGGTAATAACCGAAGTTGGGATCAGCGATGGAAGCTGAAAAGGTATAATCCCAGATGAACCATATACCCATTCCGATAACTGAAGAAATTACTGCAAATGCATATTTGTGCTTTACGTTGATCATTTTGGTAATCGCCGGAGTAAGTGCATATAACACGGCGGTTGTTCCAATATACCATCCACCGAGCATGACATCATTATTGCAAAAAGGAAGCAGTCCATTAATGAAGAGCAGATTGCATAATATCGATATTGCATCTCTGTTCACACCAATTTGGATCGGTATATCCGTAAGATTAATAAGTATTGTATTAACAACAAACGTAAGAAGAATTGCACTGTACCAGGTGGGTGCTAAAGATTTATACCTCGAGATATAGAATCTAAAAATATTGCTTCTGTCGATCCTTCCGTCGAACTTATTGTTGATCGAACACATTATTCCGAAGCCTGATGTAACGAAGAATATCGGGCAGGCCATCTGGAAATAATCAAGCAGAGAAATGCCGGTGATATGAAAATTGGTACAGTAATGAAGAATAATGATCATGATCATCGCTATTCCTCTGATTATATCTACCGAATCGTAACGTTTATTCTCCACAGATGCACATACCTCATCATATTTCAATCCTGAGATTAATATACCATACGGATTTAAGAAAGATTTAAGAGTTCCTTAAAGGCACTTAAGGGTTGGCGCTTTATCATGGGAGACATAAAGGAGGCCATGGGCTATGAGAAATATTATCGAGACTAAGAAACTGTGCAAGACATTCTCGAATGGCGGTGTGCAGCAGCACGTATTAAAGAATTTGGATCTTCAGATCAAGGAAGGTGACTTCACTGTCATCATGGGACCTTCCGGCGCCGGCAAGTCTACTCTCCTGTATGCATTATCCGGCATGGATAAGCCGACGCTCGGACAGGTCATCTTCAGCGGTGAAGATATTACTAAGATGAATTCCGATAAGCTCGCAGTATTCAGAAGAACACACTGCGGATTCGTCTTCCAGCAGACATACCTTGTTGATTCAATGAGTGTTATGGATAACGTCCTCTCAGCAGGACTTCTTATCAACAAGAACAAAGCTGAAGTAACGAAGAAAGCGGAAGAGATCTTAAAGTCAGTAGATATTAGTGAAGAGAAGTGGGGCAAGTTCCCCACACAGATCTCAGGCGGTGAGGCTCAGAGAGTAGGAATCGCGAGGGCACTTATAAACAAGCCCGAGTTGGTTTTCGCTGACGAGCCTACAGGTGCCCTCAACTCGAAGACGGGAAAAGATGTTTTGGATGCGCTCACGAAGTTTAACAGAGAAGGACAGTCTATCGTGATGGTAACTCACGACATTACGAGCGCGAGAAGAGGTAACAGAATTCTTTATGTAAGAGACGGTGAGATTGCAGGCGAGCTCGACCTCGGCGCATACGTAACCGGCGACAAGGATCGTCATCAGAAGCTCCGCGATTTCCTCGGAGGAATGGGGTGGTAATATGAACAAGACTTTTATTCTTGCCAGATCACATTTCAGAAAGAACAAGGGTACGACGATCGGTCTTCTGTGCCTGATGCTCATCGCAGTAATGCTGCTGTCAGCATCCCTGCTTCTGATCTTCGATGCTTACCCTCTGGCTACAAGAGAGTCCGAGAGACTCGATTCAGGTTCCGGACGCTTAAGGATCTACAACAATCTTACTGACATCGATGAGGAGTTTATCGATGAGCTCTTAAGTGAGGATTGTGTAAGATACGATGTTCAGGACTGTCTTTGCTACAACGCTTTGCCGGTGCCCTTCGGTAACGGTAAGACAACGGTTGCTCTGGTCATCGATGATGACAGTGCATTCGAGAAGGAGATGGGAAGGACCGAGGTTGTTACCGAGGATACATCCATCGCTGATGATTACATCTACCTTCCTTATCAGTTCTACACAAGCGGCGGTTACGATATCGGCGACACATATACGTTCGACCTTCTGGACCGTACGTATGATCTCACGGTAAGAGGATTTACAACTACACCTTACTATGGATGCAATAACGTAGGCGGCTTCGAGGTTATCGTTGATGACGATACTTATGCTGAATTATACGAGATCGACGGTGAGGAATATGCATGTCTGTGCGCTGTATATGAGCTTAAGGACGGAGTTAAGAATTCTAAGTTCGAGATCAGCCTTAACGATAAGGTAATTGCCCGTAATTCACGTGCGATCGTATCACCGATGTCTATCGAGTTTACTAACGAACAGAGGACATTCATGTCGAAGATCATCGCAGTATCGTTCCTGGTAGTTACACTCGTTATCTTCGTTGTAGTATTCCTGATGCTAACCAACTGCATCACTAACTACATCAAGGAGAACATGAAGACATTAGGTGCGCTTAAGGCGATCGGTTACACCAGTTCAGACATAAGAGCCTCACTGCTCGTTCTGTTCGGCTCATGTGCTCTCATCGGAGCTCTGATTGGTATCATACTCTCATATGTGATCATGCCTTACATTGCATCTTTCGCTATCGCACAGATGGGTATTCCTTATACGGTTTCATTCAATGCAATCACTTCAGTTGCATCACTGCTCGCGATCGTGGCATTCACATGCATCGTAACTGCAGCAGCCGTAATCAAGGTTAGAAAGATCGAGCCTATCGTAGCTCTTCGTGAGGGAACAGAGAGCCATAACTTCAGAAAGAACAGATTCGCTCTTAATAAGACACATGCAGGACTCGACTTCAGTCTCGCAATGAAGACAATGTGCTTCAACATGAAGCAGAACGTCATCACATTCTTCGTTATCGGAATCATCATGTTCCTGTGCACTATCGCGCTTCTTATGTACTACAACTTCAACAAGAAGCCCAGGCTCGAGATCCTGACATTCGAGATCACAAGCGGCGTAGTTGCAGTCGATCCCGATACGGCAGATGAACTCGAGGCATACCTGGAATCAAGAGATGATCTCTATAATGTCCGTCAGATCATCGATGTCTGGTTCACATATAACGGCGAAGACAGTCTTAAGGTTTATATCTGCGATGATACGAGAAAGCTTAAGAATCAGGATGTCTGCTACAGCGGAAGACTTCCCGAGTACGATAACGAGATTGCAGTAAGCGGCAGATTTGCTAAGGACTACGGCTTCGAGATCGGCGACGAGATCCCGATGACATACGGCGATGATACATATACATATCTCATCACCGGATTGATCCAGACAACTAATGAGGCAGGCAGACAGGGAGTCCTGAACTTCGCAGGAGCAGAGCACCTTATCGACTTCGAGTATATCCCGGGTTACTACTGGTTTGACTGTGATGATACGGAGACTACAGCGGCTATCATTGATGACTGCTCCGAGGAGTTCGGCGATCACATCGTTGCTACTATGAACTTCAACGAGATCCTCGAGGGTTCCATGACTACATTCAAGGGCCTCGCAGCTATGATGCTCGTGTTCATCTGCATCATCTCTGCAGCGTTGATCTTGCTGGTGCTGTACCTTCTAATCAAGGCGTTCATCTTCTCTAAGCGAAAAGACTACGGTATCTATAAGGCTATCGGCTACACCAGTAACAGCCTGATACTTCAGACAGCACTGTCATTCATGCCCTCGATCATCGTGTCGGCAGTGGTGTTCTCGGTGGTTTCCTACTACGTGGCCAATCCCTACATGAATCTCATAATGACGTTCTTCGGTATCGTTAAGTCGAACTTCGTCATTCCGGTTCCGGGTCTTGCTGCGATAGCACTGGGAGTTATAGTGATCTCGTTCCTTTTCGCCATGTTCGAGGCAAGGAAGATAAAGAACATCGAAGCCTACAACATGCTTCTCGCAGAATAAGAGGATACGGATATAAGAAAGAAGGGCTGCTTCTATGAAGCAGTCCTTCTTCGTTTTATAGGAGTGAACAATTGATATTTATGCTGTAGTTTCCTCGGCAGCAACTGCGGGTGCAGTGGCAGGAGCGGGAGTCTTGTACAGATCGATGTCTTTAACGGGTTCTTTGGAGATCATGATTGCTGCGGCGATACCTGCAACAGTAAGAACAGCGTTGAAGACGATGCGGCCTGTATCAGAAAGATTAAGTGTGCTGATAGCCTGGCTTCCGAATGTACCGTAGATATTAAATACGATGTGTGCAAAACATGTGATGCGGACATTGCCGTACTTGTATCTCAGAAGACCGAGAGACAAACCGAACAATGCGGAATATGTGCTCTGAACAGGATTCAAATGAGCGATACCGAATAGGATTGCCTGGATAAAGATAACTGCAACAGCACCGAGTCCGGCTCTTCTCAGATATCCCTGTGTAACTGCTCTGAATATAAGCTCTTCAGCGATAGGTGCGAGGATGCATCCGTAGAGCAGAGTTGTCAGGAAATCAGAGCCGAGGCCTACGCTTTGCAACATCTCAGTGTATTGTTCCATAACACTGGGAGCAAGAGCATTTAATGCGTAGAGGAACAGGCTGATAGCTCCGGATGTTCCGATGATAAGAACAACTGTGAGAGCGATTTTCTTGGGAGTAAATACTTCCTTGTTGCTGATAGTAATCTGGTGCTTAAGGAATACTTTCTTATACCAGATGAAGAAGGTGATGCTGGCTATTATTCCGTATGCGACAAAGCCGAGAGTCAACGCTTTCTGTGCTGCGGGTGAGGTGAGCAGATCTGCTATGCTGGAGATTTCTACCGCTTCGCTGCTGTTTTTCGCTTCTAAGCTGCCGACAATCATAGCGGGTACTGTAGCGAGTGAGTTAAGAATGAGCATGATAACGAGCGGGATAAAAGCTATCGCTATAAAGGTTGTCCTTATCGGTCTCTTTGCAGGCTTATTAGTTGTGGGAGCGGACATAAAAATAACCTCCGTAAGTGTTTTACGAAGGTTATTATAGGCTTAGAAGATAAATTGTCCAACAAATATTGGTTAAAGATATGTTTAAGATTGCTTATTTTTCTCTTCGGACTTCTTCGTTATCTCCTCGTGCTTCGCGATCAGATAATCGGTAACCTTCTCGGCACCGTGGCCGATGTTGCACCATGTCTGGCTTCTGGCGAGGTCTCTTCCGTCAGCAAGTTCCTTCGCATACGAACCGTTCAGACAGTCGTCAACGAGCTTGCCGATATTATCGAAGTTATCCTTAGTAAGAAGTCTTCCAATCTTAGGAAGAATCGTATATGTCCACAGCTCCTGCTCGTCCCATGAACAGTCGTACTGCGTCCAGTCGGAACTCGGGTCTGTGTAGATGATAGGTTTGTTGAATACGAGTGAGAAATCGAATACAACACCTGAGAAGTCAGAGATAAGAATATCAGCTTCATTAAGTACGTCAAAGTTGTCGGGATCTCTGTTCCATCTGATCTTATCGGATTCCGGGAACTTCGCCATGAGCTCATCCATGAGTTCTTTCTCGGATGTGAAGGACTGCGGGTGAGGTCTGATGATGATGCGGTAACCTGTCTTGATAAGGTTCTCGATGAATGGTGCGCCGTAAGCGGTAAGGATACCGTTATTACCCCATGAAGGAGCGAGAAGAACAACAGGGTCCTTCTTATCTGCAGACTTCGCCTCAACGCCGTTAAGTCTCTCGAGCATCTTATCCATGTAGGGGATACCTGCGAGCTTAAGATCTTTGGCAGGGATGCCGCGGAGCTTCTCGAGTCGTCTGATCTCATCGATCTGATACTGCCCTGACAGAAGGACAGCATCGTAGAAGTCGAGACCGAACATCTTATATGTTGTGATGTCGTTAGCCATGTGAGGTAAATGAACGTAGTACTTTACGCCTTTGGATCTTTTCCACTGGAATACATCGAGGCTCGGTGTAGTGGAGAGAACGAGATCAGCCTTGATGAGGTTCATTCTGGAGATGGCCTTGTTGCCTTCGCCGATGAACTCTGCATGAACGTGCTTATACTCTTTGGACAGAGCGGGGTCGTCGGGGCTTGCCGTCAGATACCAGATGTCCTGACCTCTGCTCTCGAACTCGTCGCAGACAGGTCCGAATACATTCCAGTATCGTTTACCCTCCGAGAAAATGCATATAGGCAGTGTATCAGAGCTTGTGTTCTTGGCGCGTCCTCCCGAGAACACGAACTTAAGCTTGATCATGAGAGCTCTGATTCCGAATACGACAACACCGGTAATACCGATGATTATCGAGAAAAGCATGCTTCCCGTACCGGGATCTATGTAAAGTATCTTGTCTAACATGTTTCTATTCTACTCCTTCTCAGGACGCGGGATCATATGCATCCCAGCAGCTGCGGTCCCATATGTTGTCACGGACTGTGAGCCAGAATTCATTGGAATCCTCAAAGCAAACGCCGTTATTTGTAAGAACATTGGCTCTGACCGTCAGATATATTAACTGTTCATCTGCTTTGTTGTCCATACTTACGGGGTTTCCGGTATATGGATTGACGGGGTTGTCGATGATACCCTGGAACGCGAGGCTCGGAGTGTCTGCATTGGTCATGAACTCATACGATGTCGTGAAGCCTGTGCTTCCGAAGTCTTTCACCAGCAGAACGGGATTAAGCGCTTCGACATCAATATTGATGTCATACATTTGAAGATCTTCGAACTGGTGGAAACCATAGCCGTGATCTGCGACGATGATGATCCTCGTGTTGTCATAAAGATCGTTCTCACGCAGGTAATCGAACCACTCTCCGAGAAGGATACATGCAGACATACTGCTCTCGTAGTGGGCATAAGTACCGGGGACGCTCATATCCATCTGCAGCCCGTTAAGAATGAATCTGTCCTCATGCGCTGCATCGTAATCAGTGTTGTCGACGTTGACGGCAGGTTCGTATGAAGGCTCTGCCAGAAGTGAAGTCTCGTGCGTAGTTCCATTCGCGAACATGAAGAAACAGTTCTCGTCGCTGTTAGTTATCTCGGTCAGGTCGGATAATGATTCAAGCACGAGTCTCTCCTGAAGATAAGGCTCGTAAAGTCCCGACTGCACATGATTGCCTCCGTCGGAAGTAACACTGCCGTTGCCCGCGGAATAAAAATTCATGTAATTGTAGTTGCCCGAAGAATAAGCAAGAGGCTGGATAAGATACGGCATTGCCTTCATGAGTCCGTAGCAGAAGAAGTTTCTGTTAAGTCTCGTATCATATTCGTCGCCGAGCTCCATCAGGACTTCGCTTCTCGAGTTAAGTGCGCCTGACAGGTTATAGGCACTAACGTTCTCGATGTCGTTGAAGATGCTCATGTCAGGGATCCACTCGTAATCTGCATAGGGTGCATCGCCGACAGTTACGGTCCATCCGTTCTCTGAGAAGATCTCGGGCATCAAGCGCAGCGCTTCGTTATGCTTGTCGACAAGCAGCAGGTCGGTTCTCGCATTCATCCGCGCGGGGGTGTAATCATACCCGCCGAAAAGCGCGGGGGATCCGTTGTTGGTCGCGTTACCGAAAGACACCGTATTCGGGTAGAAAGTAAATCCGTCAAACTGTTCGGCAACATCAGGACGTTCGTTCATGATATAAGGGAGCTGTGCTCCGATCATTCGGTCCATCATGATGACGACTACATTCTGTCCTTCTGTCGAGAGAGGAATTCGGATGTCATCAGCGGTATTGTTATATGTGACGTTATAGTCGGAAGCCAGAACTACAATTGCGATAAATCTCATGGCAGACAGCATTATGACGGCAATGAGTGACATCAGAAGGACGGGCTTAGCAAACTTTCTGAACTTATAAATGAATAGTACGATGACGACAGCTAATGCTATGTTGGCGCCAAGATTCATAAGTATCGATTTGGCATCATAAGACATCTCATATTCGTATATGAGTTTCTTTGTAAGTATGCCGAAGTTCTTGTTGAATACTACATAGTTAAGTATGCCTGTGAAGGCAAGTGCAGGGAACAGGTAAACCAGTACCGGAACACTCTTTTCCTTCGTAAGATAAGCGAACAGCGGGATCCAGATAAGGAACAGGCCGATCGCGATCAGCGCGCTGCTCATGAGATAGTGGATCGGATTAACAGGATTGATGCTGAACTGATTGATAAGCTCGGCAGGATTCTCGACGATTACATCTGCGGGGATCATAACTCCCGTAAGAACGGCAAGCGTTGCAGAAGACAGTAGTATTATCGGGAAAGAAGCCGGATGGATCTTCTTAGGTGCGGATTCAGGCGCGGTTTTTCTGTAGTGAACTACGATGTTCTTGCACAGCGAGAACAGATTGTTGAGTGTCCAGTAGAATACAAGACCTGAAGGAGAATTATACAGAAGAACAAGGAATACCAGCGCGATGAGAATGAGCTTGAGCTTATCCTTGATGTGTCCCTTCTCCGAATAGATGAATCCAGAGATGATATTGATTACCGTCATGAGGATAGGGAGCAAATTGATGCTCAATGTCCCTAAATGAATCAGCGCGTCCGGCGCACCGAGGTCGTGGATAGGGCCGAGGCTGATGCCGTTAAGTATCTTAAGTCCCGACAGGAAACTGTAAGCTGCGATGAAGAACGGTATCTGCAGGAACAACGATACGGATTCTTTAAGCACGTCCGTAGACTTGTAGTTGTTTTGCTTGTAGTAAGCCTGCAGCATCATGACGCGCTCGTCGCCCTTGAAAGCTTTCTTTATGAGGTTGACACGAGGCTCCATGGCTTTCTTCTTGTCGTTCTGTTCCTTCTCAAGTTTGTCCGCGCGAAAGTACAGCGGCAGCAGAAGGAAGTTAACTACAAGGCTCATGGCGATTATCGACAGACCGCAGTTAGTTGTGAACTTATATGCATAGAAAAAGATGACTTCGAACAGAAGTCTTAACGGTTCAACTAATAAATAAAATAAAAAATCTAATAAAGACATGACCGAAGTCATTATACACCCGTTCCGCAGTAAGGGTGATAAAGCAAGAGTTTAAGACTATTTCTTTCCCTGTTCGACGGATTTGATCTCATCCTTCGAAGCTTTCTTCAGCGCGTAGGTGTCAAACGCGGGGGAATCCGGAATGCGGACTTCAACGCTTGTGATCTTGCAGAACTTCGCAGTTCCCTGAATCATGCTGACATCGAATACATGACCGCCGAATTTCCTGTCGTCCGAGAGGAAATGGAGATGCCATCCTGAGGCGTTGATACCGTCCATATAATCGGGAAAATAAACACAGACGAGAGTACCTTTGATGTTCTCGAATATGAATGCTCTCTGCGTTACATTCAGCGCATCCTTAAGTGTGACATGGTGAGCTTTCGTTCCTGATTCAGATCTGGCATCTACCTTCGCGAAGTCTCCGTCGATCCTGACTGCATACATGGAATTGAGACCATAGTCTTCCTCTATTCGCAGAGTCAGCCAGTCCTTCAGTTGTTCGATCGTGTCCATCTTGCCGGGTTCTTCCGTTCTGTACGGATCGAAGTTACATATGGCAGCGAACGGAACGCCTCTGTCTGATTCGGCAGGCACTACGTCTCCGTTGTTCTTGGCACGGTAGCAATTGCCATCGAGAACGATCATCTCGCCGTCTACATCTTCGAATGTTCCGAGTCCGAGATTACCGTGCTGAAGCAGTTCCTCCACAGTGATAACGGATTTTGAGAATCCGAGTGCCAATGCCTGTAAGGTGGATACCTGATAGAACTTTCCTGCTTTACGATTAGTCATAGAAATTCCCTCCGTAGCGTCCGGCAGTGGATAAAAAACACCCTGCGCCCCTTATGCGCAGGTGTGTTAAGTGATTGGTGGAGACGGGGAGGATCGAACTCCTGACCTCTGCAATGCGAATGCAACGCTCTCCCAGCTGAGCTACGCCCCCATAGTGAGTACATTTTATCACAATTTATGGAAAGGCTTGCCAAAGGCTAAACCATCTGTTCTGAATACTATCCGATCTCTCTTCAGTTTGAAGAGGGATTTTTCATCCAAGAAAATCCTTGATCTGCCGGAGTTTGGCTGCTGCCAGGTCACGGCCCATGTTATAGACACGCGTAATGTTCTCCGGGTCGTGCTCGAGGGCAGGGATGTTGAGGGGTTCCGGCGGCCTTATTACGAATGCAGAACCTTCGGCCTCGCGCACCTTAACATATGCGACCTGCGCGTTATACATGGCGGGGCGCTGCCTTAATCCTTCCACGAGAGCAGGGTGTCTGTGAAGTGCAGCCGATATGGCCTTGAAATGCTTATACTGATGCTTCGTGTATGTAAGAGGCTGCGTGAGGATGACAAGGTTCTTCGTGCAGCCTTTCTTCTCCATGAATTCGAGCGGGATCGAGTCTGCTATTCCGCCGTCGAGAAGCTTTTGTCCGTTAATGTCTACTATCCTTGATGCGAGCGGCATGGAAGCGGAAGCCTGTATCCACTTAAGATCGAGGTCGCCGCAGTCGGTCAGCAGGTGATACACGGGCTTACCTGTATCGACGTCAGTCGCGACAGCATAGAACTCCATCGGGTCCTCTTCGAAAGTCTTGGTATCGAAGATATCGAGCTTGTTGGGAAGTTCGTTATAACAGAAGTCAGCTCCGTACAGGTCGCCCGTCAGGAGCAGGGAGCGGTAGCTTTTGAATCTCCAGTCCTTGGCATACTTTATGTTGTAGCGGTAGGCGCGTCCTGTCTGATGTGACTTGAAATTGCATCCGAAAGCGGCACCGGCAGATACTCCGACAGCCTTGTCGAAAGTAATGCCGTTCTCCATTAGAACATCCAGCACTCCGGAGGTAAAAAGACCTCGTAAGGCACCGCCTTCGAGTACCAGACCTAAGATGTCACCGTTCTGATTCACGCGACTATGATACCTATGGGGGCTGTAATTGACAATGCCCGAAGGCATCTTTAGAATTATTTTTATTATGAAGAATATAAGAAAAACAGTATCTGTCCTCCTTGCAGCGGCTTTGATGATGCCGCTCGTGTCATGTGCGGCTGACGCACAGGAGCCGGTAACTAAGGAAGACGACGGGATTTTTAACATAGTTACATCTTTTTATCCCATGCAGATCATCGCCATGAATGTGGCGGGGGACATCGACGGAGTTACGGTCGAGTGTATGTCTGATCCTAACCTCGGATGCATCCATGATCACGTCTTCTCGACAGAGGACTTAAGACTTATCGAGAATGCTGATGTGTATATCGAGAACGGATTGGAGCTTGAGACATTCAATGATCAGATCTTAAGCGCTTATCCGGATTTGCCGATCATCGAGGCAGCAGCGAATGTCACCGACGCTCCAGAAGATGAAGGCGAGATCAACGGCCATGTATGGACTAACCTTGATGACTACATTCTCGAGATAAGAGAAGTAAGCGACAGACTCTGTGAGCTCGATCCCGGACATGCGGATCAGTATTCACAGAATGCGGATGAATATATCGGCAGGATCGAGCAGCTCAAGACAGATTATGCTGACCTTATCGCTTCGGTAGAGGGTATGACGGTCCTCGTAGTCGACGAGACGCTGCCGTCCTTCTGTGACTTCCTCGGAATCGATTATGAGATCATCGAGACCGATCACGAGCAGTCAGCTTTATCTGCAGGAGACATCGCAGATACGGTCGACTGGATGAATGAGAATAATGTAACTGTCATCTTCATAAGTGCGGATACGGATTCCGGTATCGCCGATGCCATCGCAGGAGAGATCGGTGGTCAAGAGATGGTATTTAATACCTGCATGACAGGTTCGGTCGATGCGGATGCTTATATCTCGCAGATGCAGATGAATCTCGAACTGCTGGAATTTCTGGGATAAGTTATGGCAGAGCATTCCCATAAGTTGAAGGATTCATGCCACGAGCATTGTCACTGCATTAAGATCAAGGATCTGAATGTAAGCTTCGGTGAGGAGTCTGTTCTCGAGGATATCAATCTTCACATGCACTGCGGTGAGCTTACCGTTATTATCGGCCAGAACGGCGCAGGTAAGTCCACGCTCTTAAGAGCGCTTCTCGGCCAGGTCGCTCATACCGGAACCATCGAGTTCAAGGAAACCAAGACAGGTAACATCAGCAACATCATGAAGATCGGCTACGTTCCCCAGTCTCTTAACGTCGAGCGTGAGATTCCCATGACTGTCTACGACATGTTCGCTTCTTATATATCCAAATATCCCGTATGGCTTCCCAAGAACAAGAAGCTCTACGAGAAGATCAAGGATCAGCTTAAGATGTTCTCCGTCGACGACTGTATCGACAAGCAGGTCGGTAAGCTCTCAGGCGGACAGATGCAGCGCGTTATGCTCTCCATCGCCATCACACCTATGCCTGACCTCCTTATCCTCGACGAGCCCGTATCAGGTATCGACGAGAACGGTGTCAGGGACTTCTACAGACTCGTTGACGAGATGAAGGCGAAGCATGACCTTGCAGTCCTGCTCGTATCACACGATCTCGATCTGGTTAAGAAATATGCGGACAAGGTAATCCTCCTCGATAACAGGATCCTGTGCCAGGGTACTGCCGAGCAGGTTTATGCGGACGAGAACTTCAAGAAGGTGTTCGGAGGTCAGAACATATGATGAGTTTCCTTGAGTATGCCTTCATGCGAAATGCACTTCTCGCCATTCTCGTTTCTTCTCCCATCTTCGCGCTTCTCGGCACTATGGTAGTAAACAAGAAGATGGCATTCTTCTCGGATGCTATCGGCCACTCCGCGCTGTGCGGCATAGCCGTCGGCGTATTGTTCGGCTTCACGAGCAGATCGTTGTCCATGATCATATTCGCGATACTGTTCTCGGTGCTCCTGAACTTCGTAAAGGATCACACGACTTACGGTGCCGACACCATTATCAGCGTCTTCGCTTCTGTCGCGATGTCTTTAGGTCTCGTACTGCTGTCGCGAGGCGGCAACTTTAATAAGTATTCTTCATATCTTGTAGGAGATATCTTGAGCATCACGGTAACGGAGATCATCTCTCTTGCTGTATGCTTCGTACTCGTGATCATATTCTGGATAGTGTCTTATAACTCACTGTCATCGGATAACCTTAACCGGGCACTGGCCACAAGTAAGGGCATCAACGGTAAGGTATACGATTACATCTTCTCCGCATTCATCGCGGTCGTAATCATGTTCTCGATCAGATGGATCGGAATTCTTCTTATCAACTCACTGATCATCCTTCCCGCTGCAGCAAGCCGTAACATCTCACGTAATGTGCGTGCTTATCATCTGTGGGCGGTATTGTTCTCCATAGTATCCGGAATCGCAGGTATCCTCGTCTCTTACTACACAGGATTCCCGTCCGGTCCTATGATCGTTCTCATTCTGGGTGTGACATTCTTCGTTACGTTTACTGTCCACTCATTCAATAAGGATTGATCAATGAACTTCTTCAAGAAATACAACGTCGAGGTAGGACGTCTTATATGGATGGCGGTCGCAGGTATCGTATCTGCATTCGGTATCACATGTTTCCTGTCACCGATGCATCTTTATGACAGCGGAATAGCAGGTACATCCTTGCTGCTGTCCCAGGTTACTCCTGACTTTCTGAGTCTGTCTTTCTTCCTTGTGGTATTGAATGTTCCGCTCATGCTCTACGGTCTTAAGAAGCAGGGAGCGGCTTTCACGATCTATTCGGTATTTGCCGTATTGGTTTACTCAGTATCGGCGCTCATTATCGAGACTATCCTGGATCTCACGGCAGAGTCCCCTGTAGCGGGTTCCGACATACTTCTGTGTGCTGTTTTCGGTGGCCTTATCTGCGGTATGGGTTCCGGCCTTGCCGTAAGACACGGAGGCGCTATCGATGGCGTGGAAGTCATGGCTGTTATTTTCGCGAAGTCACTGAACCTTACCGTAGGAACCTTCATGATGATCTACAACCTGTGCCTGTACATCTTCTGCGGACTCGTGTTCCAGAGTTGGACGGTACCGTTGTATTCCATAATCACATACTACATAGCACTTAATACCATCGACTTTATTGCCGAGGGTCTCGACCGAAGCAAGGCCGTCATGATCGTTACCGAGAAGGGCGAAGCAGTGTCCAAGGTACTCATGAAGGAGTTCGGTTCAGGTACGACGATCATACCTGCCAAGGGCGGCTTCACAGCCAAGGAAAGAACAGTCGTTTATTTCGTCGTAAACAGGTTCCAGATTGCACGTATGAGACAGCTCGTTCATGAGGCAGATCCTCATGCATATTTGACTATCTCGGAAGTGGCTGACATTTATAAGTTCGAACAAGGTTAAAATCGCAAGAAACAAGCCTTTTTGACGCATTTTTTCGCCATTTTGCCAAGAGCATTATATACGCCCGCGATGCTATAATTTACTCGTGACTTTTTCAAGTCCGGTCCATCGTTTTTCATTTGTATTTTTATTCATACGGAAAGAGGCGTTATATGAGATTTTCGAAGGGAGAAACTGTAGTTTACGGATGCAGCGGTGTCTGCGAGATCGACGATATCAAAGATGTACGCTTTTATCATGAGCGTCCCCAGAAGTACTACATATTAAAACCTCTCTTCGTTAACCAGGCTCAGGTTGTCTATGTTCCGTTCGACAACGAGAAGCTGACAGCCAAGATCAAGCCCGTAATCTCCAAGAAGGAAGCTCTCGACCTCATTCACAGCATCGACGATAACGATGTAGAGTGGATCGAGGACAGAAACGCTCGTAAGGAAGCTTTCAACGGACTCCTCAGCAGCGGTGACAGAAGAAATATCATTAACCTTATAAGCACCATTACGGAAAGAAGAAAGATGCTCGAGAATGAGGGCAAGAGCCTGAACCAGCAGGACGAGAAGATCCTCACAGATGCTCAGAGACGTATGGATGCAGAGTTCGCAGTAGCCTTAGGTATGGATCCCCACGAGATCCCCATGTTCATTGAAGAAGAGAAGACTAAGGTAAGCTGATTTAGCATTTTCGCTTGACAATTTATACTGTGGGTTGTTTAATTAACGGCATGAACAGAAACTTTTACGCATTTGCATACAACTATTATTACTACTTTACGAACGTGAAGTAAGAGTGGTTTGTGCAAGCAGGAAAGTTAATGGGATTAATTGATTAAGCTGATCAGGCGCCGCACGAATCACTCGGGCGGCGCTTTTTATGCCGCCGAATGAATAAGGGCGCCGGACAAACATCTAGGAGGATGAAAACATGATAGCAGTACTTAAGGAAACAGCAACCGAGCAACAGATTCTGAACCTCGTTAATTGGTTCGAATCCCAGGGATTGAAGGTTAACCGCTCACAGGGTGACTTCGTAACGATCTTAGGTCTCATCGGAGACACAACAAAGATCGACATCGACCTTCTCAGAGGTCTCGACATTATCGACAATGTAATGAGAATCTCCGAGCCCTTCAAGAAGGCGAACAGAAAGTTCCATCCCGAGGATTCCGTAGTTGATATCGGAGGCGTTAAGATCGGCGGCGGTAACTTCGCTGTTATGGCAGGCCCCTGCTCCGTAGAGAACGAAGAGCAGATCATCGAGACTGCCAAGGCTGTTAAGGCAGCAGGCGCAACACTCTTAAGAGGCGGCGCATACAAGCCCAGAACATCCCCCTACGATTTCCAGGGTCTTCATGAGGAAGGAATCAAGCTTCTGATCAAGGCAAGAGAGATCACAGGACTTCCCATCGTATCCGAGATCATGAGCGTTGATCAGGTACCTGTCTTCGAGGATGTCGACTGTCTGCAGGTAGGCGCAAGAAACATGCAGAACTTCGACCTTCTCAAAGCCATCGGTAAGACAAACAAGCCTGTACTTCTTAAGAGAGGTCTGTCCGCTACTATCAAGGAGTGGCTCATGAGTGCCGAGTACATCATGTCCGAGGGCAACCCCAATGTAATCCTCTGCGAGCGCGGTATCAGAACATACGAGACATACACAAGAAATACATTCGACGTAAGTGCTATCTCTGCACTTAAGGAACTGACACATCTTCCTGTAGTAGGAGATCCTTCTCACGCCACAGGTAAGGTATCACTCATCAAGCCTATGGCTATGGCAGCAGTTGTATCCGGTGCAGACGGACTCGAGATCGAGGTTCATAACTGCCCGAAGAAGGCTCTGTCCGACGCAGCACAGCAGCTCACACCTGAGCAGTTCGTCGGCGTAATGAAGGATATCGAGAAGGCAAGGAGCATACTCTGATGAAGATCACGGTCGGTGTTGTAGGATTAGGACTCATAGGAGCATCTTTCTGTAAGGCATATAAGGAGAATGAGCCCGAGGCTGTTGTCTATGGCTGGAACAGAACAAAGTCAACTTCCGAGATGGCTAAGATGCAGGGTGTTATCGATGATGAACTGACAGATGAGAATCTCGGTTCATGCGACCTTGTTATCCTGAGCCTCTATCCCGAAGCTTCCGTTAAGTGGATGGAAGATCATCGCAAGAGCTTTAACAAGAACGGCATCGTAACGGATGCGTGTGGTACTAAGAGATTTATCTGTGACAGAGCTTTCGCTATCGCTGAGGAGGAAGGCTTCACTTTCGTAGGATGCCACCCCATGGCAGGAACACACTTCTCCGGCATGGCTTACTCCAGAGCAGACATGTACGAAGGTGCCCCCATGGTTATCGTTCCTCCCAAGTTCGATGACATCAACCTTCTCGAGAAGGTGAAGGTACTCTTCGCTCCGTGCAAGTTCGGAAGCTTCCACGTGGCTCATGCTGACGAGCACGATCAGATGATCGCGTTCACTTCCCAGATGCCGCACATCGTTTCCAACGCATACATCAAGAGCCCCAATGCGAGAAACCACTCCGGCTTCTCCGCTGGCTCCTACAAGGATATGACGAGAGTAGCTTGGCTTAACCCCGTTATGTGGACACAGTTGTTCCTCGAGAACAAGGACAATCTCATCTTTGAGATCGATACTTTGCAGAAGGAACTTCAGAAGTACAAGGAAGCTCTCGAGAACGATGACGCAGAGGCTATGACTAAGCTTCTTGATGAAGGCAAGAAGATCAAGGAAGAGGTTGACGGAGTATGATCAGAACCACTGTCAGCGCGTCCCGCGAGTATGAGGTCATTACAGGCTCGGGATTGCTTTCCGAGTCGGGCAAGATCATCAAGGATGTTGCTCCCAATGCCATCAAGGCTCTCATCGTAACTGAGACTAATGTAGCTCCTTTATATCTTGATAAAGTAAAGGCTGCAGTTGAGACCGAGGGCATCGAGGTTCACGAGTATATCTTCGAGGCAGGCGAGGAGTCGAAGAATATCAACTCCATCGCAGGCATGTGGGGCGTCATGGCTAAGGCCGGCTTCACGAGAACGGATCTCGTTATTGCATTGGGCGGCGGTGTCACGGGCGACATGGCAGGCTTCGCGGCAGCTTCTTTCTTGAGAGGCATCGATGTCGTTCAGATTCCCACTTCGCTTCTTGCCATGGTTGACGCTGCGGTCGGAGGCAAGACAGGAATCGATCTTCCCGAGGGTAAGAATCAGGTCGGTGCTTTCTGGCAGCCTTCCGTCGTCATTGAGGACACGGACTGCCTGCTGACGCTCTCCGACGAGAAGTTCACCGAGGGCATGGGTGAGGTCCTGAAGTATGCTTTCATCATGGATCTGCCTCTGTACGAGTTCCTCCGCGAAAACGCTTCGCGCGGCACCGCCATCAGAGAGGACGCGTGGCTCATGGAGAAGATCGTAGGCATGTGCGTTGCCGATAAGGCTGACGTGGTCTCTAACGACGAGCACGACAACGGCAGAAGACAGACATTAAACTACGGTCACACGGTAGGTCACGTCATCGAGAGAGACAGCGGCTTTACTAAGCTTCACGGCGTATGTGTAGCGAAGGGTATGGGCATCATAATAGATGCTTCAGAAGCTTCCGGCGAACTCGATAAGGAAGAAGCGCAGAAGATGAGAGATCTCATCACGGCATACGGTCTTCCTGTCGAAGATGACATCACTCCCGAGGCGGCCGTATCCGGTGCGATGAATGACAAGAAGAAGAGAGGCAATACTCTCTCTATAATAGTAGTTAATAAGATCGGTACATCCGAGATAAGAAAGATGAGCCCCGAGGAGTTCAAGACATTCCTCGAAGGAGCTAAGAGATAAGATGATCATTCGTTTAAGGAACCGTACATTTGATTTCTCTGTCGATGCGCCGCCGAGTAAGTCGGTCTTCCACAGAGAGCTTATAGTAAGGTTCCTTAACGGCTATGAGGATTACCTCGCAGTAAGTCCCGAAGACAGCAAGGACATCGCAGCGACTAAGGACTGCCTGCGTGCACTGCGCGACGGCATGTCTGTTCTCGACTGCAATGAATCGGGTTCCACATTAAGATTCATGATCCCCGTCGCGGCAGCTTATCTCGTAGCGAAGGGCATCAATACAGACATTACTTTCAAGACTGCCGGCAGACTTTACGACAGACCTCTCGACGATCTTGAGAACTGTCTTAAGGAGCACGGAGTCACACTCGTAAGAGATGATGAGACAAGAACCATAAGTCTCGAAGGAAGATTAACCGAAGGCGTATTCACGATCGACGGCAGTGTGTCGTCCCAGTATGTGTCCGGAATCATGATGGCGCTTATCGTACTTCCCGATTCTTCTATCAATGTAGTAGGCACACCTTCGTCTGTTCACTACATTGAACTCACACAGGCTGTTATAGATAAGTATAAGAATGCGCACCATGATGATTTCCGCGTCGAGGGCGACTGGTCGGGAGGAGCATTCCTTCTGTGCCTTAAAGAACTGATCGACGGTGACATCACAGTCGGTAACCTTGACAGAGATTCCGTTCAGGGTGACAAGACGATCGAGGATTATCTTGAAGCATGCGGCGTTGATGAACTTACATGGGACTGCAAGGATATTCCCGACATCGTTCCGTATATGGCTGTTGTCGCAGCATTCAGAAACGGCAAGACAGTATTTACCAACATCGGCAGACTTCGTGTTAAGGAGTCCGACCGCGTCGCTGCGATAAGAGAGCAGCTCGAGACTGCAGGCATCAGAACTGAAGAGACAGACGAGACTCTCACGGTCTTCGGAAGTGACAAGACATTCGATAATGATATGATTACACTTAAGTCGTACAACGATCACCGCATGGTTATGTCGGCGATGCTCATCGCGGCAGCACTGCGCGCGGATCTTGAGATCGACACAGATGAACCCCTGGACAAATCGTTCCCGGGATTAAGATACATAATAAAAGAGGAGTTCTCTTAACATGAGTATGGACAGCACATTCAGAGGCGACAGCCTGGAGCTTACGATCTACGGCCAGTCTCACAGTCCCACGATCGGCGTATACATCAAGGGCCTTCCCGATGGTGTTGCTCCCGACCCTGATTTCACTGCGGCACTCATGGCAAGAAGAGCTCCCGGCAAGAACGCATGGTCCACGCCCCGTTCCGAGAAGGACGCTGTTATTTTCGAGCAGGGAGAGGAAGGAGTGCTTCACGGCTATATCGTGAACACGAACACGAAGCCCAAGGACTACGCTTCCATCATGAATAAGCCCAGGCCCGGCCATGCGGATTACACGGGCAAGATCAAGTTCAAGGACGAGGCGGCAGAAAGCGGCGGCGGAATCTTCTCAGGAAGAATGACGGCACCCATGTGTATCGCAGGTTCCATCGCGCTTAATGAGCTTAACAAGATGGGAATCTCCGTGTATGCGCACCTCAAGAAGTGCGGCGGCATCGCGGACGACTCTTACTACGACCATGATGTAAATGATATTAAATATAAAGAGGCTCTCGCTGAAGTTGGAGGGAAGGAGTTCCCTTCTGTATCAGATGAAGCAGGCGAGATGATGAAGACGAAGATCGAAGAAGCCAGAATGGACTGCGACTCCGTAGGTGCAGTTGTAGAGTGTGTTATCTACGGTCTGCCTGCAGGACTCGGAGGTCCTATCTTCGACGGACTCGAGGGCAAGATCGCAAGACTCATCTACTCCATCCCCGCTGTAAAAGGAGTGGAGTTCGGTGCGGGCTTCGATGTTGCTGACTTAAGAGGTTCCGAGAATAACGACCCGTTCGTGATGGCAGGCGATAAGGTTACACTCAAGACGAATAACTGCGGAGGCATCCTCGGAGGCATCAGTGTCGGCGAAGAAGTACCTCTCGTATTCGACTGCGCATTCAAGCCTACGCCGTCTATCAGCAAGACTCAGGAGACGGTCGATCTTACGACTAAGACAAATACAGTCATCAATATCGAGGGAAGACACGATCCCTGTGTCGCACCGCGCGCCGTTCCCGTAGTGGAGGCAGCCGCTGCTCTCGCGATCTATGATGAGATCCTTAAGGAGAGAGCATGAAGACTCTTGAAGAATTAAGAAGGCAGATCGATGCCGCCGATAAGGATATCCTCGATGCATTCGACAGAAGACTTGCTGCCGTTAAGTGCATCGGTGAAGTAAAGAAGATCCAGGGTAAGCCCATCTACGATGAGCAGCGCGAGAAGGAGAAGATCGAGCGCCTTGAGAAGATGGCGGGCTTCGAATCCAAGCCTTATATAGAAAGACTGTATACAGAGATTATGGGTATCGCGAAGGATCTCGAGTACAGACCGATGTTCGGCGTGCTCGGAAAGTCTTTGCCCCACACATATTCTCCCGAGATCCACAGCATGATCACGACTGACTATGCTTACACGGTTATCGAGAGAGAAGAGGATGAACTCGAGACTTTATGGGAGCAGGGAAGAAGCGGCATCTACGGCGGCTTCAATGTAACTATTCCTTACAAGAAGAATGCATCCGCAATGTGCGATGAACTTACACCGTGCGCGAAGGAATCCGGCGCGGTCAACACTGTAGTGTTCAGAGAAGACGGAACAAGTCTCGGTGCCAACACGGACGTCTATGGATTCGAGTACATGCTTAAGTCATCAGGTATCGATCCTGAGGGCAAGACTGTTCTGGTACTCGGAACAGGCGGCGCATCTGCTGCGGTCAATACTGCGCTGACAGATCTTAAGGCCGGAAGCATAAAGTTCGTAAGCAGAAGCGGTGAGATCAATTACAGTAATGTATATGATGTATGTTCCGATGCGCAGATCATCGTCAACTGTACACCCGTCGGAATGTATCCCGAGATAATGAAGTCCCCGATCGATATCACGAAGTTCGGAAACCTCGAGGCAGTGGCAGATCTTATCTACAATCCTTCATGCACGAAGCTTCTGTACGATGCGAAGAATGCGGGACTTAAGTGCGCAGGCGGTCTTAAGATGCTGGTCGCTCAGGCGTTCAAGGCTGCGGCTTTCTTCAGAGGCGCCGCAGATGACGAAGCAGCGGAGGCTGCAGTTAATCCCGACGACATCGCACGCGTGACGGAAGTTCTCGAGAACAAGATGAAGAACATCACCATCATCGGCATGCCGGGTTCCGGTAAGTCCGACCTCGCACGTGAGCTGTCGATACACCTTAACCGCGAAGTCGTAGACCTCGATGACGAGTTCACGGCAACTTATGGGAAGACGCCCGCTCAGGTTATAAGTGAAGACGGGGAAGAAGCTTTTCGACATATGGAGAGCGAAGTTGCAGTAAAGCAGCTTGCCAGAAGCGGCATCATCATCTCCTGCGGAGGCGGCATCGTGGTGAAGGAGGAGAATTACTTTCCTCTGAAGTGCAACTCGACCGTTATCTATAACGAGCGCCCGCTCGAGGTGCTCGCGGTAAGCGGCAGACCCATAAGCGCGAGCAGGGGTGCCGAGGCTATCTACGAGCAGCGTAAGGATGCTTACGAGTCGCTCGCGGATATCGTGATAAGCGTGGGTCAGAAGGACACATGTGAGGAATACCTTAAGGAAGCAGTGAGGATCTACGATGAGAATACTTGTACTTAACGGACCTAACCTGAACATGCTCGGTGTGCGCGAGCCCGACATCTACGGAAAGAGCACATACACCGACCTTATCAACATGATACAGGAGCACTGCGACTCCAAGGGCATCGAAGTTACCTTCAAGCAGAGTAATCACGAGGGAGACCTCGTGGACTTCATACAGCAGGCCTACTTCGAGCGGATGGACGGCATCGTCATCAACCCCGGCGCGTACACGCACACTTCGGTGGCGCTTCTCGATGCTCTTAAGGCGGTCTCTATTCCGACTGTCGAGGTTCACATCAGTGATGTGGACTCGAGGGAGGAGTTCAGACAGATATCTTACGTGTCCAAGATTGCCGTGAAGACCATCAAGGGACACGGTTTTGACGGCTATATCGAGGCCGTTGATTTCCTTTCCGAGAAGTAATGGTATAAAATACGCGTCGGAGGGAATGAGAAATGTCCGATAAAGATAAGAATATATTTGACCTTGAAGGCGACGCATTAGACGAAGCGTTACTTGCTGCGATCGATGAGACCGACGCCGAGGAACGTGAGGCGCGTGAGCTTAAGGCCAAAGAGAACCAGGAGCGTGCTGAACAGGCTCGTATAACAGCCATCGAACAGGATGAGAAGAAGGCGAAGATCGAAGAGCTTCGTAAGTCTCTCCCTAATGAAGGAAGAAGATACTTCCTGATGGCGGAAGAATCAGAGTGCGATGATGAGAAGAACGAAGCGACTGTTACGGGTATCGTTTACGGAACCTGTAAGAAGGATGACAGCGTATTCCTCTATAGAAACGACGGCAGAGCTCTTGGCACTAAGATCATCAGTGTGGAGAAGTTCAACGGCCAGGTCTTCGAGCCCGCCGATGAAGTATCGCAGGGCAAGGCCAGGATCACTATCGGCATCGACTATAAGAAGTCCGGACTTACCAAGGAGAACGCAGTACCTAAGTTCGCTGTAGTTACGAGTGTAAGACCTCCTGTGAAGGGCGCAGACGGCAAGACTGCCATCGAGAATCCTTCCCTGTCCGGTCTCATGTTCAGATATCCCGAGTACAAGACAGACAAGGAGTATCTTAATCACCTGACGACGAATATCGTCAACGGTCAGTTCCTTATCCCCGCTATGCCCCAGGGCAACGAGGTTCAGGCTGACGGTAAGAAAAAGATCCAGCTTATCATGTTCACGAAGAAGGAGAATCCTGATAAGAGGATCCTGCCCCTGTTTACCGATCTTCAGGCTCTGTACCTGTGGAGAAAGGTATTCGAGAGTGAGCAGAAGCCTTCTATCGTGGTAATGAACTTCGTCGAAGCTGCCAAGTTTATCGAGAAGGACGGATTCGATATCGCAATCAATCCTTCCGGACCGGTATCCGTAGGACTTCCTGCTAAGGCTGCAACCCAGCTTGCCTCGATCGCCAGAAAGATGGCTGGGGACGCCAAGGTCAATAAGGAGACGATCAACGACGGCTCCAAGGTTACAGTCGGCCAGCCTCATCCCGGTCCCGAGACAGAAGAGGTCAGAACGGCACTCGTAGATTACTGCAGAAGCAACCCCATCATCAAGATGGCAGGTCTCCTGTTCATGATCAGAAACAACAAGATGAGTTATCTTGTCATCGTAGATATCCCGAAGGGGAATGAGAAGGCAGTTTATGCCGGAATCCTCCAGGCTATGAAGCCCCACCTTAAGTCGATCAAGAATGTGGACTTCTCGTTGTACTCGGAGGCACCCTTCGCCAAGGATTATTTCGCCAAGATCCCGGCAGACTACAAGGCCTGATCCCAAGGCACAATATTGAATCTCTTGAAAGACCGCGTAATTGCGGTCTTTTTCACTATATTTAGTGGGTGTATTCAAAATGTAACACAATATATAGTGGTTTGCTATTGACCTTGCCACTACATATAGGTAGAATGAACAAGCAAACAGGGAAGAATCAAAAATCCGTTAGAAATGTAATATTACATTTGATAAAAAGGGTTAACAAGCTTTTGTAACATTGTTACAATGTACCAACTGATTCAAACAACACTTAAAGGGCAAGGTGCACAAAATGAAGATCATCAAGCGTAACAAGCAGGAAGTAGAATTCGACATCTCCAAGATCATCAACGCTATTACTAAGGCGAATGAGGCTGCCAAGGAGCCGGATCGTATGACTCCCAAGCAGATCACACGTATCGCTGAGCGTGTTACGAATGAGTGTGAGAACATGAACCGTGCTCTCTCTGTAGAGGAGATCCAGGACCTCGTAGAGAAGCAGATCATGGCTCATGGTGCATATGAGGTTGCAAAGCTCTATGTAACCTACCGCTACACCAGAAGCCTTATCCGTCAGTCCAACACAACTGACGCATCCATCCTCACCCTTATCGAGTGCAACAACGAGGAGCTCAAGCAGGAGAACTCCAACAAGAACCCTACAGTCAACAGCGTACAGCGTGACTATATGGCAGGTGAGGTAAGTAAGGATATTACTCAGAGACTCCTCCTGCCCCAGGATATCGTAGAGGCTCATCAGCAGGGTCTCATCCACTTCCACGACAGCGATTACTTCGCTCAGCACATGCACAACTGCGATCTCGTTAACCTCGAGGACATGCTCCAGAACGGAACAGTTATCTCCGGTACGATGATCGAGAAGCCTCACAGCTTCTCCACAGCTTGTAATATCGCGACACAGATCATCGCTCAGGTTGCTTCCAACCAGTACGGAGGTCAGTCCATCTCCCTCACACACCTCGCACCCTTCGTACAGATCTCCAGAGATAAGATCACACGTAAGGTAGAGGCTGAGTTCGAGGCTCTCGGCATCACACCCGACGAGGACAAGAAGAAGGCTATCGTAGAGCAGAGACTCCACGAGGAGATCGAGAGAGGCGTACAGACAATCCAGTATCAGGTAGTAACACTCCTCACAACTAACGGTCAGGCTCCGTTCGTTACAGTATTCATGTATCTGAACGAGGCTAAGGATCCTCAGCTCAAGGCTGACCTTGCCATGATCATCGAGGAGGTTCTCAAGCAGAGAATCCAGGGCGTTAAGAACGAGGCAGGCGTTTATATCACACCTGCATTCCCTAAGCTCATCTATGTTCTCGAGGAAGACAACATCAGAGAGGGTTCTCCTTACTACGAGCTCACAAGACTTGCTGCTAAGTGCACAGCCAAGAGAATGGTTCCTGACTATATCTCCGAGAAGGTTATGCTCCAGCTCAAGGTCGACAAGAACGGTAATGGTAACTGCTACACATGCATGGGCTGCAGATCGTTCCTTACAACTTATGTAGATGAGAACAACCAGCCTAAGTACTACGGCAGATTCAACCAGGGCGTTGTAACTATCAATCTCGTTGACGTAGCTTGCTCCGCTTGCTGCGAGTCCAGAGACGAAGACAAGTTCTGGAAGATCCTCGACGAGAGACTCGAGCTGTGTCACAGAGCACTGCGTTGCAGACACGACAGACTTGCAGGAACATTATCCGATGCTGCTCCTATCCTCTGGCAGTACGGAGCTCTTGCAAGACTCGAGAAGGGCGAGCCTATCACTAAGCTCCTCTACGGCGGATATTCCACTATCTCCCTCGGATATGCAGGACTTTGGGAGTGTGTATATGAGGTTACAGGCAAGAAGCTTACTGAGCCCGAGGGTGAGGAGTTCGGTCTTAAGGTAATGGAGACTCTTAACGCAGCATGTGCTAAGTGGAAGGCTGCCGAGAACATCGACTACTCCATCTACGGCACACCGCTCGAGTCCACAACATACAAGTTCGCGAAGGCTCTCCAGAGAAGATTCGGTATCATCAAGGGTGTAACAGACAAGAACTACATCACGAACAGCTACCACATCCACGTAACAGAGGAGATCAACGCTTTCGAGAAGCTTAAGCTCGAGTCCAAGTTCCAGAGACTCTCTCCCGGCGGCGCTATCTCTTACATCGAGGTTCCCAACATGCAGCAGAACATCGATGCAGTTATGGATGTCATGAAGTTCATCTACGACAACATCATGTATGCCGAACTCAACACGAAGTCCGACTACTGCCAGGTATGCGGATACGACGGAGAGATCCAGATCGAAGAGAGAGACAGAAAGCTCGTATGGGTTTGCCCTAAGTGCGGCAACGACGACGAGAATAAGCTTAATGTAGCAAGAAGAACCTGCGGTTATATCGGAACACAGTTCTGGAACCAGGGTAGAACACAGGAGATTAGAGAGCGCGTAATGCACCTTTGATGCCTTACGCCTCCTCTTAAGAGGTCAGACGTATGTATTACAGTGCCATAAAAGACTGCGATATCGCGAACGGAACAGGAGTAAGGGTTACTCTGTTCGTTTCGGGATGCACCAACAGATGTGAAGGCTGCTTTAATCCGGATACATGGGATTTCTGTCACGGACAGGAGTTCACGAGACAGACCGAAGAGGAGATATTCTCTTTACTTGATCACGACTACATAACAGGACTCACGCTGCTAGGGGGCGAACCCTTCGAGCCTGAGAACCAACGTGCGCTCGCTCCTTTCATCAGGGAGTTCAAGGAGCGTTTCCCTAACAAGAACCTGTGGGCTTTCACGGGATTCTATTATGACAAAGAGCTTCTGGTCGACGGAAGCCACCCCAGATGTGAGGTGACTGACGAGATCTTAAGCTATATCGATGTGCTTGTTGACGGAAGATTCATTCTATCCAAGAAAGATATAAGTTTGGTGTACCGAGGTTCGTCAAATCAGCGTATAATAGATATGATTAAAACGCGCGAAAAAGGCGAAGTGGTACTTTGGAACGAGGTTCAGGCAACAAACTGAAAGAACAAAGCACCGGGACACCTAAAGAGGGCTTCAAGCAGAAGGCGTTCAGATTATTAGGACTCGGAAAGCAAAGCGATGCCATGAGAGAATACATGGTAAGCAGTAACACGCGTGCTATCCTCTACATGTCCGCGTTGGTTCTCGCCATAGCAATCATCATCGCGACTAAGTACACACTGATCCACTTCGCCGGACTTGATTCATCACAGACAAGTTATTTCACTCAGATTGTCCTTTGTACAGTAGTTATCTTCACATGTATGCTGTCGTTCTCTTATGCGAACAAGGATCTTCTCAACATCAAGACCAATAAGCTCGCACCTCTGTCGTATTCGACAGTAATCATATTCTCAGCCGTATGTCTTATGTTCGGATTCTTCATCTCCCTGAACGAGTTCAGAGATGAAGGAACCATCATGGTGTTCGTCGCGATGGAACTCATCGTTATCTGTATACTCGCGTGGAGACCGTTCGTATCCATCACTATCGTGGCGGGAACATTCGGAGTGTTCTATCTGATGCTCTTCCTCGAGTCGGGCGGGTCGCTCGGTTCTAGATTCATCACGGGTTATGTCATTATCGCGATCTCCATCATCGTCACAAGTATCAGTGCTTACAGCCAGAAGCATAATGAGGCTCTTAAGGATGAGACTTTGATGTCAACCAACAGACATCTCGCTGAGACCGCTGTAAAGGACGAGCTTACGGGCGCTGCCAACATGAGCTTCTTCCGTAAGAGAGCCGTCGAGATCCTTAAGGATCCCCAGACACAGTATCTGCGTCAGGTATTCCTCTATCTCGATGTCGAGAACTTCAGACCTATCAACGAGAAGTACGGCTTTGATGCAGGTAACTCGTTCATCAAGAAATTCGCAGGCCAGATAATCGATGTCTTCTACGACGGTCTCGTAGGACGTCAGGGCGACGACCACTTCGTAGTGCTGTGCGATAAGGAAGACCTTGAGAAGAGGATCACAGCTCTTCGTATGTACATCTACGACTGCGGCTTCGATACACAGACCGGACTTAAGGCCGGCGGTTACATGGTCAAGGACCGTAACATCGATCCGACGGTTGCCTGCGACAGAGCGCGTTATGCATGTAACTCCATCAAGAAGCATTACGACCAGGATTACTGCGAATACGATGAGGAACTGAACAACAGATTCATCATGCGTCAGTACATCGTTAACAACGTTGACGCCGCCATCGACAGAGGCGACATCAAGGTTTACTACCAGCCTGTATGCTGGGCTAAGAACAGAAAGCTGTGCGGATATGAGGCTCTCTCGAAGTGGGAAGACCCGAAGTACGGCTTCCTTCCGACATCATTGTTTATCCCCGTTCTCGAAGAGTACCATCAGGTCCATAAGATCGACATGGTAGTAGTAGAGACGGTCTGCAGAGACTTAAGATGGCTTATGGATAACGGCAGACCTGCAGTACCCGTATCACTTAATTTCTCGAGACTTGATTTCGAGCTTACGGACGTTGTAGATCTTCTTTGCTCATGCACAAGAAAGTACAACATCCTTCCCGAGATGATACACGTAGAGGTTACTGAGAGTGCGTTGTCCGACAAGCTCGAATCTCTTCACAGAGATCTCGACAGATTGAAGTCCTTAGGCTTCCCACTCTGGCTCGACGACTTCGGTTCCGGTTATTCATCACTTAATGTATTGAAGGACTTCAGCTTCGACGTCATGAAGATCGATATGGTATTCCTGTCGAGCTTCCATGAGAAGGAAGAGAAGACCAAGGCTGTTCTTAAGAACGTCGTATCGATGGCTAACGACCTCGGCATGCACACACTCACTGAGGGCGTCGAGACTATCGAGGCTGCCGAGTATCTTAAGAGCATCGGCTGCGAGAGACTTCAGGGTTATCTGTTCGGCAAACCTATGCCGCTTAAGGAAGCTCTCGTTAAGATCACGGCAGGAACTCTGCCAGTTTCCGAGGAATATATTTGAAATACGTCTTCTTCGATATAGACGGCACACTATGGGACTTTCGAAGCGTCATCCCCGAATCGACTGCGCGCGCGGTTAAGCTGCTGCGCGAGAACGGCCACAAGGCCTATATCTGCACGGGAAGAACGCGCGGCTACATCACGAAGCCTAACCTTCTCTCGCTTGGCTTTGACGGCATTGTCTCAGGTCTCGGCACGAGAGTGGAGGAGGGGGAGAACGTGCTTTTCGAGCACTTGATCCCGAGTGATCTCGCGACGCGTACCGTCGACACCGTGAAGCGCTACGGGTTCCGTGCGATACTCGAAGGTCCCGAGTATCTCTACATGGATTACGATGAGTTCAAGGACGACATTTACGGCAAGAAGGTCATGCGCGACCTCGGGGATCGCCGTAAGTCCCTAAGCGACAACTACGGCAGCTGGGTCATCTCCAAGCTCTCCTGCGACATGACGGACTGCGACAAGTACTCCTGCTACAAGCTTCTCGAGAATGACTTCGACTTCGTCGAGCACAATGACGTTATCGCGGAGATGGTTCCCAAGGGCTTCTCGAAAGGCACCGGCATCCGCAAGCTGTGCGAGCTTAAGGGCATCGATATAGCTGACACGATAGCGATCGGAGACGGTGCGAATGACATCGATATGTTCGAGGTCGCAGGCTTCTCCGTAGCTATGGGTAACGGCGCCGACAAAGCTAAGGAAGCTGCCGATCACGTTACGAGCGATCTTCACGACGACGGTGTATTGAATGCTCTTACACACCTGGGTCTTATATGATCTGACCTTCGGGGGAGAGCAGGAACGACTTGAGTTCTTCCGACATATCCTTACGCCATCTCGTATATACGTAAAGTGATGTCATTATCTTCGGACTGCACGGATAGAATGTGATGTTGTGTCTGCCGAGAGTAGGGGTGTCGGCCTTAGGAACGAAGGCATAACCGAAGCCCTCGCTCATCATGCCGATCATGGTCTCGATGCTGTTATATGTGTCTGCGTGAAGAGGTCTGACATCATCGCCGAACCACGCGTTTATCGCATCTTTACAAGTCTGCTCGATAGGGACGAGAAGCGGATACATCTCGAGGTCGTAAGGCTCGACGTACTGCTTGTCGGTTATGGGAACTCCGGAAGGCACAGCGACTCCCCATTCATACTCGCTTACGATCTCGATTATCTTGTAGTCCCGGAAGTTAAGTTTGTCAGGAAGTACTGCGAGATCTAACTGATTCTCGAACAGAAGATTTCTTATATGAGTCTTATCCGAGAAGTTCACCTGGAACATGATGTCGGGATCGGACATCTTCAGTTTACTCATCTTACGTGACAATGTGTGCCATGAGAACGGGAAGGAATAACCGATCTTAATCTGTCGTGATGACCGTTCTTCGATGAAGCGCTTGAGCTTCTGCTCGGTGCTTAAGCCGTTATCGATCATGTTCACGAGGTAAAGACCTGATTCAGTCAGCGTGAAAGGTTTGCTTCCGCGGTCGAACAACTGCGTGTCGTATTCCTCTTCGAGATTCTTTATCATCCTGGTTATGCAGGACGGGTCTTTGTTAAGCGCTCTTGCAGCAGCGGCACTGGTGCCGCGGTCGGCAACGATTCTGAAAACATCCAAACCTTCATCTGCCATATCCCGGACCCCCTTCGGAATAACAGATCGATCAGGGTTTCCGCACTGTAAAGTTCGCCGCTTTGATTACGGCTGTCTCCTTGTTTCCGTGGAAGAACCGGATCACGGTCTCCCCGTCAGGTGCGGACTCGATCGATGCATCGTCAAAGATCAACTCGCTGTTCGAATCAATCGATACTACCTTGGCTCCGTTTGCTGTTACTGTTACGTTGTCTGTGAGATCACAGCACAAGAAATCTCTGTAGGTAAGAAGAGTAAGCGGAGATAAAGTCTCGTTCTTGCCGCTTAATCTTCTGATGGTTATCTTGATCCTGTTGTTCTTAAGCATCTTAAGTTCGAGCGCATAAGTGCCTGAAGGACGATAGGACAGGAAGTCGCGGATAGGTCCGGGATAAGATGACTTGTAAGAAGTCTTATATACCTTCATTCCTTCCGACAATTCACTTATGCGGGAATCGACGATCTCGGATATCTTTCTGTCGCTGTGAGACATGCCGTAAGGGGATCTTCGCATCAGCGCATACTTCGACTGAAGGAAGAAGTCGAGCGCCTGATCGTGCATGAACTTGAATCCTACGGGGTTATCGTTAAACACCTTAAGCTGGAGCTGTCCCATGTGCATCGCAGACTCAGCGAAAGCTCCCTCGAAGTCTTCCTGTTCGAATCTGTATCTGGCATCTATGTAGAGCTTCTCCAGAAGTGATGCAGCCATCTCGGGATTCTTCGCTACGCAGATGCCTTCAATAAACATCTCGGCGAGCTTATATGTAGACTCGGATATTCCGAAGGCGTGGCCTATCGAGAAGTATCTGAATGCCTGGTCATAATCGGGAACCCCGTCGGTAAGTCTTCCTTCGAGGCATATGAATCCTAATGTATTCGCGGCATAACCGAATCCGCCTTCCTTCCACAGGATCTCCATGCATCTGGCGGCTTCCTTGAAGTCGCACTTGAATACGGAGTTACCGCCGAGGCAGGCAAAGCCCTTGATCCTTAATGCATTGAAGTTGTTTACCTCACACAGTTCGTTGACGTATCTGATGAACAGTTTCTTGGTATAGCGATCCGCATCCTTGAGGATCAGATCGTTATCGAGTTCTCTTATGAAGTCGTCCTTGATGTCATCCATGTAGTGGCGCTCTTCAACGGGAAGCATGTTCTCTTCGTCCTGAAGGTCGATCATGCGTAGAAGATCTTCGGCATTGATGTATTCTGAGGCGGGAACATGAACCTGTACGAGCGACAGGTCTCTGAACAGGCTCAGGATATAAGAGAGCATCCACGCGAGCAGATCGTCGTCGGTTACGGGCATCATGGTGAGCCTGTAGGCTTCGATGGAAGCGGGGCCGTCGCCGTAGAGGCGGTTTAACTTAAGTACATCATAAAAGTGCAGTATAAGCGGCTCGAACCATGTGAAAAAGAACACGGCCGCATCCGTCTTGTTGACTATGACTTTCTCGAGAACCTGTGCGAGGTCGTTTAATGTGAACTTACGGTCTCTTTTACACTCGATGATGACGTCCTTCGTCGCCGCGAGGGGGAGTAAGGTGACGTCATAGAAATCATTATTGTAGACAGCGAAGGCTTCGAGAGAATATTCGCTGATCTTAATTACACGCGGATTGTCCTGCATAAAAACCTCATCTGAATTAAATTTTACCTTTTTAACCCGTGCTCGTGTAGTAAAATAGCAGTTGATAAGTTAAATTTACATTTTATTTATTCGGAGGTAAGGGACATGGGACTTTGTTTCAGAAAGAGCATTACCATCGCACCCGGCGTCAGAGTTAATCTGTCCAAGAGCGGACCGAGCATCAGCTTCGGTAAGAAGGGCATCAGAGAGACTATAAGCGCCACAGGTAAGTCAACGACTACCGTAGGTATCCCGGGCACGGGCGTGTACTACAAGAAGTCCTATGATCTGAAGAAGCTCGGCAAGGGCAAGAATGCCAAGGCTGATAAGAAGGCTGATGAGAAGGCTGCGGCTGCAGCAGCTGCAGCTTCCAATAAGGATCAGGAGAAGCTCGCTGCCATCGAAGAGAACAAGGCTAAGGTAGCTGAGTACGAAGCTTACGTAAATGCTATCAAGTCTGTCCATAAGGCAACCGACGGGTACATCGACTGGGCAGCTCTTAACAGGGATGAGATCCCCACTAATATCGTAAAGGGCAGTGAAGAGTACAAGGAGTTCGAGAGCTTAAAGAAGTTCTCCGAGCGCGTTGTCGCCGGCGATGTTGATGCATACCTTGAGATCATCAACGAGATTAAGCCCTATGACGACCTTCTCGATTACGGTTCTTCCTTCGAAGTCGGTACAGACAGAAAGGACGTTCTCGAGGTCGAGTTCCACGTTAAGTCCGAGGAAGTAGTCCCTAACGTCGAGCTCTCGCTTAAGGCCAACGGCGACATCAGCGAGAAGGAGATGAGCAAGACTAATTACTACGCTCTTATGCAGGACTATATCTGCAGCACGATGATCAGAATTGCACGCGATTCTTTCGCACTGCTTCCCATCGACAAGGTTTATGTCCATGCTGCAGACGATATGCTTAATACTGCTACCGGTCACGAGACTGAAGTAACTTTGGTTTCCGCCGAGTTTGGCAGAGATCAGCTCATGGCTCTTAACATGGAGATGATCGATCCTTCCGATGCACTTTCTAACTTCAAACACAACATGAAGTTCGCGAAGACGACAGGATTCAAGGCTGTAGAGAGGATACTGCCCGAGTAAAGGGTTCCGATGAAGTTAAAGACTAACGACGCCAAAGGTATAGCATGCATCCTTGTAGCTGCTTTGGGCTTTGCACTTATGACGTTTTTTGTAAGGATGTCGGGAGGTGTTCCTACAATGGAGAAGGCATTCTTCCGTAATGCCTTCGCTGCCGTCATCGCGTGCGTGTCACTTCTTCGTTCCGAAGATAAGTTCAAGGTTAAGGAAGGATGTTTCAAATTCATCTTCTTAAGATGCCTGTTCGGTACGACGGGACTTCTTTGTAACTTCTATGCTATCGACCATCTGCCTCTTGCAGATGCGAACATGCTTAACAAGCTCTCGCCGTTCTTCGCTATACTCGCGTCGATTCCCATTCTCAAGGAGAAACCCACCAAGATAGACATCATGACGACTGTCATCGCATTCATGGGTGTTATCCTTATCGCGCGTCCTACGGGCGGCGTCAGCATGGTGCCCGCTCTGTGCGGTATTTGGGGAGGCGCCGGTGCCGGTATCGCTTACACCTTCGTAAGACTTCTCGGAGGCAAGGGAGAGAGAACATCCATAATCGTGCTGTGCTTCTCGATATTCTCGTGCATGCTCTCGGCGCCGTTCATGATATTCAACTACAAGCCCATGGAACTGTGGCAGCTCGGCTGTCTTGTGCTCGCGGGTATTTTCGCTGCGGTGGCGCAGTTCTCGATAACGTCAGCATACAAGTTCGCTCCTGCGCGTAAGATCGGTGTCTTCGACAACACGCAGGTAGTATTCTCGGCGTTGCTCGGTATCATATTCCTGTCGGAGGTGCCGGAGCCTTTAAGTGTCGCGGGTTATATCATCATCATCGGAATGGCCGTGTTCAGGTGGTACTGGAACCTCACACACGAGCGCGAGAAGACGGTTACAGCGTCTTAAGCTTAACATCGTAGGCGCCGCTGTCGCTTAACTCCATTATCATGTAAGTTCTCTCGGAACCGCCGCGCGGCAGTGATATGCTGCCGGGGTTCAGCACGTGTATCTTGGGTCCGCCGAAAGAGCCTTCCATGAATGTGTCCATGGGCATGTGCGTGTGACCGTAAAGCGCGATATCGCAGTTGTTCTCCTCAGCCGTATAAAGCAGAGTGTCGAGTCCGTAATTGACCTTCACGAGGTGTCCGTGCGTGCAGTAGAAACGGTGCTTCTTAAGCGTGAAGACAGATGAGTTCAGAAGCTCTCCCTGTGACGCGTAATCGCAGTTGCCCTTGATGAAGACACAGGGAGTCTTCGGAGAGTCGAGACGCGCCGCGACCGAATCGCGCATATCCTCGAGGTCACCCAAGTGGATCACCATGTCAGGCTTCTCGATGTCGTAAGCCCGGAAGATGCGGTCAGATCTGCCGTGTGAGTCGCTGAGGATAAGTATCTTCACGCTATCAGTACTTAAAAAACGAATTGATCTTCGGATTGACTATGCCGTAAGCGCCGCCCTGAGTGAGCTTCTTCCTGGCGCTGATCTTTCTTGTGGTGTCGAGGTAGAAGGATACGTCCGGCATCTTGTCGAGGTTGTGCAGATCCTGTTTACCGCCAAGCGAATTCTTCTCCCGTTCGCGTGACACCATCAAAGGCGCGACGAATAGCGCGAGTCCCGAGAATATGATGAATAATACCAGTATGATTACGAGTATATCGAGAGTGTGGTTAGTTCCGTGAAACGCGCTTCCTCTGAATACCGCATAGACAGATCCCAGCAGCAGTGAAGGGAGGATGTAGAACAGATGTCTTGCCGTTCTGTTTATCCTGTAAGTCGCATTGCTGACTTTCTCTGCAAGCTTTCTCAATACGCCGCCGCCGAGGCTCTCGGGGAGGACGCCGCAGACTTCTCCGGTCTGTCCGTTAACCGCGAACTTGTAGCTTCTGTCGCCGTAGTTGACGTTAAGGAACCATATCGGGAGCAGGCAGTAAGTAACTCTGTAGTTCTTATAAGTGATGCCCGTGTAAGACGAGTTATATGTGAAGTAATCGACGTCCTCGAACTTAACTGACTCCGCTATATCGTGGCAGTAGTTGTCGAGACGCTTACGGATAACATCGTACATATCCTTCGGCTGCGTATCGTACTTCTCGGCAAGGAAACCGATAAGGTAGGACGCGTTATAAGGAACGAGCTCACTGAAGTCGAAAGGCTCGCACGCCTGCATAAGTCTGTCGGGAATCTTATGTGATCCGTCGAAAGGAACATTCTTCAGGGAGAACTCGACCAGGCCGTCGATCGGAACATCCATCGAGTGCTGTCTTGTTGCTTCCTGCTTAACGGGATCGTAGCGGGGGCTTCCGTCTACAACGATGTGCTCCCATCCGCCGATCTCCATCTTAACGTCAGCGGACATGAGCCAGAAGGGAACGTAGACGCCGGAGATCTTCTCGATCGTAGCCTGGCGCGTGAACGCCTTCGGTACATGGGGTACTGAAGACACGTGATCGTAGTAAGCCTTCTGTGCCTGCTCACGTGTGACGGTGAAAGGTATGAGCGCATCGGGGCGGAACTGTCTCGTGAGTCTTCTCGTGACAAGCATAGGTGAGCCGCAGAACGGACAGATGGTCGCTGCGGTATTAGCATCGGTTACGACCTGAGAACCGCAGGAGTTACATACAATCTCCTTGTTGCCCTTATCGGCATAATCGATATCGTCGTCGATTCCGTATTCCTGTTCGGGATTCTCGATTCCGAGTGAACCATTCATCTCCATCGTCTCGGGGTCGTAGAGATTGCCGCAGGAACGGCACATCAGCGAACCTATCTCTTCATCGAAATACATATTCGATCCGCAGCCGGGACACTTCTTCGTGTTGGCCGAGAACGGCATACTCTTATCGCCTGCCTGATCCCAGGGAAGCGGTGCGTTAGACTTGAATGGATTCTTGGTGTTCAGATCACCGAACGGAGTCTTAAGATCGTACGGATCGTTCTTGTTGACGCGGATTCCGTCATGCGCTTTAAAGTCGCTTAACGGAACTCTTTTTTCATCATTTTCTCCCATTTTGATATCCTCCTCATATTCCACCGACAATTATACAATAACGGCTTTCTAAGTGCTATAATTGTTGAATTGAAAGACTTATGTGAAAGAAGGTTTCTGATTATGGAAAAGAAGAATCTTGACTGGTCGAATCTGACATTTGGCTACACAAAGACAGACAAGCGCTTTGTTGCCAATTACACGAACGGTGCATGGGATAACGGATCCCTTGTTGATGACGACAAGATTGTCATGAGCGAGTGCGCAGGTGTCCTTCAGTATGCACAGACAGTATTCGAGGGTCTTAAGGCTTATGAGACAAAGGATGGAAAGATCGTTACATTCCGCCCTGACCTTAATGCTCAGAGACTTCATGATTCTGCAGTAAGACTCGAGATTCCTCCGATCTCCGAGGAGATGTTCATCAGATCCGTTAAGGAGACTGTTGCAGCTAACGCAGCGTGGGTACCTCCGTACGGTTCAGGCGCATCACTTTATCTGAGACCTTATATCTTCGGTATCAACCCCGTTATCGGCGTTAAGCCCGCAGACGACTATCAGTACCGTATATTTGCTACACCTGTAGGCCCTTACTTCAAGGGTGGTGCTAAGCCTATCGTTGTTAAGATCTCTGACTTCGATCGTGCTGCTCCTCACGGAACAGGTAACATCAAGGCCGGACTTAACTACGCTATGTCACTGCACGCTATCGTTACTGCTCATGAAGAGGGATTTGCTGAGAACATCTATCTCGATCCTCAGACAAGAACTAAGATCGAGGAGACAGGCGGAGCTAACCTGATCTTCACAGACGGTAAGGGCACATTGATCGTACCTAAGTCCAACTCCATCCTGCCTTCCATCACGAGAAGATCTCTCGTTTATGTTGCAGAGCACTACTGCGGCATGAGGATCGACGAGAGAGAAGTAACTCTCGAGGAAGTAATGAGCGGTGCATTCACAGAGGGCGGTCTGTGCGGTACAGCTGCAGTTATCTCACCTCTGGGTAAGATCAACGATCACGGCAAGGAGTTCGAGTTCTCTAACGGCATGACAGAGATGGGACCTGTTATGACAAAGCTGCGTGAGACTCTCACAGGCATCCAGATGGGTACTGTTGAAGCACCTGAGGGCTGGATCGTAGAGATCGAGTGCTGATATGTGTAAAGTAACCGTTTTTATCGCTGACGGAACTGAAGAGGTCGAGTGCCTGACGATCGTAGATCTTCTGCGTCGTGCAGGTATCGATGTCCGCCTCGTATCCATCATGGATTCTGAGACGATAGTAAGCTCACATAAGGTGACTATCATCGCGGACGGCAAGTTCGACACCGAGGATTTTTCCGATTCAGATATGCTCTTTATTCCGGGCGGTATGCCGGGCGTAACAAACATGCTCGCGCATGACGGTTTGATCGAATTGATTCGTAAGTTTAATGCTGAAGGCAAGAGGCTCGGCGCAGTGTGCGCCGGCCCCTCTGTCCTCGGTAAAGCAGGCGCTCTTGAAGGCAAGAAGGCTACATGTTTCCCGGGATGGGAAGATAAGCTTAACTGCGGTGAATATACCGGCGCCGGTGTTACTACAGACGGCCTTATCACAACCGGCCGCGGCTTGGGCTTCACTATCGAAGAAGGTCTCGAGCTTATTAAGATTCTTAAGGGCGAAGATGCATCAGCGGATATCAAGCGCAGAATCCAGCATCCTGATACGGTGTAATCTGAACGATGTTTGAGAATAACCGCCGCCTTAACAGTTTTCTGAGTTCCGTATATGTAAATGCAGTAGTTGTTCTTGCTGCGGTTATAAGATTTTTCCAGTTCGGATTCGCCAACTGTACTGTTACCAGTCATGAGTGGCAGGCTTATGAGCTGTGCTCTAACTACTCATACGGCTTTATTAAGAGAGCCTTTCTCGGAACGATCGTAAAGTTTCTTGCTGATAATGTAGGTCTCGGATACGAGAAGGCAGTAATGGTATTCATGAATGCAGAAGAGCTTGTCTTCTCATTGCTGCTGCTTGGATTATTCCTGTATGTGATCAACAAATACAAGAATCCTAATCTGAATATGCTGATCGTATTCTTCATGTCGATGGGATTGCTGAGTTTCTATTATTCCGACTGGGGAGAACAGGATATCGTTCTTATGTCTGTGTCCATGATACTCGGGCTCATGATCGTGCGTGAGAAGTTTGTCTGGGCTGTTCCTATTATCACATCTATATGTGTCCTTATTCACGAAGGATTCGTAATGATGCTCTTCCCCATGACGGTCGGCCTTCTGTTGATACAGTGCATCCGTAAGGAGAAGAAAGAGAGACTTAAGTACTTCATCATCATGATGACGTCAGGTTTCATGTGCGGTTGTCTGGCAGTATACTGTTACGCCTGTTCCAAGTACGTTATAAACGTAAGTGCGGATCAGTTCCTCGCAGATGCAGTTGATAAGTTAGGCGAGAACATCAGTGCCAAGCTTCTTATAGTAAGTTTCTGGAATGTCGGTCCGAGAATCATTGAGAACGGAGTTCCTACATTCGGCTTCTGGTTAAGAATGTTTGCCATAGCATTGGCACTTATCACGTTGTCTCCGCTCATCGTCAGCAAGATAAGATTCTGGCGTGACCTGATCAAGAGTGAGGATAACAAGCTCATGAGGCTGGCATATCTGTTCTGTTCGGTAGTATTCATGTTTGCATTGCCTCTCGTATTAAGTCAGTCCGATGAGGCCAGATGGTTCTATGGTGTATTGTTCCAGGACTTCATGCTCATCATCTTCCTTTATATGCTTGATAAAGAGAAGATTAAGCCCGGTCTTAGCCGATACATGAAGACCAGTGTTGCCAACATAATTCTCGCCGTTACATACTTCATCGTATTCAGCAGTCCTAACAAGCAGTTTATCGACCTAATCTTTGTAATCATTCCTTATATCACGAATTGGGGCCCGTTGCTCTGATTCGGGCAGCATAACATGAATGATGAGGGGTTAATTATGATCGATATCAGGAAGATCAGCAGTAAATATGAAGCAAGACCTCTAAACGAGGATAATACCGAGGAGATATTAGGTATCTTCAAGGGTAATCCCCAGTTCTTTAAGTACAGTGACGCGAAGCCTACCGAAGAGCAGGTCTATAACGACATGCACCTGTTACCGCATGGTATGGATGTTTCCGATAAGTATTATTTCGGATTGTATAACGGACCTGACCTTGTAGCGGTCATGGATATCATCGACGGTTTCCCGGCGGAGAATATCGCTTACTTAGGCTTCTTCATGATGAACCAGAAGTATCAGGGCAAGCACGTGGGCTCCGCGATAATAGGCGAGGCTGCACAGTACCTTAAGGGTATCGGCAAGACCATAATCAGACTTGTTATCGACAAGGGTAACCCACAGTCCACTCACTTCTGGAGCAGGAACGGTTTCGTAGTTTGGCGCGAGGCTGAGCGCAACGGCCACATTCTTATGGAGGCGGATAAGCTGCTTTAATTACAGCGTGTCCGTGAAGCGCTTGAAAGGCTCTGCGGACTTGAATACTCCCGCACACTCCAGGATCTCACAGAAAGCTACGCCTACTTCAGTCTTTATCACCTTCATAACTTCGTCGGAAGAAGGATTCGATCCAAGGTGAGGCATAACCTTGGATACGACCCATTCTTCGTGCTTCGATAATGTCTCATCGGAGCTGATGTCCTTACCGGAAGCGACAGCCTCGGCAAGGTCGTTCAGCTCAGTCTTGAGTCTCGCAGGCAGGATAGCGAGACCCATTACCTCAATGAGACCGATATTCTCTTTCTTAAGGTGATGATATTCCTTGTGAGGATGGTAAACGCCCATGGGGTTCTCTTCGGTCGTGATGTTGTTGCGAAGAACGAGATCGAGCTCGAACAGACCATCCTTATTTACTCTCGCGATAGGTGTGATCGTGTTGTGAGGAACGCCGTCAGTCTCAGCGTAGATGAATGCATCTTCGTCAGTGTATGCGCGCCAGCAAGACAAGATGTGATCTGCAAGATCTGCGATGCGTTCTGCGTCCTCACCCGTCAGTCTGATGACAGACATTGGCCACTTAACGATGCCGGCAGTAACATCTTCATAACCCGGGATGACGAATGTATTAATGTACTTCGCGCGCGCCATAGGGAACTCGTAGCAGCCTCCCTGGAAGTGATCGTGTGAAAGTATCGATCCGCCTACGATCGGAAGGTCTGCATTAGAACCTGCGATGTAGTGGGGGAACTGTCCTACGAACGACAGAAGCTTTACAAACGTCGAGCGGTTGATGACCATCGGTATGTGTTCTTTGTTGAATATGATGCAGTGCTCGTTGTAGTAAACATAAGGCGAGTACTGAAGGTAGTAAGCGTCACCGTCGAGTGTGATCGGAATTACTCTGTGGTTCTGTCTGGCAGGGAGAGAGAGAGTTCCGGCGAAGCCCTCGTTCTCGATGCACAGAAGACACTTGGGATATGATGTGGACTTCGCCTTGCCCGCAGCTGCGATGTCGCGGGGATCCTTCTCGGGTTTGCTCAGATTTATGGTGATATCTATGTCGCCATACTCTGTAGGAGACACCCACTTGATGTCCTTCGTGATCCTGTCCGTTCTGATGTAATTAGTGTCACGGCAGAATGTGTAATACCAGTCTGTCGCATCGGTGACGGATCTTAACTTAAGTTCTTCGAACATGCTGACGACGTAAGAGGGAGGAGGCGTGATAGTGCCCATGAGCTTCGTGTCGTACAGATCCTTCTGCGCATTCGTAAGGTCGCCCTTAAGCTTAATGAAGTCCTCCAATATCAGATGCACCTTACGCGGTACGATCTGTTCTTCGGGCTTGATATATTCATCGAGATCAAGTATCTCGAGCAATCTGTTGATGGTATAAGTTCTGTCGAGTTCATCGACGAGTCCGCGCTCGATTCCGTAATTGACGAGTTCGGTAATGAGATAGTTAATGTCTTTCATGATTGTCCCCTGATCAGATGATCTTAATGCCGCCGTACTTTCTTATCTTATAGATGTCGCATGCGCCTTCACCGAATACTGAATCCATTACTTCCCGGTAGTGCTCTGCGTTATCGTTCTTAACAAAAGCCTGAATGGTTCCCGCGAAGCCCCCGCCGTGTACGCGCGCAACTTCTTCTCTGGTGAGAACCGAATCGCTCACTGCAAGTGCGATCGATACGTTCTGCGTGTTGACGTCGCTGTTCGTGTAAATGTTCTGAAGGTATTTGAAAGAGGAGTTGCCTGACTCTCTTACGAGCTTTAAGAACTCCCACAGGTCGCCGGAATTTAGTGCTCGCGCTTCCTCGCCTGCGCGCTTTGTCTCCTCAACGAAATGCATGGCACGCAGTACCGCGCGGTCACCTGCCTTATCACGGAGCATGGTGATGTTACTCAAGATGTCGCTCATGGTAACAGGACGGAGCACCTCGTGTCCTAAGAGGGACGCGATCTTCTTCATTTCGCCGGGGACAGCAGCGTACTCGTCCGTTAGCATGCTGTGTGAGCCTCGGGTGTTGGTGATGCACAGGCTGTAGCCCGTCTTCGAGAAGTCGAATTCGATGCGCTCGACTTCCGGGTTCTCGGGGAACTTGAAGTCGATGTGTACCATGTTGCCGACAGAGCATGCCATCTGGTCCATGAGTCCGCAGGGCTTGCCGAAATACACGTTCTCCGCATACTGTCCCGCCTTCGCGATAGTGACGGGGTCTATCTTCATGTCGTTATAAAGACCGGAGATGATAGTGCCGATGAGTGTCTCGAATGCGGCGGAGGAAGAGATGCCTGCGCCTACGAGAACATCGCTTGTTACGAATGCATCGAAGCCGCCGATCTTATATCCCTTGTCTGCGAGTGCTGCGAGTACGCCTCTTATGAGAGCTACGGTAGTACCCTTTTCCTTCTCGTTGATCTTAAGATCATTAGTGTCGATGCTGTTGGGTCTGTAGTTATCTGATATGAGATTTACTATGCCGTTGTCAGACTTACGGACGATGGCGATAGCATCTCTGTTGATGGAAGCAGCGAGAACTTCACCATGCTGGTGGTCAGTGTGGTTGCCGCCGATCTCGGTCCTTCCGGGAGCGGAATATACTTCGATGTGATCTGATGAACCGAAGTTCTCTTCGAAGGTCTTAACGGCAGCTTCGTAACGGGCAGGCTGCTTCGAAGCCCATGCGGGGTCTATATAGATATCATTAAAATCGACAGAGGAAAACATGCGGCATACCCCCTTTTATGCCTTGATGATACAGCCGTGAATTCGCAATTGCCATGCGCAGACTGCACAAGGAATGGAAACTAAATTTGTAAAAGTAGTTTCCTGTGCATGACCGAAAAACCTGATATTATGTAGGAAACTGAATGGAATAATCTGGTTTCTATTGGGAGGGCGCTATGTCGCAGGATCAGAAGATAAAGATTCTTAAGAGCACGATCAAAGTCTTCAACATCAAAGGCCTCAAGCTGACGATGGATGATATCGCCGAATACATGGGTATATCGAAGAAGACTATATATAAATACTATGACAGTAAAGAAGAGATATTCGATCAGATAGTCGATTACGTCTTCGACGATATAAAGAGAGGAGAGCAGGAGATCCTGGACGAAGAAGGCCTGTCGCTCGAGGAGAGAGTAAGGAAACTTCTCGCGGCATTCCCGGAAAGATTTACGGAAGTCGACTTCGCGAAGTTAGGAGATCTTAAAGATAAATATCCTAAGATACACAAGAAGCTTAAGAAGAGACTCGAGAGCGGATGGGAACCTACACTCGAACTTCTCGAACAGGGTAAGAGGGAAGGACTCTACAGAGAAGATGCCAACTTCCAGATATTCAAGGTGATGATGGATGCAAGCATAGCAAGATTCTTCGAGACAGACACACTTAAGAAAAGCAAGATCAGTTATGTTGAAGCATTAAACCAGGTTGTAGACATACTTCTGACGGGCATCAAAGCGTAAGGGGGCACGCATATGAGCAAATCACAGTCGGTATACGGAAACGAGCAGAAGGCTTCTACAGTCAGGAAAGCCGAGAAGTCCAAGAAGAAGTACATCAAGAAATTCGGTGACGATTCGAATGCCAATTACTCCGCTGAGGTCGTTGAGAATAAATACATAGGTGATACTCTCGGAGTTAAGAATATCGCCATAGGTAAGGCTGAGCCCGGAACAAGCAAGGGCTTCGACACAGAGAACGGCATCATCGTAGGAAACATCAGAATGGGATTCGGTCACTACCGCATCTCCATGGCTATGGCAAGTGCCGCTAATTCCTTAGGACTTACACCTTACTGGATGGATCTTAATTCCTATCCCGAGACAACAGGCACGAAGGTTATCTCGGCGCAGAACGATCTTTATTCACTGGGATCGAGGCTGTCGCAGAAGGACAAGCTGTTCAATAAAGTTGTATGGGAGCCTGTAAACTACACGGGC